>Ga0335072_10004524_pt1 | contig 20627 bp, 18 predicted proteins | sample Lox_Sample_21_FD_206725 | JGI IMG/M metagenome (GOLD analysis project Ga0335072, IMG submission 206725) | Soil microbial communities from Loxahatchee National Wildlife Refuge, Florida, United States - Lox_Sample_2.1 | ecosystem: Environmental > Terrestrial > Soil > Wetlands | place: USA...
TGGATCCTGACCTGAGTATCTTTCTGGGTGGATTGAACGAGACGGATTACTGGAAGCTGCTAACGCAAACCGTCGTGGGCCGCCATGATCCGGAAACCGTGGTCCTGCTGGAGATTGACCCACTACACCAGAAGACCTTGCCCGACTTCGAGGTGACGGCCCGCAAGCTCGGCATTTCCGTTGTCGATATCAGGCAGGTTGAGACCGCGCGGAACAGGTTGCATTATCGCGGCAAAGAAGGCCGTCTGGTTCCCATTCACCGGATCTACAACCGCGCCATCGTCGACGAGCTGATCGCCCGCAATATTCGTCTGCCGTTTGACTGGAAAGGCGCATGGGACGTGGAGTGGGCAGGCCATCCGAATTGGTATTTCCTCATCAGTAAATTCTCAATCCCGTGGCTCTCTCGACCGGAGCTGCGGTGCCAGGTCGTGCCTCCTGCGGTCTTCCTGAGTGACTTCCTCGAAGGGAAAGGGCGCGAGGAACTGGCCGCGGCGGGCGTGACTCTGCCGCGTGGAACTGCGCATGACACAGTTTATGGGGACCTTTTGCTGAAGCCTCTGTTCTCATTCGCCGGCAAGGGCATCCTGTTTGCTCCATCGCACGCGCAGCTCGAAGCAATTCCTGCCGGTCGGCGCGCTGAGTTTCTCCTACAGCAGCGCATGCGTTTCGAGCCAACGATTGAGACTCCCCACGGCCTGACGCAGGCCGAGATCCGGCTCTTGTATCTGTGGCCAGATGGAGGCAGACTCACCCCGGCTCTGTCTCTGGTGCGCCTCGGTCGGGGCAAGATGATGGGTGTGGACCATAACAAGGAGCAACGGTGGGTGGGGGCGTCGGCAGCATTTTTTCCTGAAATTTGCTGATGTAAGTGCGACGACCTCAAAAAAGCTAAAAACTTCTAAATGTAAGCGGGTACCGATCTTTGGGAGGTTACTATTCACAAAACTTTGGTGCCGTTTTACGCCCCTGAAAATTTGGTTAGAGTGGCCGAGATGCCTAATACTGGGTCCGGGATTTGGTATATGCCATTTGAGAAGTCGGATTTTTCCGCTCCGCATGAGGCGGCTGACTCCAACGGGACGCGTCAAGAAGTTCGATGCGCCGTGCGTTTCCCTCTTACCTTGCCGGTGGTCGTAGAGACGGAGAGCGGGGATGTAGCCGCGCAGACCAAGAATGTCTCTGCGAACGGCGTCCTCTTCGAACTCGACCGGGACCTTTCGGTGGGCGTCGGAATTCACTTTGACCTGCGGATGCCCCGCACGGTGCTTGGCACTCCCCACGATGTGTTAGTTCATTGTTCGGGACGTGTGGTACGCTGCTCCATAAGCCATAATCAGCATTTCGCTGCAGCCACGATCGACGAATATCGATTTGCAGAGCAGTGACTTCAGCTGGTGTAATGGCTGCGGTCAATTATGGATTTCCTGGACGAAGCTCCTGAAGGCGAAGCACTTGACTCTGCGGTCAAGCCTGGAACGATCCGCATCATTCTTGCGGACTCGCAGGCAATTTACCGTGTTGGAATTCGAAAAGTTTTTGCTTTGGAAGACGATCTGCGTGTCGTAGCGCAGGCAGACTCTCTGGACAGTCTGCGTTCGGCCATTGCGCGCTACCCGAGCGATGTGGTGCTGCTCGAGGGCGGCCTTTTGGCCGGTACGGCAAATGTCATCCCGGAGCTGTTGAGGCTGGCGCCTGACGTAAAGCTGATTGTGCAGGCCGTCGCTACCGACGAGAGCCACACGGTGGAGCTTTACCGCCGGGGTGTGCGCGGCATCGTCAATCGTTCCATCTCGCCGGATCTGCTGGTACGATGTGTGCGCAGGATCGCGGCGGGCGAGACATGGATCGACAACCAATCGGTCAATTGGGTGATCGAGGCCTACCGCGCTCAGGCTGCCGCTCTGGTGAGCCCGCGCAGCCAACCGCGCCTGTCGCCCAAGGAACTGGCGATCATCACCTGCATCACCCAGGGAAAGCGGAACAAGGAAATTGCCTTCCAACTGGGAACGACCGAGCAGGTGATCAAGAACTATCTGCGCAAGATCTATGACAAGCTCGGCGTTTCAGACCGCCTCGAGCTGGCGCTCTACTGTCTCCACAACAAGATCATTCAGTCCGATGTGGAAGAAGAAGTAGTGGCGCAAAAAATCGTCAACAGCTAGGCTCCGCCGGTGCGCCGTCTTGGGCGGCCGGCTTCCCATCACAATCGCATAGCAGAGCCACCTGGGTCTCGCCGGTGGCTTTGCGCGCCATTTCCAGCAAGCGGATGAATTCCCTGAGCTCGGTTCTGTTCATGTGGCCGAGCAGTTTGCGCGGCACTTGCGGGATCACCGGATCCATCGCCTTGAGCAGTTCCAGGCCGGCTTCGGAGATCTGCGTCCATACGGCGCGGCGGTCGTGGCGGTCGCGGCGCTGGCGAATCAGCTTGAGCGCTTTAAGACGGCGCAGCAGACGCGTAATGTCGGGTTCGGCCGTGATCATGCGGTCACCTATGGCCGCACAGGTCAGGCCGTCCGGCTGGGCGCCGCGCAGAATCCTCAACACGTTGTACTGCGTCGAGGTGATGCCCCAGTCCCGTGTCCTGCGATGCAGCGCCCGTTCCAACGAGTCAGAGGTGCGCAGCAGGTTGAGGAAGGCCTCCTCTTCCAGGCTGGAAAAGGGAGGGTCCTGTGCGATCTCCTGTCTCAAACTGACCATCGGGTACTCCGGCGTCCCATCTGCGCGGCCATGCAAATCGCAACCCAGCGCCACTCTTAGGATGTCGCAGGCACTTTACTCGTTGCAACGGATATCTCAAGCCTGGATCGCAGGGCGCCGCGGAGACATGCGTGCCGGAGGACAAGGTGCGCCGATGGAGTGGTAGTCCACGCCATTGTTGAACGGATGAGGGTCGGCAGTCGCTTCGAAGCGTACCTGAAAACAAAGGCCTTCAGACGTTTCGTCCCACGATAGAAGACAGATTGCCCGTAGGTCAGGCCATTTTGCATTCAATTCAATTTCGTCCGCCATATTGGCGCGTTGTGCGCTTCACAACCTTGACATGCCGGACTACTATATCCGCAGCGTTAAGTTCTCGATCACGCAAGCGGCGAATCTCTTAACGCTGCGAGCCCACACCATATCCCCGGAATGTCCTTGCCTTTGGAGCAGCGGCTATGTCAGAGAACAGCGAGAATCCATCGAAAACGATTACGAGGCGGCGATTCATCCTAGGCGTAATTGCCGGCGGAGCAGTGGTAAGCGCGGCGAGCTATCGCTTCCTGGCTCCTCATGGCCGCGTCTCTTCCGGCGCAGGAGAGCGGCTGATCACGATCAACGTGAATGGCAAGCCGCGGCGCGTCGATGTGATGAAGCAGGAGACGCTGGCGTTCACGCTGCGCTACAAGCTCGGCCTGACCGGAACGAAGCTGGGCTGCGACCGCGCGGAGTGCGGCGCCTGCACGGTGACGATCGACGACGTGCCCCACTATAGCTGCTCGGTGCTGACGCACACGGTTCGCGGCCGCAACGTCACGACGATCGAGGGTCTGGCTTCGGCAGACGGCAAGCTACATCCGGTGCAACAGGCCGTAATTGACGAGCAGGGCTTTCAGTGCGCGTTCTGCATGTCGGGGTTCGTTATGTCGACAGTCGGGTTCCTCAAGACGAATCCGAATCCGACGCGGAAGGAACTGGCGCACGGCATCTCTGGCAACCTCTGCCGCTGCCAGGACTACAACAAGATTCTCGATGCGATGATGCGCGGTGCCGAGTATATGCGAGACGGCGTTCCTGCAGGCAAGTCAACGATTGCAACGGGTGGTAACCCGGCTGCCGGAGATGAGGCTTTTGTGGCGTTGGCGAGGAGGGCGTGAGCCATGGCGATTACGAATACGAAGAACGCAAGCCAGTCTGCCAACGCGAGCACGCGCGACTACGGCGCGGGCCACAAACTGGTCGGCAAGAACTACACCACTCCTGATCTGATCGCCAAGGTCACGGGAACCTCGAAGTATGCCGAGGATTTTCGCGCCGAGGGGATGCTTTTCTGCCGGCTGGTGCTGAGCCCCACGCCGCATGGCCGGATCAAGCATATTGACGCCAGTGAGGCGCTGGCGATGCCGGGCGTGAAGGGAATTCTCACGGCCGACGATATTCCCCCGCAGGCCGATTTCCTGAACGACAACGGGCAGACGATCAAGGCCAGCAAATGGGGCGAGAGGGCGCTGACCAACGAGCCGGTCTACCAGGGCGATCCGATTCTCGCCGTCGCCGCGGTGGATGAGCTGACGGCTGCCGAGGCAATCGAGAAGATCAAGATTGATTGGGAAGAACTGCCGTTTGTGGTTGACCCGTTGGAGAGTTTGCGCCCTGGAGGGCCGAATCCACGCGAGGATGGCAACGTGTGGGCGAGGCCGAAGGATCATCCCGGCCCGGCGCAGCTCACCGAGCTGAAGTGGACGGAGAAGGACTTTGAGGACTACCAGCAGGGCAAGCTGCCGATGGGCGATGCTCCTGACGAGTGGTCGTACGGCGATTTCGAGGCGGGGTTCAAGAACGCCGCGCTGGTGCTCGATGAGTCGTTTATCACGCCGGATGTGAGCCACCAGTGCCTGGAGCCGCGCACGGCGATGGCGTACTGGCAGAATGGAAAGCTCTACCTTCACTCCGGTACGCAGAGCACGGCCCAGACGGTGCCGGCCATCGCGCGCTGGATGAATATGAGTCCGGATAACGTCGTGCTCATCAGCGAGTACACCGGCGGCGGATTCGGCAGCAAGGTGACGGGCTCGGTCATCATGATCATTCCCGCAATCCTTTCCAAAAAGCTGAATGCGCCGGTGATGATGCGCGTCAGCCGCGAGGAAGAGCATTTCATAGGCCGGGCGCGACCGAGCATCGAGGGGCGCGCGAAGATCGGCTTTGACAAAAGCGGCAAGATCACCGCGATCGACATGTTCACGGTGACCAACAGCGGCGCGTATGACGCGGTGAGCGACGGGCCGACGTCGGGGCGCATCACTTCGCTACTGTACCAGGCGCCGGCGATGCGCTGGCGTGGCGTGACAGTGATGACCAATACGCCGACGCGCAGTGCGCAGAGTGCGCCGGGCGGTATGCAGGCAATCGGGATCATCGAACCGATTTTGTCCAAGGCGGCGCGCAAGCTCGGCGTCGATCAGGTGGCTCTGCGGCGTGTGAACTGCCCTGAGGGCAAAGCAAGTTACGGCCCGCCGAACAAGGAAGGTAAGCGCGCGTATACGACGAGCTGCTTCTTGAAAGACGCTCTGGACAAGGGCGCGGAGCAGTTCCGGTGGCAGGAGCGCGTGGCGCAGCCCAAACGGATGGGCTCAATGGTGCGCGGTGTGGGCGTTTCGTTGAGCACCTATGTGGGCGGAACGATCGGCTTCGACGGGCTGATGGTGATTACTCCGGAAGGCAAGGTTCGTTTCCACTCGGGCATCGGGAACCTGGGCACGGAGTCGGTGATTGATGTGCACCGCGCCGCGGCTGAAGTGCTGGATGTGCCGTGGGAGAGCTGCGAAGTGGTGTGGGGCGACACCTCCCGCATCTTCCCGTATACCTGCGCTTCGGGAGGCAGCCAGACTACGCATGCCATGACGCGCGCTGCGCACTCCGTGGCGACGGAGTGCAAGCAGAAGTTGAAGGAAGTAGCCGCGAAGTCGCTGGGTGGTTCACCGGACGGTTATGACGTTGCCAACGGGCGCGTCTTCCGCAAAGGCGGCGGAGCGGGGCTAACGTTTGCGCAGGCCGCGCAGAAGGCGATCGAACTGGGCGGCATCTACGATGGCCACGAGGCTCCGCCGGACGTGCATAAGCTGACAAAGCAATCGGTCGCAAAACTTCAGGGGCACGGGCTGGTGGTTTCGGCGAAGGACAAGTATCCGCGCGATGGCGACACGTACTCGTATGTGGCGAGCTTTGCCGAGGTCGAAGTGGATGTCGAGACAGGCAAGTATTACCTGACGGATTTTCTCGCCTATGCCGACGTGGGCACGGTGCTGCATCCACGCTCGCTCGGCGGACAGGTGCTTGGCCGTTCGATCCTGGGGATTGCGCACGCGATTGGGCAGAAGTGGGTGCTCGATCCGCAATATGGCATTACGGTGGCGAAGCGGTTCTACCAGAACAAGCCGCCTACGATTCTGGATGTTCCGGTGGATATGCAGTGGGAGGCGCTCGACATCCCTGACCCAGAGACGCCGGTGGGTTCACGCGGAATCGGCGAGCCTCCGGTGGGCGGCGGATGCGCGGCGGTGCTGAATGCGCTGTCGGATGCGCTGGGCGATGAGATCTTCCAGCGTGCGCCGGTGTATGCGGATACGATCCTGGCGTCCTACGAAGCGGGGCGTCCGATGCAACATCCCTTAATGGCGAATATTTGACGGCCAACGTTTAAGGACGGGAACGGAGACAGCTATGGCAGTAATACGCGACGTAATGCCCGCCTTCGATCTGCTTCAGCCGGACTCGGTTGCTGATGCGCAAAAGATCCTGCAGCAGAACGGCAGCGATGCCTGGGTGATGGCCGGCGGACTGGACAGCTTCGACTGGCTGAAAGACCGCATCAAGAAGCCCGGCGTGCTGGTGGATATCAGCGGGATCGACGAGTTGAAGGGAGTCCGCACTTCGAGCGATGGCCTCGAGATCGGCGCAATGACCACGCTGACCGAGATTGCGAATCATCCCGAGATCAAGAAAAACTACGGCGTGCTCTCGCAGGCGGTGGCTCTGGTGGCCTCGCCGCAGATCCGTAACCAGGGCACGCTGGGCGGCAACGTCTCGCAGGACGTGCGCTGCTGGTACTATCGCGGCGGATGGCCCTGCTATCGCGCCGGCGGCAACATTTGCTATGCCGACACGCCGGAAGGCCGCAATCGCGAGCACGCCATCTTTGGCGCGGACCGCTGCGTGGCGGTGCATCCTTCCGACTCGGCGCCGGCGCTGATCGCGCTCGACGCGAAGTTTGTGATCCAGACGCCGAAAGGCGAGCGGACGGTGGATGCGGAAGATTACTTCCTCGGACCGGACATGGATATTACGAAGATCAACATCCTGCAGCCCGGCGATCTGCTGACGGCGATTCGCATTCCTGCCACGTGGGCGGGCGCGAAGTTCTATTTTGAGAAGGTCCGCGATCGCAATGTGTGGGATTTTCCGCTGATGAACGTTGCCTCAGCTACCATGCTGAGCGGCGGCAACATCAGCAGGATTCGTCTCGCCGTGAGTGCCGTGTCACCGCGGCCGATGCGGCTCAAAGCCGTGGAAGACGCGGTGGTCGGCAAGCCCGCTGATGCGACAACCGGGGAGATGGCGGGCAAGCTTGCGGTGCAGGGTGCGGTTCCGTTGCAATTCAACGCATACAAGATTCCGCTGATGCGCAATCTGGTGAAACGCGCTGTGAGCGGCGTGCAGGAGGCGACATGGAATTCATAACCTGGGCGACGAGCCCATGGGGACGGTCGGTCCCCACCCATGTTGCGTGGGGCCTGATCTGGGTTGCGCTGATTGCGGGTCTCTTCTTCATGATCGTGCACGCTCTTTACGTCGCGATTGTGGCGCCGCGTAAGGTTCAGGGAGAGATTTCACCCGCTGAGGCTGCGGTTGTGCCGGAGCGGGTTCCGCGGCACTCGCTGGCGGCGCGGCTCTTTCACTGGATCATGGCGATCTCCATGTTCGCGCTGTTGATCACCGCGTTCCTGCCCAAGGTCGGGATCCAGTTCGACTGGGTGCTCTATCACTGGATCGCTGGACTGCTGCTGACGGTTTCGGTGATCTTTCACATCTTCCATGCTTCCTTCGTCCTGGATTTCTGGTCCATCTGGCCGGATAGGACTGACATCCGCGATGCGATGCGGCGTGTGCAGCGTTTCTTCGGCAAGCCAGCACCGCCGGCCGCGCGTTTCGCCAAGTATCCGCTGGAGAACAAGCTCTATCACATGGTGATCATGCTGTCCGGTCTGGCTGTCATCTGCACCGGTCTTTTCATGATGAAGCGCGTGCAGACCATCTTCACGCCGCGGAATCCTTATCTGTTCAGCGATCTGACCTGGGGCATGATGTATGTGCTGCATGGCCTGGCTGGCGTGGGGTTCATCGCGCTAATCATGGTGCACGTCTACATGGGCATCCGGCCGGAGAAGCTGCCGATTACCAAGTCCATGATCTTCGGCTGGATGAGCCGCGACTTCTATCTTGAGGAACACGATCCTGAGCGGTGGGATGTCGGGCAATCCTCAGCGCAAAAGAAACGGGGTTTGGCCGCCAGCGATGCCGACTGAGATCGAGGAACACTGCGAGACGATTGAAGACTGTTACGAGTTCACGCTTTCCTATGCTGCGAAGGGACTCGCTACAGACGAGGGCAGCGACCTCGGAAAGCAGCTTCGCGAAAAACTAACCGCTGCAGTTAAGACCATGCGCGGGCTGGAAGCGAGTTGTGCGTTGGCTTTGGTCGAGCTGAAACTCACGCCCGGGCAAACCTACGACGCGTTCTTTGCCGTGCTGGCGCGGGATGCCCAGAGCTCAGTGGCCGCCATCGAACTGGTGCTGGCACAGCCGGTCATCAGCTCGCAACTGATCGATAATCTCAATGCATCTATCCACCTGCGCGCGCTGTTAACGGACTTGTTCCTGATCACCGATGTTGTCGCCTCCCGTCAGGCCAAGGCTGAGGCCTCGCAATGAGTCTGCCTGCTCAGGTCGATATCCCATGTACTCCAGCCAGGTTCTCGATCACTTTGAGCATCCGCGCAATGCGGGTGTGGTGGCCGACGCGGATGCGTCGGTGCAGATCGAGAATCCGGCGTGCGGCGACGTTCTCAAACTGAGCCTGAAGATGGCCGGCGAGCGGATTGGCGAGATTCGTTTTCAGGCCAAGGGCTGCGTGGCTTCCATGGCCTGCGGTTCCGCGCTTACCGAACTGGTGCGCGGAAGGACGGTGGCGCAGGCCAGGGCGCTCGGCAGAGAAGAACTGCTGGAAGCTGTAGGAGGATTGCCGTCAGCCTCAATGCACGCAAGCCACCTGGCGCTCGATGCGCTGGAAGCGGCGCTCCGCCAGCTTGCCGGCCGCAGTTAGCGTTATGGCTCACGTGCGCGTGCGGACGCTGCTTCGTACTCTTCGGGCGTATTCATATCGCTCGCGAGGAAAAGATCGGGGACGGGAATCGATGTAAGGTAGCGCGCGTGGACGCGTCTTACCTCGCGGGCGTTGCTCGTTAGCGGAGCGCTCAGGAAAGCCTCGATCAGCTCTTGGTTCACAAACAGAGGATGTCCGCGTCGGCCATTGTTTTCCGGCGCTACAGCCCACTGGCCGCGGGCAAGAGCGTTCTCGAACTCCGAGTGCAGCAGTTGCAGACTGGCTGCGCTCAACGGCGGGCAATCCACCGGCGTGATCATGGCGGCATCGCAGCCGCGAGCCAGTACTTCGCGTAATCCTATTTGCAGGGAACTGAACTGTCCCAGCTCGGGAGCGGGATTACAGACCATCACAGCGCCGCACGCGGCGGCTACGGGAGCGAGCTGATCCGCATTTTTTCCCGCGACAACCACAACCACGCTTGCAAGCGGTTTGAGTGCACGAATGGCAGAGGAGAGGAGTGTTGAGCCGTCTTGAACGCTGGGAGGCCAGGGGAGCAGAGCCTTATCGGTGCCCATGCGGGAGGACGCGCCCGCGGCAAGAACCAATCCGGCCAGGGTGGGCATGGCGCGCTCAGTCTCTCGATTTCGTCGCGGCCGGCTCGCTGCTTTCCGCCTCGGCTGCAGCGCCCAGTGCTGCCGGATTCTTGCCGTGCATCCAGCTCATGTGCGGCAGGGCGCGTTCCGCATGACGGCGAATGCCGATGAGCTCGGCGACGATGGAAACGGCAATCTCTTCGGGGGTGACGGCGCCGATGTCCAGCCCGACGGGGGAGTGTACCCGCTCGAATAGCTCCGGGCTCAGGCCTTCTGCCGTAAGCTCACGCACCACCGTGATGGCCTTCCGCCGCGAGCCGATCATGCCGATATATCGGGCCTGCGTCTGCACCGCCCAGCGGAGAATCCGCATGTCGTCGCGATGGCCGCGCGTGGCGATCACCATATAAGAAGACTCGTTCGGTGTCACTTCCGCGAATACTTCGTCAAAATCCTTGGCGATGACCTGCCGGGCGCCCGGAAACCGCTCCGCGTTGGCATAGGCGTCTCGATCGTCAGCGACGATTACATCGAATCCCGCGTTCCGGGCCGCCTTGAAGAGCTCGAATGATACATGGCCCGCACCGAAGATATAAAGCAGCGGAGTCGGCAGCACCGGCTCAATAAAGATCTCCAAGGTGCCTCCACACACCAGGCCTGTGTCATACTTGGGGTCCTGGTTCAGATCGAAGGTGAGGGAGCAAGGCTTTTCGTTTGCGATCACGTCGCGCGCGGCCTGCCAGACTTCGGCCTCCACGCAGCCTCCGCCAATGGTGCCGGCGATGGAGCCGTCGTCGCGCACCAGCATCTTGGCGCTTTTGAACGAAGGAATCGAGCCGCGCACATTCACGATGGTGGCAAGGGCGCCCTTGCGCCCTGCCCGCTGTAGCGCGACGATTTCTTCGTAAATCTCCATCCCCATGATTATTGGATTAGCCGCGTTGCAAGTCAAACCAGAGCGATTCCTGGCGGATTCGGCATAACCCCATTGCCCTCCGCGAGGTTTTCAATTAACTTCAAAGACTCACAGCTTTTTCCTTCTTGAGGGGAGCGCAATGTCCCGCGTTGTTCGATGTGCCATTATTCAGGCGTCCAACGCTGTGCCTGCGACAGAATCACTGGCTGCGCAAAAGCAGGCGATGGTGGAGAAGCACCTGGGCCTGATTCGCCAGGCGGCTGCCGGCGGGGCGCAGATTGTGTGCCTGCAGGAGATCTTCAACGGGCCCTATTTCTGCGCGGAACAATCGGCGAAGTGGTATGAGACCACAGAGCCGGTTCCGGATGGACCCACGGTATCGCTGATGCGGTCTCTTGCGAAAGAGCTTCATGTTGCTATGGTCGTGCCGGTGTATGAAGTCGAGCAGGAGGGCATTTTTTACAACACCGCCGCCGTCATTCACAATGACGGTTCGTATCTGGGCAAATATCGAAAGACGCATATTCCTCATGTGGCGCCCGGGTTTTGGGAGAAGTTTTATTTCCGGCCCGGGAACCTGGGATACCCCGTTTTTGATCTGGGTTTCGCGAAAATTGGCGTGTACATCTGCTACGACCGGCATTTTCCCGAGGGCGCGCGGTGCCTGGGATTGAACGGCGCGGAGATTGTCTTCAACCCCTCCGCGACGGTGGCGGGGCTGAGCGAGTATCTGTGGAAGTTGGAGCAGCCAGCGCACGCCGCGGCCAACGGCTATTTCATCGCAGCCATCAACCGCGTGGGTGTGGAGGCGCCCTGGAATATCGGCGAGTTTTACGGGTCGAGCTATTTCGCCAGCCCACGTGGGGAGATTGTTGCGCAGGCCTCGCGCGATAAGGACGAGGTGTTGATTGCGGATTTGGATCTGGACGAGATTGCCGCGGTTCGCCGCACATGGCAGTTTTACCGCGATCGCCGGCCCGACCTGTACGGGCCGCTGGTCGCCTCTTAGGGCAAACGGTTGGTTTGATTCCATCGTTTTCGATGGGCAATGGTGTTCCGGTACCCCGAGGTTTGCATGAGCACCGCAACTGTCACTGACGATCCGCAACTGCGCACGCGCTTCGGCGACCTCAAGCCTGCGCTTGCGCCGCAAGCTGCCCGAATCGAGGCGGATCGCTGTCTGAACTGCTTTGACGCACCCTGCACGGCAGCATGTCCCACGCACATCGATGTCCCCGGCTTCATCAAGCGCATCGCTTCCGGCAATCTGCGCGGCTCTGCGCTGCGGATTCTGGATGCGAATATTCTTGGATCAAGCTGCGCGCGTGTGTGCCCGGTGGACGTGCTGTGCGAGGGAGCCTGCGTGATGCATCGCCACAACCGGGAGCCGATCCAAATCGGACTCCTACAGCGCCACGCGATGGATGCGTTCTATGCTGTAGGCGAACTACCGTCCGCGGCGAGCGCGGAAGCACGGAATGTGCGCGTAGCGTGTATCGGCGGCGGGCCTGCATCGCTGGCCTGCGCCGCTGAGCTGCAACGCCGCGGCGCCAAGGCCACGATCATCGAACGCCGTGCGCTGCCCGGTGGCCTGAATACATACGGCGTTGCAGAATATAAACTGCGCGCCGTCGATAGCCTGCGCGAGGTGGAGATGATCCGCCGCATGGGAGTGGAATTTCGATTCGGCGCAGATATCGATTCCGTAACTACCCTCGAAAAGCTCGAAGCAGAATTTGATTACCTATTTCTTGGTGTCGGTCTCGGCGCGATGCAGCAACTCGGGGTTCCCGGCGAAGATGCCGAAGGGGTGATGAATGCGCTCGAGCTCATCGCTTCCTATAAGACCGGCCACCTGCGCGAGCTGCGCGGCACGGTTGTCGTTGTGGGAGCGGGAAACACCGCGATCGACGCTGCCAACGCCGCGCGCCGCCTCGGCGCGGAGACCGTCTATCTTCTCTATCGGCGCAGCGAGAGCGACATTCCCGCGTTTGATTTCGAATACGAGCACGCGAAGCAGGAGGGCGTGCAGTTTCTCTGGCGCAGGCAGCCCGTTACTGTGCGGCGCAATGAGCACGGCCGCCTGCTCGTAGATACGGTGCAAGTGCGTCAGCTGGACAGGACGCTGCTTCCAATTCCGGATTCGAACTACACGATTGCGTGCGATCTGCTGGTGCCCGCGATTGGGCAGTCGCCGCTGACGCAGCTCATTCAACAACTGCGCGGCGTTGAGGTGCGCGACGGACGGATTGTCGCAAACCCGCTCACCGGCCGCACCACAAATCCGCGGTATTTTGCTGGCGGAGATTGCGTGAACGGCGGGCGCGAAGTGGTGGACGCCGTTGCTGCGGGCAAACGTGCCGCGCTGGCGATTCTGGAGACAGCGGAGGTTGCGGCGCATGGCTGACATTCGCGTCCGGAACTTCGCGGGAGGCATCAGTTCGCCGAATCCCTTCTGGCTTGCATCCGCTCCACCGACGAATACCGGCGAGATGATCATGCGGGCCTTCGATGCAGGCTGGGGCGGTGCTGTGTGGAAGACGATTGGCGAGCCGATTACGAATGTTAGCTCGCGCTACTCGTCCATCGATTGGCAGGGCCAGCGCATGATGGGCTTCAATAATATCGAGCTCATCAGCGACCGCACGGTGGAAGAGAATCTGCGTGAGATGGCGGAGGTGAAGAAGCGCTATCCGCAGAACGCCGTGATTGCTTCGCTCATGGTTGCTTCGAATCGCGAAGCATGGCATGAGATCGTTGCGCGCTCTGAGGATGCAGGTGCCGATGGTCTCGAGCTGAACTTCGGCTGTCCGCATGGAATGAGCGAGCGCGGGATGGGCTCGGCTGTTGGCCAGGTGCCGGAGTATACCGAAATGATTACCGCGTGGGTCAAGGAGAAGGCGCGCACGCCCGTGCTAGTGAAGCTCACGCCGAACATCTCTGACATTCGCGTGATTGCTCGTGCGGCCAGACGCGGGGGAGCGGATGGCCTGTCGGCGATCAACACGATCAACTCCATCACGGGCATCGATCTCGACACGTTCATTCCGCGTCCGAATGTGGATGGGAAGAGCTCTCATGGCGGTTACTGCGGCCCTGCTGTGAAACCGATCGCGCTGAATATGGTGCAGCAGATCATGGCCGATTCTGAAGCAGCGCTGCCGCTCTCCGGTATCGGAGGTATCGGCGCATGGCGCGATGCAGTGGAGTTCATGCTGCTCGGCTGCGGGACCGTGCAGGTGTGCACTGCCGTGATGCACTTTGGGTACCGCATCGTGGAAGACATGATCGAGGGCCTTGAAAACTGGATGCGTTCGAAGAGCTTTCAGACTCTGGAAGATTTTCGCGGTCTTTCAGTCCGTCGCGTGACAGAGTGGAAGCATCTCAATCTCAATTACAAGATTGTGGCGCGCATTGATGAGCAAAAGTGCATTGGCTGCGATCTGTGCCACATTGCCTGCTGGGACGGTGCGCACCAGTGCATTCATCTTGACCGCGTCTCCGGTCCCGTCGATGGTCACGTAGAGTTGCATCCCGTTCCGACAGCCAAAGAAGCGGAGAGCCGTGCGTCGCTTGCGGTTACACCGGTTACGCGCAAGGAGCGTGCCATAGATCCCGGTGTGCATGGACCCTATCCTACGCCGCTTGCCCGAATTCCGCGCGTGGATGAGACGGAGTGTGTTGGCTGTAATCTTTGCTCGTGTGTCTGTCCTGTAGATGGATGCATCACGATGGTGCAGGTTGAGAACGGGCTGGCGCCGGAGACATGGGATGAACGCACACGCGGAGCGGCGTGCGCTGCTGAACCGCACACGCAATAGAATTCAACTGCGCTGGTTGCGCTCTTCGCACGCAGCCGGCGAGTGATCCATTCGAAGCTGATGGCTCGTAAACGAGTAGACTCATGCCCACATTGCTCATCCAAAACGGAATGGTCGTAAATGCCGACTCCACGGCGCGTGCCGATCTGCTGATCGACGGTGCTGTGATCAAAGAGATTCGAGAGAACATTCCAGCGAGTGCGGCTGATACAGTGGTCGACGCGCGCGGGTTGCTTCTGCTGCCTGGCGGTATTGATGCGCACACGCATCTCGATATGCCCTTTGGCGGCACCACCTCCGCGGATGATTTCGAGACAGGTACGCGCGCTGCAGCCATTGGCGGTACGACCACCATCGTCGACTTCGCCATTCAGGCGCGTGGAACGAAGATGCGCACTGCGCTCGATACATGGTGGAAGAAGGCCGAAGGGAAAGCGTGTATCGACTACGGCCTGCACATGATCGTTACCGACCTGCCGGATGCCGGTCTGGAAGACATGGACGATATGGTGCGCGAGGGCGTGGCCAGCTTCAAGCTCTTCATGGCCTATCCCAATGTCCTCATGGTCGATGACGCTACGATCTTCAAAGCGCTGCGGCAGACGGCGAAGAATGGCGCACTGATCTGCATGCATGCCGAAAATGGGTCGGTGATCGACGTGATCGTGCAGCAGGCGCTGGCGGAAGGTAAGACGGCTCCCATTTATCATGCGCTCACCAGGCCGACCCGAGCCGAAGCAGAAGCCGTGCATCGCGCGATTGCGATGGCCGAGATGGCTGGAGTTCCGGTATACATCGTGCATCTATCGAGCGAGGATGCGCTGAATCAGGTTCGGGAAGCGCGCGACCGCGGCTTGCCGGCGTTTGCCGAAACCTGCCCTCAGTATCTCCTGCTTTCCATTGAAGACAATATGCAGGACAAAGGCTGGGAAGGAGCAAAGTACGTTTTCACCCCGCCCCTGCGTGAGCGCAGCAATCAGCCCAAGCTATGGGATGGATTGCGCCGAGATCATTTGCAGGTGGTTTCGACGGATCATTGTCCGTTTTGCTTTGAGGATCAGAAGGCGCTCGGCAAAAGTGACTTCACCAAGATTCCCAACGGCGGACCAGGGATCGAAAACCGATTGCAGTTGCTTCATCATTACGGCGTGGGGCAGGAGAAGTTTTCTCTGAACCGCTTTGTCGAACTCGTCTCCACCGCCCCAGCGCGCATTTTCGGCATGTATCCGAAGAAAGGGGTACTGGCGGCAGGCAGCGATGCGGACATCGTGCTGTGGGACCCGGCTATTGAGCATACGATCAGCGCGAAGACGCATGCCATGCGCGTGGACTACTCCATGTTCGAGGGCTTTCGCGTGCGCGGCAACGCCCGCGACGTCTACTCCCGCGGCGAGCGCATCGTTGCGAACGGCAAGTTCATAGGCAAGCGCGGCCGCGGCGCGTATCTGCGGCGCGAGGCGCGCGGCGGGGCCTGGAGGTGAGCACATTGCGGCGAGCTACTGCCAAGCCGGAGTTGGACGACAGCAGCAAGCTTATTGCGGAGCCGGCTTCCCGGAATCGTTCGCTTCGGATTTGGACGCATTTGCGTCATCGGGCGGCTTGGAGAGATGGAGCTTGCTCACCTCCTTCGCCCCCATCGATGGATCGACCAGCGTAACTTTGATACCCGTCGCCATGGCGCCGGAGGTCCATTTGAAGTAATAGACTTTGCCGGCTTCCGCGTCAAAGCGGGCGCGCTCATTCTCCTTCTTTCTGGCCTCGGCCAAGGCCGCTCCCGTGGACTGGACGATGCCTCCGTAATACATCTTCGGCAATCCGGCAATCACTACGGTTCCTGCGGGCACTTCAGTGAATTCATATTCTCCGTTCAGCAGTTTGCCCAGGTGCTTGTCGTTGACAAAGATTTCGTCATGCGCGGCCGAGCCTGTAAATCGGTAGACGCGGTAGATACACACGATGGCGTTGCCGCTGGAGGGTGCAGGCAGCGTGGCGGGGGTTTTGGAGTCCTGCGCGACGCAGCAGGTGGGCCCTGGAAAGAGAAATGCCATCGCAGCAGATGTGATCAGAAGACCTGCGAGTGACCTGCCGGTTCTCCTGAGGCGCAATGCCGATACACCACTCAAAGTAGTGTTACGCATGAGAGCGCTCCTTTCCGTCGGTTCGGAATTGGCGAGCACTATAGCAGGTTTCAGCCGCCGCCGCTGTGATGTAATTGCCCGCACAGAACGAGGTCGGGCCACGCGATCCTTATCGCGTTTTGATGGCTGCTCCTGTATATCTATCTACACCCGGAGGCCGCGCTCCTTGAGCACCGTCGATCCATCGTTATCGAATCACGATCTGCGTCCAACGCCGCCTGAGCGCCGCACGTGGGGCTTTTATAACTACACGGCCCTGTGGTTTTCCATGTGCATGGAGATCACGACCTATCAGCTCGCATCCTCATTAATCGCCAAAGGCATGGATTGGAAGCAGGCTATCGGTACCGTGCTGCTGGGCAATCTCATCGTGCTCATCCCCTTGCTGTTGAACGCGCATGCGGGAGCGAAATACGGCGTCCCGTTTCCTGTCTTTATTCGCGCGCCGTTTGGTGTGCGCGGCGCGAACCTCGCTGCAATTCTGCGAGCAGTGGTGGCTTGCGGCTGGTTCGGGATTCAATCGTGGATCGGCGGCAGCGCCATCGATGCCATGCTCATCGTAATCTGGCCCGGCGCGCAGGGAAACGCTGCGATTCTCTGGCTCTGCTTCCTCGGATTCTGGTTATTGAATATGGCGATAGTGTGGCGCGGTGTGGAGTCGATCCGCAGGCTGCAGGCGTTTGGTGCACCGTTTATGTTTGTGATGGCGTTCGCGCTGCTTCTTTGGGTTCGCATGAAGGCAGGCAGCTTTGGCACTATGCTCGCAACGCCCAGCCAGTTTCGCTCTACGGGCGCGTTTCTACGCGTCTTCTTTCCATCACTCACAGCGATGGTCGGTTACTGGTCGACGCTCGCGCTTAACATTCCAGATTTCACACGCTATTCGAAGTCGCAGAGCGCGCAGTCCTGGGGGCAGGCATTCGGACTTCCGGTTGCGATGGTGCTGTACACATTTATCGGCATTGCGGTCACATCGGCATCGGCTGTTCTCTTCGGCCATGCGATCTGGAATCCGATCGAGCTGATCGGTGCATTTCATCAGCCGATAGTGGCCTTCATTGCTCTGGTTGCGATTCTGGTTGCGACGCTCAATGTGAACATCGGCGCGAACGTGGTATCGCCTTCGAACGATTTCTCGAATCTGTATCCGCGCCTTATCAGCTTTCGCACTGGTGGATTGATTACAGGCTTTCTGGGCCTGGCAATGTGTCCCTGGAAGCTGCTGGCTACGCCGGATGCCTATATCTTTGGCTGGCTTGTCGGCTACTCCGGATTGCTGGGGCCGGTGGCCGGCATCATGGTTGCGGATTACTTTCTCATTCGCAAGACCGAGCTCGATGTGAACTCGCTCTACCACCGTGAGGGCATCTACCACTACACGAAGGGCGTGAATCCGCGCGCAATGATCGCGCTGGTTGCGGGCGTAGCTATTGCGTTAGTGGGCCTGTTGGTGCAGCACTTGCATTACCTTTATGATTACGCGTGGTTCGTGGGGTTCTTCACGGCTGGAGCCATTTATGCGGCGCTGATGTGGCTGGCTGCGCCCGCTCCATTCGCAGCCAGCGCGCAAGAAACTGCGTAATGTGCGAGCGCTCTAGGCTGCAACTAAGGCATCGGCAATGGCGAGATGTTCATCAAGCGCGGCGATGCCTAGGTCGAGCTCTTCTTTGGTGACGATCAGCGGCGGCGCAATCACGAAGTGGCTTACCCAGGCCTGAATGGACACACCCTGCGCCATCATCTTCGCCGCAATCTGATCTACAACAAGCGGCTTGCCCTCCACTTTGTCACGCATCGTGTTGAAGGGCTGCTTCGTCGCGCGATTCTTCACAATCTCGACGGCAAAGAACAGGCCGAGGCCGCGCACGTCGCCCACCGAGGGGTGCTTTGCTTTCAGCGCTTCCAGCTTCTCGCGGAGATAGGGTTCCAGCTCCGCAGCCCGTTCTACAAGCTTGAGCCGCTGCATCTCTTCGATGGTCGTTACAGCTGGCCCCAACGTGAGCGGGTGCGCCTCATACGTGTGTCCGTGTGAAAAGTAATGATCCTCGAAGTGGTCGGCGATCTTCGCCGTAGTGGCGCACAGGCCTAAAGGCACATAGGCGGAGGTGATGCCTTTGGCCGTGACCAGAATGTCGGGCTTCACGTTCCAGTGATCGACGGCAAACCACTTGCCGGTGCGGCCCCAGCCGGCCATCACTTCATCGGCGATCAGCAGTACGCCATGACGATCGCAGATTTCGCGCAGCCGCGGTAGATACTCGGGCGGAGGAACGAGCACGCCATTCGTTCCTACTACGGGCTCCACAATCACAGCTGCCACATCGCTCTCATTGCGGATCATGTGCTCGATGTAGTCGGCGCACGCGATATTGCAGCCAGGATATGTGTGGCGGATCGGGCAGTCGTAGCAGTTGGTCTCCGGGGCGAAGACAACATTGGCGATCTTGCCGGCTGGCTCCATGGCCCAGCGGCGCGGGTCGCCGGTGGCCGCCAAGGAACCTGCGGTCGATCCGTGATAAGAGCGGTAGCGCGAGATGATTTTGTTCTTGCCCGTGAACATGCGGGCAATCTTGAAAGCTGCTTCGTTGGCTTCGGTCCCGCTGGTGGCAAAAAAGAACTTGGTCAGCCCCGCCGGCAGAACTTCATGAAGTTTCTCACTGAGCCGGGCGCGAGCGCGCGTTGCGAAGCCGGGCGCCGCGTAAGCCAGCTCGCGTGCCTGGTCTGCAATGGCTTCAACTACACGCGGGTTCTTGTGGCCCAGGTTCATGCACATCAACTGTGCGCTGAAGTCGAGATAACGGCGGCCAGTGCCATCCGTGAACCAGCACCCCTCCGCGTCGGCAACGTAGAGCGGCTTCCAACTCTTCTGGAAGCGCCAGGTGCCGTAGTTGGTCTGGCGCGTGATGTCGGAGATCTGTTCAGGTGTAAGAGAACTTTCGTCCACGGATGCAGGCCCTCCCGCAAGCATTCATCCTATCAGCTAGGCGGCGAATTTCTCCTCTTTGAGCACGCGCTGGTAAGCAGGGAGGGTGAGGAACTCAACAAACGTGGGCGATTCAACCAACTCGCGCATCAGGTCCGCTGCCTTCTCGTAAGCGGCGTAGCGCACGGCGTCGACCGAAGTCTTCTGCTTCGCAAGTTCATCGGCGATGAGACTCTCGACAAGAGGCACATCCACAACCCTCCCGTCTGTAAGCTTTGCCTTCTGATGTACCCATTGCCATATTTGTGCACGGCTGATCTCCGCGGTTGCAGCGTCTTCCATCAAATTGAAGAGCGGAACGCAGCCAATGCCGCGCAGCCACGCCTCTACATAGCCAAGGCCCACGGCGACATTTTGCTTGAGGCCAGCCTCGGTGATCGTGCCATCGGGAACCTGGAGCAGATCTTCGGCGGTTGCGTTGTAATCGGGCAATTGCTTCGAGATCTGGTTCGGTTGTGGCATCAGGCGATCGAAGATTTCGAGCGCGATGGGCACCAGCCCGGGATGTGCGACCCACGTTCCGTCGTGTCCATCACTGGCTTCGCGCTCCTTGTCGGCGCGCACCTGCGCGATGGCTTTGTCATTGGCCACTGGATCAGACTTGATGGGAATGTAAGCTGACATGCCGCCCATGGCGTGCACATTGCGCCGATGGCAGGTCTTGATGGCCAACTTCGAATAGCTCCGCATGAAGTGCGTCGTCATCGTGACCTGCGCGCGATCGGGCAGTACGGAATGGGGATCGTTGGCGAATTTCTTGATGTAGCTGAAGATGTAGTCCCAGCGGCCGCAGTTAAGCCCGGCAGAGTGTTCACGCAGCTCGTAGAGGATCTCGTCCATTTCGAAGCTGGCCAGGATTGTCTCGATGAGCACTGTCCCTTTGATCGTGCCGCGCGGAATGCCCAGGGCCTTTTGCGCGCGGAGGAAGACATCGTTCCAGAGCCGTGCTTCGAGATGGCTTTCCATCTTGGGCAGGTAGAAGTAGGGGCCGCTACCCCGCGCCAGCAACGCTTTGGCGTTGTGAAAGAAGTACAAACCGAAGTCGAAGAGAGAACCGGACATTGGCTCGCCGTCGACGAGCATGTGCTTTT
>Ga0335072_10004525_pt1 | contig 20626 bp, 17 predicted proteins | sample Lox_Sample_21_FD_206725 | JGI IMG/M metagenome (GOLD analysis project Ga0335072, IMG submission 206725) | Soil microbial communities from Loxahatchee National Wildlife Refuge, Florida, United States - Lox_Sample_2.1 | ecosystem: Environmental > Terrestrial > Soil > Wetlands | place: USA...
ACGCCACGGGGTTGCGCGCCGCGCGCCTGGCGATCGCTGGGAGGACGCCGGTCAGGTAACGCCTGTAAAGCATATCGAGAGGCGCGATAGTGATCTCACTGAACTCGCACACCACCAGTCGACCGCCCGGCCTGGTCACGCGGCGCATCTCGGCGAGCGCGTCACGGGTTCCGTGCACGTTCCGCAGGCCGAACGAAATCGTCACCGCGTCGAAAGCGCCGTCCCTGAACGGCAGGCGGAGCGCGTCCCCGGCCATGAAGGCGACCCGGCCGCGGGTCTTGGCGCCAAAGGGGTCGCTCTGCGTCTGCCTGGCCTGGCCAGCCTGAAGCATGCCGAGCGAGAAATCACAGGCCACAACGTCCGCGCCGGTCTCAGCGAAAGTGACGGAGGAGGTGCCGGTGCCGGCCGCCAGGTCGAGTACCCGGTCACCCGGGCCCGCCTGGAGGATGCGCTGCACCCGCTTGCGCCAGAGGCGGACCTGGCCCATCGACAAGATGTCGTTCATCAGGTCGTAGCGGCCCGCCAGGGCGTCGAACATCGCGGCCACCTCGGCCGGCTTCTTGTCAAGGTCTGCGCGCGTCATGGGTAATACCCTAAGGCGGCGCGCACGTTGAGCTGCTACCCCGCCTCGGTGATCATGACCGTGCCGACCGTGCTGTTGGTCGCTTCGTCGATGAGGATCAGGCCGCCGGTCAGCCGGTTGCGCGAGTACGGGTCGACGAAGAGCGGCTGCGTCACCCGCATCTTGATCCGGCCGATCTCGTTCAGGCTCAGCTGGGTGGCGCACTCGTCCCTGTGCAGGGTGTTCACGTCGATCTTGTAAAGCAGGTCGCTGACGATGCCCTTGACGGTCCTCGTGGTGTGCTTGACGACCAGCCGTGACCGGGAGGTGAGCGGCCGTTCCGCGCTCATCCAGCAGACCAGCCCTTCGATGTCCTGGGCCGGCCGTGGGCGGTTGTTGGGCCGGCAGATCATATCGCCCCTGGAGATGTCCACGTCGTCGTCGAGCAGCAGCGTCACCGACATCGGCGGGAACGCCTCGGCCAGCTCCCTGCCCGCGAGTTCGATCTTCGAGATCCGCGTGGTGAAGCCCGATGGCAGGTGCAGTACCTCGTCGCCCGGCTTGAGCACGCCGCCGGTGACCTGGCCCGCGTAGCCGCGGTAGTCGTGCAGGTCGGGATCGGTGCTCGCGTGCGGCCTGATCACGTACTGAACAGGGAAGCGCACGTCGATGAGGTTGCGGTCTGAGGCGATGTGCACGTGCTCGAGGTGGTGCAGCAGCGACGGCCCCTCGTACCAGGGCATGTTGCCTGACCGCTCGACGACGTTGTCGCCGTTCAGCGCGGAGATCGGGATGAACGTCAGGTCCTGGACCTGGAGCTTGGCGGCGAAACTGGAGAACTCGTCGCAGATGCGCTCGAACACCTCCTGGTCATAGCCGACCAGGTCCATCTTGTTCACCGCCAGCACCAGGTGCGGGACCCGGAGCAGCGTGGTGAGGAAGGCATGCCGCCGCGACTGCTCGTTCAGGCCGTTGCGCGCGTCCACCAGAATAATGGCAAGGTCGGCGGTCGACGCGCCGGTCACCATGTTCCTGGTGTACTGAATGTGGCCCGGGGTGTCGGCGATGATGAACTTCCTGCGCGGCGTGGCGAAGTACCGGTATGCCACGTCGATCGTGATGCCCTGCTCCCGCTCGGCTCGCAGGCCGTCCGTCAGCAGCGCGAGGTTGGTCGTCTCCTCGCCCCTGTCCCGCGAGGTGCGCTCGACGGCCGCGAGCTGGTCTTCGAAGATGGCCTTGGAGTCGAACAGCAGCCGCCCGATCAGCGTGGACTTGCCGTCATCAACCGACCCGGCGGTGGCGAACCGCAAGATGTCCATCAGAAGTAGCCTTCCCGCTTGCGGTCTTCCATCGCTGCCTCGCTTGTCCTGTCGTCGGCCCGGGTCGCGCCGCGCTCGGTGACCCGGGTGGCGGCGATCTCGGCGATCACCTCGCCGACCGTGGCCGCGGTGGACAGGACCGCCCCGGTGATAGTCATGTCCCCCACCGTCCGGTACCGCACGGTCGCGCTGAACGTCTCCTCGTCGTCCGTCCGTGTCAGGTACTGGTTGTCCGCCAGCAGGATGCCGTCCCGCTCGAACACCACCCGCTCGTGGGCGTAGTAGATGCCCGGAATCTGGAGGTTCTCCCGCTCGATGTACGACCAGACGTCAAGCTCCGTCCAGTTCGACAGCGGAAACACCCTGATGTGCTCGCCGCGCCTGATCCGGGTGTTGTAGAGGTTCCACAGCTCGGGGCGCTGGTTCTTCGGGTCCCACTGACCGAACTCGTCGCGGAACGAGAAGACCCGCTCCTTGGCGCGCGCCTTCTCCTCGTCCCGCCGCGCACCGCCGAACAGGGCGTCGAAGCGGTTGTCTTCGATCGCGTCAAGCAGGGTGACGGTCTGCAGCCGGTTCCTGCTCGCCCAGCGGCCGGTCTCCTCGATAGCACGGCCCTGGTCGATCGAGTCCTGCACGCTCGCGACGACGAGCCTGACGTTCAGCTCAGCCGCTCTCCTGTCGCGGAAGTCGAGCACCTCAGGGAAGTTGTGGCCGGTGTCCACGTGCATGACGGGGAACGGGATGTTCGCGGGCGCGAACGCCTTGGCCGCGAGCGCGAGCATCACGATCGAGTCCTTGCCGCCGGAGAACAGCAGCGCGGGGCGCTCGAACTCCGCCGCTACCTCACGCATAACGTGGATCGACTCGGCCTCGAGCACGTCGAGCTGGGAGAGCAGGTAATCAGATCGCATGCGTCGCTTCCCTGATGGCGTTGAGCAGTTCGGCGGCGATTGCCGGCCGGCATACGAGGATATCTGGCAGCATCGGGTCCTCTCGGTTATATGTGACTGGCGCGCCGTCGATGCGTGACACGTGGAAGCCGCGCTGTGCCGCTACGGCCACCGGAGCTGCCGTGTCCCACTCGTAAAAGCCGCCAGAGTGGAGATAGACGTCGTTCTCGCCAGTTATTACCGTGGCAACCTTGGCACCAGCTGAACCACACGGTACAAGCTCAGCATCTATCAGCGCTGCGACGGCCTTGACTAGCTTGCTCGCTCTGCTGCGGCTTACCACCATGCGCAGTTGGCGCCGTGTCTCGTCGCCGGTGCTCAGGTGCGAGTCTCCGGCGGGAGGAGTGGCTGCTGTCGCCAGAACGCGGTTTTGCGCGGGCAGAGCTACCGCGCCGGCGATCAACTGCCCTGATCCGGCTGGCGCAGCGGGATGCGCAGGCCACTGTCCTGGAGGGGCTGGCGCATTGCGTGCCCAGAGGGCTACGTGCACCGCCCAGTCATTTCTGCCCGGCTCGCCGAACTCGCGGGTGCCGTCGAGCGGGTCGACGATCCATACTCTGCCGGCGGTCAGCCGCGCCTTGTCGTCGATGCCCTCTTCGGAGAGAACGGCGTCATCCGGCCTGGCCTTGGCTAGCTCTCCCATCAGGAACTCGTGGGATTGAAGGTCGCCGGCTTTCCGCAGGGCGCCGGGGTCGCCGCCTCGGGCTCGCAGGTCCAGGAGCAGCCTGCCCGCTCGCTCCGCGAGACTGGCTGCCAGGGCGTCGTCGTCGAGTATGGACACGGTAACCACCAACGGCGTAGAGGGCCGCGATTCTTCCGCGCAGACTACGCCGGGTCGGTGTGGAACTGGTTCTGTGCTTCGGTGAGCCCCTTGGTGATCAGGGCTTCTACGGCGTCGGCGGCGCGGTCGAGTGCGAACGGGAGTTCCTTGCGCTCGGCGGCGGAGAAGTCCTTCAGGACGAAGGCGGCGGGGTCCATCCGGCCCGGGGGACGGCCGATGCCGAAGCGGACGCGGTAGTAGTCGCGGGTACCCAGCGCCGACGTGATGGAACGCAGGCCATTGTGGCCGTTGTCGCCGCCGCCGAGCTTGAGGCGTACCACCCCGAAGGGGATATCCAGTTCGTCGTGGATAACCACGGCTCGTTCGGGTGGAAGCTTGTAAAACGCCAGCAGGGCGGAGACGGGGCCACCGGACAGGTTCATGTACGACTGCGGCCGTGCCAGGGTCACCGGCTGGCCGGACAGGCGGCCCTCGGCGATGTCGTTGCGGGTACGGTGCGCCTTGAAGCGGGCGCCGATCCGCCCGGCGAGCAGGGCGAGAACCATCGCCCCGGCGTTATGGCGGTTGCCCGCGTACTCCGGGCCTGGGTTGCCCAGGCCGGCAATGATCCAGCGTTCGTCAGCCATGTGCGGGTTCCCGGCGTGCCGGCGGGGCGCGAACCGCGGTCGCCCCCCGCCGGATCGCAGGTCTTACTCGGCTTCTGCGGCCTCGGCGGGCTCCTCGGCGGCCTCGGCCTCGGCGGGCGCGCCGATCTCCTCGGCGACCTGCTCCGCCGTCGGCGCGGCGAGCACGTGCAGTACCAGTGCGTCCGGGTCGGTGACGAGCGTGCTGCCCGACGGCAGGGCGATGTCCCCGGCGTGCACGGCAGTACCGATCTCCATGCCATCGACGTCCACGTCCACGCCGTCAGGCAGGTGGGTAGCCTCGGCCTCGACAGCAATCTGCACGAGTTGCTGGTCCAGCAGGCCGCCGGAGAACACCTCGCCGTTCACCCGGACGGGGATCTCGACGGTGACCTTCTCACCGCGGCGGACCTCGATCAGGTCCACGTGCTCGATCTCGCCTTTGATGGCGTCGCGCTGGACGGCCTTCGGCAGCGCGAGCGCGGACTTGCCAAGGCCCTCAATCCTGATCAGCGCGTTCGGCGTCTTCAGCGCGATCATGAGCTCGTGCGAAGGCAGCGAAAAGTGCCGGTTCTCTGCGCCGTGGCCGTACATGACAGCAGGCACACGACCCGCCCGGCGGGTACGGCGGGCGGCCCCCTTGCCGAACTCGGTGCGCGGCTCAGCTTCGATGCGGACCTCAGGCACGGTCAGTCACTCCTCATTGGGTATTCGATGCGCCAGCGAAGTCTAGCCGGCGGTTACCACCCAGGGGGACAACCCCCCGTAGCCCCCTGGTTGCGCACCCGCTGGCAAGAGCCGGCGGACCAGGCGGGCGCGGCGTGCACGCGGAAGGGGCCGTTCCGCACCCGCGCGCACGCCGTCCAGCCGGACCGAGGGCGAGCCTCAGTCCTCGTTCTCCGGGTCGGCCGTGGTTTCCGGGTCAGCGGTCGTCTCGGGGTCGGCCGTGGTTTCCGGGTCAGCAGTCGTTTCCGGGTCGGCAGTGGTCTCAGGATCCGCCGTGGTTTCCGGGTCGGCGGTGGTCTCAGGATCGGCAGTCGTTTCCGGGTCCGCCGTGGTCTCCGGGTCTGCGGTCGTCTCCGGCGCGGCGGCGTCTTCCGGTACCAAGGTGTCCTCTGCCTCGGTCGTCTCAGTCGAAAGTTCAGACATTATTTCCCGTCCCTTCTTATTCCGGCAGCTACGGGTGCCGGAACCCCATGCCATTCCCTCATCCGCGGGAATGAACTTTTGCGCGAGCACGCATTCGCGAGCTTAGTAGGTTCGTGCCCGCTAATCATGTCGATGTCCGGACGTGATATGAACTGTTCCCGCGCCGGGCAGACGGTGCCTCGGCTAATCGCGCCCGTCCGCCAGCGACGCGAGCAGTGCGGCCGTCTCGGACGCCTCCGCCCGGTCGTCAATCTGCTCGAAAATCGCCTTCGCCTGGGCCAGGCATGCTCGCGCCTGCCCCGTGTCGCCGGTCTCCGCGTACACCTCGCCGAGGTGCTTGAGCGTTACTGCCTCGCCGTAAAGCACCCCCGCCGCCCGGTGCTTGCTTATTCCTTCCTTGAAGCTGGCGATCGCCTCGTCGAGGCGGTGCAGGCGCCGGTAGACGCTGCCGAGATTGTGCAGTGCGTGGCCCTCGGCGTGTCCGCCTATCTCCCGGCTGATATCCCGGGCCTCGATATAGCATTTCTCGGCCGCGTCCAGGTCGCCAAGGCCGAAGTAAACCTCGCCGAGGTTATTGAGCGCGACCGCTCGCAGCGATGTCGCACCGGCCGGACGGAGCAGGTCCACGGCGAGCCGCATGTACCGCAGGGCGTCCTCGCCGGGCCCGTTCAGGTCCAGGTGCCCGACCGCCAGCCCGATCGCGGTCTGCGCCTCCCCGGTCGTATCGCCGAGTTCGCGGCGGATCGTCAGGGCCTGCTCGAAGTGGCCGAAGGCCTCGCTGTCCCGCAGCCGGGCCAGCGCCAAGCCAAGCCGGTCAAGCGCCCACGCCTGCCCGGCCCGGTCGCCCGCCGCACGGGCGCTGTCCACCGCGACGCGGTTGGCGGTCACGCAGTCCGCCCAGTTGCTCTTCCTGCTGAAGACGGGGAACAGCGCGGGCGGCATCCGCCACGCGACCTCGTGCAGGCCGGCCGCCGCAGCCTGGCGGGTCGCGCTGACGACGTTCGACCGCTCGTCGTCGTACCAGGCGAGCGCCGCTTCCAGGCTGCTGAAAGCGAGCGGCGGGTAGTCGGGTGCCGCTGGCCCCCGTGGCACCTGGTACCGCTGGGGCGATACCGCGTCGGCAGCGGCCTCGGCGGTGTCCAGGTACCAGCGCAGCAGCCTGGCGATCGCCTCCGCGCGCGCCGCCTCTGGTTCCTCCGCCTGGGCGCGCTCGATGGCGTAGACCCGCAGCAGGTCATGGAAGCGGTACCGGTCCGGGGCGGGCGACTCGAGCAGGTTGACGTCCACTAGGGTCTCGAGCGCGTCGGCCACGTCGTCCTCCGGCGCGCCAAGCAGGGCGGCAGCCGCGGGCAGGCCGATCGACGTCCCTTCCCAGAGACCGAGCAGCCGGAACACCTGCGCGGCGTCGACGCCGCCGCTGGCCGTACCGAGGCTGTCGTAGCTGACCTGGAAGCTGGCCCGGACGGCGAGGTCGCCCGCTTTGAGCTCGTCGAGCCTCCGGTGCTGGTTTCTCAGCCGGGCGGCGAGCGTGCCGATCCGCCACTGCTGCCGCGCCGCGAGCCGGGCGGCGCAGATCCTGATGGCCAGTGGCAGCCCGGCGCAGGCGACGAGCACCTCCGCCGTGGCGTCCGGCTCGGCGGCGGCTCGTTCTTCGCCGACGATCCGGGCGAACAGCGTGAGCGCCTCGGTGTCCTCGAGCACGTTCAGGTCCACGAACCGCGTGCTTGCCAGGTCTGACGTCCTGTTCCTGGTCGTGACGAGGACCGCGCATGACGAGGTGCCCGGCAGCAGCGGCCGCACCTGGGCGGCGTCCTTGGCATTGTCGAGCAGGATGAGCACGCGGCGCCCGGTGAGGGTCGTCCGGTACAGCGCCGCCCGCTCGTCATCCCTGGCCGGCACCTTGTCCCCGTCGATGCCGAGATCGCGCAGGAACCTGGCGAGCACTTCTCCCGGGCTGGCGGCCTGCGGGCTGGCCCCGAGCAGGTCCACGTAAAGCTGGCCGTCCGGGAACTGCGAGCTGACCTGGTGCGCGGCATGCACGGCGAGCGTGGTCTTGCCGAGCCCGGCGGCGCCGTTGACGACCGCGATACGGACCGCGCCCGGGCCGCTCGTCGCGTTGACCGCGAGCAGCAGGGCGCACAGGTGCGCGACGTGCGTCTCACGGCCGGTGAAGTCCCCGATGTCGGCCGGCAGCTGCGCGGGCCGGACCTTCGAACCCGCGGGCTCGGCAACTGCGGTACCGGCCTGCTGGGTGGCCGCCGATGACAGCTCCGCGAAGGTTCCGATCGCGATGGCGCCGGAAAGATCGCCGGCCGACTGCTCGTCGCCTGCCGGGCCGGGGACGTCGGCCACGTCATCCGGCTGTGCGCCTGGCACGGCACCGACGGCGGCCCGGGCGTCGGCATCCGCGCCATCCGCGTCGTGCTGCCTGCCGTGGTCATCGGGTCGCGCCGGCGGCGGGCCCGCAGGCGACGCCGCCGCGGACGCCGCGTCGGCCGCGAGCAGTTCCCGGTGGAACCGCTGCAGCTCCGCGCCGGGGTCCACGCCGAGCTCCGCCGCGATGACCTCCTGCGCCTGCGCGAATACCGCGAGCGCCTCGGCCCGGCGCCCCGCGAACTCAAGAGCGCGCATCAGGAGCAGCCAGAGCCGCTCGCGCATCGGGTGCTCGGCCACCAGGCCGCGCAGTTCCGGTACCACCTGCGCCGCCCGGCCGCAGGCGAGGTCCGCCTCGATGCGCATCTCGGTCGCGGAGAGCCGCAGTTCCGCCGCGCGATCGGTCTGCGTGGTGAGCAGAGCGGACGGCGGGACATCGGCGAGCAGCCGCCCGTGCCACAGCCCGAGCGCCCCCGCGAGCAGCGCGGCGGCGTTCTTCGCGTCGCCCGCGGCCAGCGCGCTCCTGCCGTCGGCGACCTGCGATTCGAACTCCTGGAGGTCCAGGTCGCCGGGCGAAAGGCGCAGCAGGTACCCGGGTGCCCGGTAGACGAGCACCCGGCCCTCGGCGTCACCGATGACCTTGCGCAGCCGGTGCACGTAGATGCTGACCAGATTGTTCGCTGTGCTCGGCGGATTGTCGCCCCACAGTTCGTCGATCAGCGAGTCGGTCGGGACGAGCTGGCCGGGCCGGACAAGCAGGCAGGCAAGCAGCGACCGCCATTTGGCGGCACCGATCGCGGTCCATCCCTCAGGGGAAAGCACCTCAAGCGGGCCGAGGATGCGAAACCGCATCAGGTCAGCCTGTCCGCACGCACGCCTCTTCTCCGCTCCCTCCGGACAAGCGTAAGACCCTACTTAATCACGACTCAACCTCACCATAAATCGGACAAGACATGATTTGCCTCAATCGCCATGTGTGCGACACGGAGGGTAGCGGGCGTTCGAGTCGGGCGGTGGCGGATGCGGCGCGGGTTAACGCGGGAGCGCTGGAGGTGCCCTCCGGATTAAGCCGCCGGCGACATCCGTCGCGAATCGGGGCAACACGGCTAAAGCGCGGCTTAATCGCCCGCTGCCAGTCTTTTCCCGGCGACACAAGGCAGCGGGGGCCGCGGGGCTCGTGTCCCGCACCGTATTGGACGGTCAGCAGGGGCACCGTCCAGTACGGGGCGGGACACGGCCACCGCGACGAGATGTCACCAGCGGAGCAGGCGCCCGGGACCCAGGGGTGGCGGTCCCGGACGCCGTGGATTGCCCCGTCCCGCCGGTCCGGGGAATGGCGGGACGGGGCCGGATCGTGCGGCCAGGTCCCGCGAGCACGCTGAATTGCACCGTTTCGCGGAGTGCCGTCGACGGGGTCTGCGGGTCACCGGCAAACGCCGCTGCCCGGCCACGGGAATTCAGCGAGGTCCGGGTTAGCTCTGGCCGTCGAACAGGCTGGTCACCGATCCGTCGCTGAAGACCTCATTGATGGCCCGGGCGAGAAGCGGCGCGATGGACAGCACGGTCAACTTGTCGAAGCGCTTTTCGTGCGGCACCGGCAGCGTGTTGGTGATGACCACCTCGCTGATCCGCGAGTTCTTCAGGATGTCGATGGCGGGACCGGACAGCACGCCGTGCGTGGCGGCGACGATCACCCGCTCCGCGCCCTGCTCGAACAGCGCGTCCGCGGCCTTGACGATCGTCCCGCCGGTGTCGATCATGTCGTCCACCAGGATGCAGGTGCGTCCCTGGACGTGACCGACCACCTCGAAGACCTTGACCTGGTTGGCCACGTCGGGATCGCGCCGCTTGTGAATGATGGCGAGCGGCGTGCCAAGCCTGTCGGTCCAGCGCTCGCAGACCCTGACGCGCCCCGCGTCCGGTGCGACCACGGTCACGTTCCGCACGTTCAGCTTGGTCTCCAGGTATCCCGCCAGGATCGGCAGCGCGAACAGGTGGTCGACCGGCCCGTCGAAGAAGCCCTGGATCTGTGCCGTGTGCAGGTCAACCGCCATGAGCCGGTCGGCGCCCGCGGTGGCGAACAGGTCGGCCACCAGGCGGGCCGAGATCGGCTCCCGGCCGCGGCTCTTCTTGTCCTGCCTGGCGTAGCCGAAGAACGGCATGACCACGGTGATCCGTTTGGCCGACGCCCGCTTGAGCGCGTCGACCATGATCAGGTGCTCCATGATCCACTGGTTGATCGGAGCGGTGTGGCTCTGCACCACGAATGCGTCGCTGCCGCGGACCGACTCGAGGAACCTGACCATGATCTCGCCGTTGGCGAAGTCGTAGAGCTTCGCGGGGCCCGGCTCGATCCCCAGGCAGTCCGCGACCTCGGCGGCAAGCTCGGGATAGGCCCGCCCGCCGAACAACATCATCTTCTTCTGGCTCGGCGCCGTCATGCCGCTCACCGAAAACTGCTCTCCCTTGGGCGTACTACAACCGAACAAATTACTGAGATCTATCGGAACGGGCGCGCTCCGCCGCCTCCGCTGACCGCGTCTCCGCGCGATTGCGCAGTACCCATCCGTCTGAGTTGTGCTGGCGTCCCCTGGCTACCCCCAGGTCCCCTGCGGGCACGTCCTCGCCGATCGCCGATCCGGCGGCCGTGTAGGCACCGTCGCCGATCGTGACCGGCGCCACCAGGACCGTGTTGCTGCCGACGAAGGCGTTCTCGCCGACCTCGGTATGGTGCTTGTTCACCCCGTCGTAGTTGGCGAAGATCGTCCCCGCCCCGATGTTCGAGCCGGCGCCGATGGTCGCGTCGCCCACGTAGCTGAGGTGCGGGACCTTCGCGCCGACGCCGACCTGTGCCTTCTTGAACTCGACGTAACTGCCGATGTGCGCGTCCGCGGCGATGCTCGTGCCCGGCCTGAGGTACGCGAACGGCCCGACGGTGACCCGCGGGCCGATCTGCGACTGCCGGCAGACCGCGTGCAGCAGCACGGCGTCCTCGCCGACCGTCGTGTCCTCGAGCAGGCAGCCCGGTCCGACCTTGGCACCGGCCCCGATCACGGTCGCGCCCGCAAGCTGGGTCTGCGGGCCGATCTCGGCGTCCTGCCCGATCGTGACGGTGACATCGATCCAGGTGGACGCGGGGTCGGTGACCGTGACCCCGGCGAGCATCAAGTCGCGCAGGATCCGGTCGTTCAGCGCCCGGCGCGTCTGCGCCAGCTGGACCCGGTCGTTGACACCCCGGATCTCCTCCGGGTCGGCGGCGAGCACGGTGCCCACCGGGTGCCCGTCACCGCGGAGGATCTCCACCACGTCGGTGAGGTACTCCTCGTGCTGGCTGTTGTCGGTCGTCACCCGCTTGATGGCGTCGGCGAGCAGCGCGCCGTCGAACGCGTAGCACCCGGAATTGAACTCGTCGATCGCCCGCTCCGACTCGCTAGCGTCGCGCTCCTCGACGATGCGCAGGAAAGCTCCCGCGCCGTCCCGCACGATCCGCCCGAAGCCGGGGAATTCACCCCGGGCGGTAAGCACGGTGACAGCGTTGCCCGCCTGGACGTGCCTGCTGGCCAGTTCGCCGAGCGTGGACGCGCGCAGCAGCGGCATGTCGGCGTAGGTAACGATCACCGTGCCCGACATGGCGCCGAGGGATTCGATGACCATCCGCACTGCGTGACCGGTGCCGAGCTGCTGTTCCTGGACGACGACGGCGGCCTGCGGCGCCTCCGCGACGGCGGCCGCGCCCACCTGCTCCCTGCCGTGCCCCGTCACGACGACCAGCCGCCGCGGCGCGAGTTCGCCCGCTGCTGCGAGCGCGTGCCCGAGCAGGGACCGCCCGCCAAGCGTGTGCAGGACCTTGGGGATGCGGGACTTCATCCGGGTGCCCTCGCCGGCGGCGAGGATCACAACTGCGGCCGGGGAAGTATCGCTCACGGGTAACCGCATCTCCTCGGGTAGCGAGCCGACTGTTGTCTCCCGGGGGAATCCCCCGTACCGCCAGGTGCCGCCTAGAGCTCAGGCAGACATCCCTCCGTGCCCCAATCTCACCGCCGAAGTCACAGAAAAGTCTGTTAACCCGGTCCTCATCCGCAGGATACCTGGCTGTCGCCAGCAGTGCTCGGCCACGGGGGCCTTCATCGAAACAGTTGACGGGAGTGAGAAGTGAACCGCGAGGCGGCGCCCGCAGGACCCGCATTCAACACCGCGTTCTCGCCGCGCTGAACGTGCCTTGGGGCGGGACGCCACCCGCTGGCTCAGCATCCTAACCGGATATGCCCGGCTTGTCCGCCGTCCCCGACGTGTCCTCGGCCACGTCGGGGATCACGAGTTCGCTCGGCTCGAACACGCCCTCGGCCGACACCGCGGCGAGTTCCGACCCGAGCGACTCAGTCGCTGCCGCCTGGCGCTTGGCGCGGCCGGTGAACGCAGATGCGATGGCGCCAATCACGCAGGCCGCGATCGCGAACCCGAACGCGATGCCGATCCCGTCGTGGAACGGACCGGTGATCAGGGTCGGGAAGAACTGCCTCCCGATCAGGTACCCGGCGTGGGAGGCCGGCAGGTGCGACACCAGCGGGCCGAGCAGCTGCTGGATCGGGTTGTAGCCGAGGAACGCCGCGAACAGCACGCCGATCGGCGGCAGGTGCGAGATGGGCCCGGCCGCCGAAGCCGGGACGCCCTGCGCGGTCAGCCCGCTGAACATGGCCGACGGCAGTTTGCTGGACAGACCCGCCACCATCAGCGAGAAGAAGATGCCGATCGACAGCACGGACGCGGAGTTCATGAACGTGGCGATCATCCCGCCCGCGGCCCCGCGCGAGTTCGCCGGCACGGAGTTCATCATCTCGGCTCGGTTCGGCGAGGTGAACAGGCCGGTACCGAAACCGTTGATGCCCACAAGGAGCGCAAACTGCCAGTACCTGAAGTCCACCGGCAGGAATGCGAGGATCAGGAACGTCACCGCCGCCACCAGTGCCCCGCCGATGGTGAATGCCTTGGCCCCGAACCTGTCGGACAGAATGCCGGACAGCGGCGCGGACAGCAGGAAGCCGATCGTCAGCGGTATCAGATAGATGCCCGCCCACAGCGGTGTCTGGCTGAAGCTGTAGCCGTGCAGCGGCAGCCAGATCCCCTGCAGCCAGATGATCAGCATGAACTGCATGCCGCCGCGGCTCAGCGCCATCGCGAGGTTGGCGATGTTGCCGGCCGCGAACGGCCGGATCCTGAACAGCGACATGCGGAACAGCGGTTCCGCGACCTTCGTCTCCACCCACACGAAAACGACGAGCAGGACCACCCCGCCGATCATCGCAATGAGCACCCACGGGCTGGTCCAGCCCATGGGGTGACCGCCGTAGGGCATCAGGCCGTAGGTGATTCCGACGAGCACCGCGATCAGGCCGCCGCCGAACAGGATGTTGCCCCACCAGTCCATCCGCGCATGCTTGCGCACGCCGATGTCGTGCAGCATGAAATACGCCCAGATGGTGCCGAATAGTCCAACCGGTGCCGAGACGAGGAAGATCAGGTGCCAGTTCTCCGGGCCGAGCACGCCGCCGAGGATCAGGCCGATGAACGACCCGGCGATGGCCGCGATCGAGTTCAGGCCAAGCGCCGTGCCGCGCCGGTTGGCCGGGAACGCGTCGGTGAGGATCGCCGTCGAGTTGGCGAACAGGAAGGCGCCGCCGATGCCCTGCACGATGCGCCAGATGATCAGCCACAGCGCGGCGGCGGTGCCGTGCATCCAGGTAACGGTCAGCGCGATCGACCCGATGGTGAATACCGCGAAGCCCATGTTGTACATGCGGACGCGGCCGAACATGTCGCCAAGACGTCCGAACGAGACCACGAGCACCGCGGACACCACCATGAAGCCCATAAACATCCACAGCAGGTAGCTGGTGTTGCCGGGGCTCAGCGGGTTCAGCCCGATGCCGCGGAAGACGTCGGGCAGCGCGATCAGCACGATCGACTGATTGATCGTCGCCATGAGCACGCCGAGCGTGGTGTTGGACAGCGCGATCCACTTGTAGTTCGGCCCGAGCACACGGGCCGGCTTCTCAGCAGCACCGACCGCTTCTGAGGTACCCGTCATGGGCGGAAATGCCCCCCACCTAGTCCGGAAACTTGAAACACGAAGTCGAGGAGAAGATCAGAACTTGCTTGACCTCAACAAACTAACCATAACTCACCGGAGCCCGCCTCCGCATACCGGCGTGCCCATCACCGCCGGCCGTGCCGGGCAAAGAGTAGTCATCGATCGCATATTTGAATATCGCAGGCAGCAAGTGTATCGCGCGCCTTAAATTACCTCGATGTAACATTTACATTGCTCTAAGTAGCGCACATCGCTACCAAAGGGGTGATATAACCCTGGCACTCGCATAAGCCTGATATACCCCTCCTCCCCCTCGAGAGGACCAGGCATGGCCCTATTTCAGCCCGCCCGTGGGACTGCCGGTGGAACCGAGGTGACGCAGTCCGCTCGCAGCAGAGCCAGCGGCTACGAGGCCGTTCGGGCTAGCCGCGACTTCTGGACGATCCATCGCCGCCTCGGGTCTTTCGTCGTGCCGGCTTGCGTGCTGCTTCTCGGCTGGTACTTCCTCTTCGTGATCATCGCCGTATTCGCGCCCGGCTTCATGCGCATCAGCGTGTTCGGCGACGTCAATATCGGGCTGTGCTTCGGAGCGCTGCAGTTCGTGTCGACGTTCGCAATCGCCCTCGGCTACCGGCGCTGGGCGCACCGCAGGCTCGATCCGCTGACCGACCGACTGCGGCAGCGCCTCGAAGGAGGACGCTATTGAGGCCCCTCGCCGCCGCGGAAACCGTCGGCACCCCGGCGCTCAACTTTGTCATATTCGCGTTCTTCGTCCTGGTAACCCTGGTCATCGCGGTCAGCGCGGCCGGGAAGAACAAGTCGACCACCGACTACTACGCCGGCGGCCGCGACTTTACCGGCTGGCAGAACGGCATCGCGATCGGCGGCGACTACCTGTCGGCCGCGTCGTTCCTCGGCATCGCCGGCATTATCGCGCTGTCCGGCTACGACGGCTTCCTGTACTCCATCGGCTTCCTTGTGGGCTGGCTGCTCGTGCTCCTGCTGGTCTCGGAACCGCTCAGGAACACCGGCCGGTACACGATGGCCGACGTCATCGACCTGCGCCTGCGGGCCGTCCCCGTGCGCGCCGCCGCGGCGATCTCCACCCTGACCGTCAGCTTCTTCTACCTGCTGGCCCAGATGGCCGGGGCCGGCGCCCTGGTCAGCCTGCTACTCGGGGTGAGCAGCACGGCGGGCCAGGATATCGTCCTCGCTGTCGTGGGCCTGCTGATGATCTTCTACGTGATGGTCGGCGGGATGCGGGGGACCACCTGGGTCCAGATCGTCAAGGCGAGCATCCTCGCGGCCGGCGCCGCGGTGACCACCCTCTGGGTGCTGTCCAAGTCCGGGTTCAGCCTGTCCGTCCTGCTGCACCACGCCGCGGCGGCGAGCCCGGCAGGCAGCGCGGTACTCGGCCCGGGCCTGGAATACGGGGTGAACATCACCTCCAAGTTCGACTTCATCTCGCTCGCGCTCTCGCTCGTGCTCGGCACGGCAGGCCTGCCGCACGTGCTGATGCGGCTGTACACGGTGCCGAATGCCCGGGAGGCGCGGCGCAGCGTCGTCTGGACGATCTGGCTCGTCGGCCTGTTCTACCTGTGCACGCTGGTACTTGGCTACGGCGCCATGTGGCTGGTGGGAGGCAAGCAGATCCTGGCCGCACCCGGCGGCGGAGACTCCGCCGTGCCCCTGCTCGCCTACCACCTGGGCGGGACGATACTGCTCGGCATCGTGGCGGCGGTCGCCTTCGCCACCATCCTCGCCGTGGTGGCAGGCCTGACCATCACCGCGAGCGCCTGCTTCGCCCACGACGTGTACGCGGGCGTGATCCGCAGGGGGGACACCGATCCCAGCGATGAGGTCCGGGTAGCGCGGATTACCGCGGTGGTCATCGGGATCGTGGCCGTGGTCGGCGGAATCGCCGCGAAGGGCATCGACGTCGCCTTCCTGGTAAGCCTGGCCTTCGCGGTGGCCGCGTCGGCGAACCTGCCGTCGATCCTGTACTCGCTGTTCTGGCCGCGATTCACGCAGCGGGGTGCGCTCTGGAGCATTTACGGCGGCCTGATCAGCTCGGTCGGGCTGATCGTCTTCTCCCCGATCGTGTCCGGGCAGGCCACCACGGTGGGCGCCATCGGCGCCTCGCTGATCACCAACCCGCACGTCAACTTCGCGTTCTTCCCGCTGAACAACCCGGGACTCGTATCCATCCCGCTGGCGTTCTTCCTCGGCTGGCTCGGCACGGTGACCGACCCGCACCCCGCCGACGCGGTACGGTTCGCCCGGATGCAGGTGCGAGCACTGACCGGAGTGGGCGCGGAGCGAGGCGGTCGGTCCTGAAGGACGGTTCCGCGAGGCACAGATCCCGTGACGGGGACGTAGGGAGGGGAGGCCGACATGGCGAGCGACTTGGGTCACGACCCGCCGCCGGCCGCGCCGCGGCAGCAGGGCCTCGACCCGGGAACGCTGTGGGCCATCCGCCAGTCGGCCTCCATGCTGGCCCGTGACCGGGATGCGTTCGTCAGGCAGCTGCATTACGACGTCACCGGGCTGATCCCGGAATCGCTCCTGCCTCCTGGCTTCGACACCTGGGACTTCTGCGACCGGATGGCGCAGGCACTGATGTGGGTGGCGCTCACCGATCAGTCGCCGCAGGTGGTGGCGGACGCGCTACAGCAACTGGGTGCGCAGAACTGGGTCGCCGGCTTCCCCGGCGCGCAGTACGCGAGCGTCGCGCACGCGCTCATTCAGTCGGTGCACTACCTCAGCGCCAATATCTGGTCCACGTCGACGGGATCGGCGTGGATCAGCTTCTTCATGTGGATCCAGCCCCACCTGCTCGACGGCGCAGAGCACGCCGCCGCCCAGCAGGCCGCGGAGGAGCAGGCCGCCGCCCGGGAGGCCGAGGCGCGGCGTGCCGCCGCCGAGTTTGAAGCCGCCCGTGTCGCGGCCCTTTCCCGTGGCCACACCCAGGTGGTCAGCAACGTCAACATCGAGAGGGTGGCAAGCCTCCTCGATGACGACGACGAGGACGATAACGGCGGCCTCGGCCAGATCATGCTCGGCATGACCCGCAACCCCCTTCGCGACCCGCCCCGCCGCCAGCAGTGAGCCATCGCGCAGGAAGCGAACGAGAGCTGCTCATCGCGGGCGCCGTCGCCTATTGGCGCGAGGGCACAAAGTCCAAACCGTATCGCCGTGGCGCTGACAGAGCGGTGTTCATGAACAGCGATCCAGGCCTCATTCACTTCTTTCTCCGCTTTCTGGGCATTGCTGGTGTTCAACGAACCGACCTGATCTTCAGAGTCCACATTCACGACAGTGCTGACGCCGAAGCGGCTCAGCGGTTCCGGCAGGAGGTGACCGGGGCTCCCGGAGACCAGTTCGGCAAGCCAGCGCTGAAGCACCACAACCCCAAGACCAGCCGCGGAAACGTCGGTGACGCGTACCACGGCCGCCTCAGGATCGAAGCCCGCAGGAGCGGGGAGCTCTACCGGAAGATTGAGGGCTGGGCCTCAGGCGCCATGGCCGCGTGATGAGCCACGCGGACTCCCGGCATCGAACCCGCTCTGTGCTCCCGGAGGAGGATTTGAACCTCCATTGACGGAACCAAAATCCGCTGTCCGGCCTGATTAGACGATCCGGGACGGTACGAGCCCCAGTGTATAGGTAACTCGCGTTCCGACGCGGTTTTCAAGCGGACACCCCGGCATCACCAGGTGTTCGGGCGTGCGGCCTGGGTAGTGGGTCTCGGCCCGGGCTTTACCTGGGCATATCCAAGAATTCATCTGAGGCCCTTGCGCAACCTACGGTTTCGTAGGCTACGGTTACGTAAGCGTACAAGGCCACCGCCTGCGGGCGCCTCACCTCAGGGGAGAACATGGCACGGACTCCGGCCGCACCCGACACGAGCGGCACGACCCTCGTCAAGAGCGACGACACGGCGCTGTCGCTCGATCCGAGCGCCGCGCCACTGCTCCGCAAGGCGGTGCCGGACATCGACGAGGCGCCGATGACCAGGGCGCAGCAGGTCCTGGTGGGGATATTCGTCTTCGTCCCGATGCTGGCACTGATCGCCGCCATCCCGTTCGCCTGGGGCTGGGGCCTGAACTGGCACGATATCGTCATCGGCGCCGTCTTTTACTGGGTATCAGGGCTCGGCGTGACCGTCGGGTACCACCGCTACTTCACCCACAGCTCGTTCAAGGCCAGGACCGGCCTGCGGGTCGCGCTTGCGATCGCGGGCAGCCTCGCCCTGGAGGGTCCGGTCATTACCTGGGTGGCCGACCACCGGCGGCACCACAAGTACAGCGACAAGGAGGGCGACCCGCACTCGCCGTGGCGCTACGGTGACGACGCGAAGGCGCTCACCAAGGGCCTGCTGTGGGCGCACGTCATGTGGCTGTTCGACCCGAACCAGACCTCGCAGGAGAAGTTCGCGCCCGACCTGCAGGCCGACAAGAAGATCAGCCGGCTCGACGACTGGTTCCCGGCACTTGTCGCCTTCACGCTGCTCGCCCCGGCCGTGGCGGGCGGGTTCTGGACCTCCACCGGGATCTGGTCCTGGCACCTCGCCATCGAGGCGTTCTTCTGGGCCAGCCTGGTCCGCGTCACGCTGCTGCACCACGTGACCTGGTCGACCAACTCGATCTGCCACACCTGGGGCAACACGGACTGGCAGTCACGCGACCGGTCGGTGAACGTCTCCTGGCTGGCCATCGCGTCGTTCGGCGAGTCCTGGCACAACCTGCACCACGCCGACCCGACCTGCGCACGGCACGGCGCCCTGAAGGGCCAGATCGACCAGTCCGCCCGGGTGATCCAGTGGTTCGAGAAGCTGGGCTGGGCCTACGACGTGCGCTGGCCGGACGAGACCCGGCTGAACGCCAAGCGCGCGGCGAACGCGACGCGCAGCCTCGGTGGAATGACGAAGCGTAACGAAAAGGCGACAAAGAGCGTAAATCAGGCTGACAGGGCGGCGGCGTAGCAGCCATGATGTTTCGGTGACCGACCAATCCCCGCGAACGGCTAAAAAACGGATGACCGGCCAGGAGCGGCGGCAGCAACTGCTTGACATAGCCAGGCGGTTGTTCGCGGAGCGGGGATTCGAGGGCACCTCCATCGAGGAGATCGCCGCCCAGGCGGGGGTTTCCAAGCCGGTGGTGTACGAGCACTTCGGCGGCAAGGAGGGCCTGTACGCCGTCGTTGTGGACCGCGAGGTCGAGCGGCTCACGTCGGTGACGATGATGCTGCTTGACAAGCCGCACACCAAGCCGAAGTTCGAGGCGGCCGCGGTCTCCCTGCTCCGCTACATAGAAGAGAACACCGACGGCTTCCGGATCCTGGTGCGCGACTCGAGCCCGGGATCCGGCGGCACCTACGGCACGCTGCTCGCCGACATCGCGGGGCAGGTGGAGTACATCATGGCCGACTTCCTGAGGTCCCGCGGCAGGAACCCGAAGCTCGCCCCGATGTACTCCCAGATGATGGTCGGCATGGTCGCGTTTACCGGCCAGTGGTGGCTTGACGCCCGCAAGCCGAAGCTCGAGGAGGTCGCCGCCAACCTCATCGACTTGGCCTGGAACGGCCTCTCCCAGCTCGACGCCCAGGCGTAGCCCGCCGCGCCGGTCAGCAGATGTTATGCCGGCGGGCGTAGCCGATGGCGGCGACCCGGTCCCTTGACCCGGTCTTGGCGAAGATCCTGCTGATGTGTGTCTTGACGGTGTGGCTGCTGAGAAACAGCCGCGCGGAGATCTCCGGGTTGGTCAGTCCCTGGGCGATGAGCGCCAGGATCTCGGCCTCGCGCTGGGTCAGCCCGTCCGGTGGCGCCGGCTGGCCGGGTACCGCTGGGCCTTCCGGCGGAGCCGCCGGGGCGGCCGAAATAGCCGCGGCGAGCAGCGAGGCCTGTACCCGGGCGTCGAGTACGGACAGGCCGCCCGCGGCCGCCCGCAGCGCGCTCGCGATGTCGCCGCGGTCGGCGTCCTTGGTGAGGTAGCTGCGCGCGCCGGCCCGCAGGGCGTCGATTACCGACTCGTCGTCGGCGTAGGTGGTCAGGATGACGACGGCCACGCCCGGGTGCTCCGCCGCGAGCCTGCGGGTCGCCGCGATGCCGTCGAGGACCGGCATGTGCAGGTCGAGCAGGATCGCGTCCGGATGGTGCTCGGCCACCAGCGCCAGCGCCTGCTCCCCGTCCGCGGCCGCGCCGACGACGTCGATGGCGGGCAGCCCGCCGAGGAGCAGCACCAGGCCCTCGCGCACGCTGGCCTGATCGTCCGCGATAACGATGCGCAGTGGCGCACCCACAGTGCTCATGGCACTATTTTTTCTCAGTTTGAGACTGAAAGTGGCACTTGTGCCGTCACGATCCAGCGGGTGTCCTGCCGGCCCGCGTCAAGGGTCCCGCCAAGCAGCCGCACCCGTTCCCGCATCCCGGTCAGACCGTAGCCGGCGTTGACGGTGCTGAGTTCCGCCGCACGGGGAGCGGTGGCGTCGACCTCGTTCCGCACAGTGAGCCGCACCTCCGCGGCGGCAAAGTCCAGGCGGACGGTCACGGGCTTGCCCGCGCCGTGCTTGGCCGCGTTGACCAGGGCCTCCTGCGCGACCCTGAGCAGGGCGACAGTCGCGTCGGCGGGCACCGGCCGCGGCGTGCCTTCGGTATCGAGGCTGACCGCGACGTGGTAGCGCTCACCGTAGGTGCTCGTGACCTTGGCGAGTTCTGCTGCCAGCGGCAGCGTGTCTGAGCGCAGGGCGTGCACCGCCCTGCGGGTCTCCGTCAGCCCCTCGC
>Ga0335072_10004527_pt1 | contig 20624 bp, 21 predicted proteins | sample Lox_Sample_21_FD_206725 | JGI IMG/M metagenome (GOLD analysis project Ga0335072, IMG submission 206725) | Soil microbial communities from Loxahatchee National Wildlife Refuge, Florida, United States - Lox_Sample_2.1 | ecosystem: Environmental > Terrestrial > Soil > Wetlands | place: USA...
ACGCGCGGCGAGAAAATCATTCAGTGCGCGGCTCGCGCGCGGCGCGAGTCCGTGCTCCAGGATCCAGTCCGGCCGCCGGCGCCAGGTGCGCTCGACGGCCTGCGCGAGCCGCCAGCGCTCGATCTCGGCATGATTGCCCGAGACGAGCACCTGCGGAACGCGCCGTCCCTCGAACACCTCGGGCCGGGTGTATTGCGGCCCCTCGAGCAAGCCCTGCGCGAACGACTCCTCGAGGCTCGAGCGCTCATCGCCCAACGCGCCGGGGAGGAGCCGCACCACCGCCTCGATCGCGACGAGCGCCGGCACCTCTCCGCCGCTCAGCACGTAATCCCCGATCGAGATTTCCCGATCGACACCGAGCTCCACCACGCGCTCATCCACGCCCTCGTAGCGCCCGGCGATGAGCGCGAACCCCGGCAGCCGCGCGAGCTCGGTCGCGGCGCGCTGGGTGAAACGCTCGCCCTGCGCCGCGAGCAGGATCCGTGGGCTCCCGGCCGGCAAGCGCGCGTGCGCGGCGCGGATCGCCGCGAGCAACGGCTCGGGCTTGAGCACCATGCCCGGACCGCCGCCGTACGGTCGATCATCGACCGTGCGGCGCGAGTCGCTCGCATGGTCGCGCGGATCCTCCGTTCCGACCCGTGCGAGCCCGCGCTCGAGCGCCCGCGCCACGACACCGAAGCGCAAGGCCCCGCGCAGCATCTCCGGAAACAGCGTGACCACCTCGATGTGCACACCGCACTCCGTGACTCACTCGAGGTCGCCCGGCCAGTCGACGACGATCGATCCCGAGTCGAGGTCGACCGAGCGCACATGACGCGGGATCGCGGGGATCCAGTGCTGCGTCGCGCCCGCGACCACCATCACCGCGTTCGCCGGTGCATCGACGAAATGGCGCACCACCCCGAGCTCCACGCCTTCGAGATTGCGCACGCGCAGTCCGATCAGATCCGCGCGGTAGAACCGCCGCGGTCCGGGCGCGGGCAGCTCGGCGCGCGCCACCTCGATGCGGGCGCCACGAAGCGCTGCCGCGGCGTCGCGGTCGTCGACTCCCTCGAGTCGAGCGACCAGTCCGCGCCCCTGCGCACGCCCTTCGAGGACCTTGCGCTCGATCCGCGCTCTGTCGCGACCGAACTCCAAGCTCCAACGCCCATACCCGAGCAGAGCCTCCGGAGGGTCGGTGAACGACTGCACGTGCAGCCAACCCTTGATCCCGAACGGGCCGCCGATCCGACCGAGCTCGACCCAGTCGGACACGCGTGCCGACGCTACGCGGCCGGCGCCTGCTTGCGGTATCCCGTCACCAGCGAGCGCACCCGATCGGACTGCTGTGCGCCCTTCGCCACCCAGTAGTCGATCCGCGGCAGATCGAGCCGCAGCTTCGGCTCACCGCGCCGAGCGATCGGATTGAAGAAACCGACCAGCTCCAGGCTCGCGCCGCCCTGGCGCTTGCGGCTATCCGTGACGACGACGTGATAGAAGGGCTGATTCCGCGCCCCGCGGCGGGTCAGGCGAATGGTAACCATGGATGACTTTGTGCTCGAGTTTCGGCCTAGCCGGCCCGGAAAAAGAGCGCGGATTCTACAGCAGTTATCCGCTACGCCCAAATTTACCTTGGCCCCCCCGCGCCGCGCTCAAGATCCGGGAAATCCCGGCGGTCCGCGACCGCGCAAGGCGCTCATCATCTGGCGTAGCCGCCCGCCTTTCATGCTCTTCATCATCCGCTGCATCTCGAGGAACTGCTTGAGCAGACGGTTCACGTCCTGCACCTGCACGCCCGCCCCGCGTGCGATGCGCCGACGCCGCGAACCGTCGATGACCGTGGGATTGCGCCGTTCCCGCCGGGTCATCGAATTGATGATCGCCACCTGTCGGCGGATCTGCCGATCGCCGTCCCCCCCCGAGAGCGCGGCAGCCCCGGCCGAAGCGGCGCCCGGAAGCTTGTCGATGAGCGCGCTCACGCCGCCCATCTTCTGCAGCTGCTCGAGCTGACCGCGCAGGTCCGTGAGGTCGAAGCCCTTGCCGCTCACGACCTTGCGGGCGATGCGCTCGGCTTCCTCGGTGTCGACCTGGCGCTGCACCTGCTCGACCAGTGCCACGACATCGCCCATGCCGAGGATGCGCGAGGCCATCCGCTCGGGCTCGAATGGCTCGAGCGCCTCGATCTTCTCGCCCACGCCCAGAAACACGATCGGCTGTCCGGTCGCCTCGCGCACCGAGAGGGCTGCGCCCCCGCGCGCGTCGCCGTCGGCCTTGGTGAGGACGATCCCTGTCAAGGTCAAGCTCGCGCTGAAGGCACGCGCCGCGTTGAGGGCATCCTGTCCAGCCATTGCGTCGATGACGAACAGACGCTCCTGGGGATGGATCGCCGCGTCGAGGTCCCGCACCTCGGCCATCATCTCCTCATCAACGTGCAGCCGCCCTGCGGTGTCCACGATCAGCACGTCGTACAGGCCGCGCCGCGCCTGCTGCACCGCATCTAGCGCGATGTCGACCGCGCCTCGGCCCGTTTCGGCCGGGAAGTAATCGGCACCGACCTGGCTCGCGAGGCGCTCGAGCTGCAGCATCGCGGCGGGTCGGCGGAGGTCGGTGCTCACGAGAAGGACGCGCTTGCGTCCCTCGCGCTCGATGAGCCAGCGGGCAAGCTTGGCGGCCGTGGTGGTCTTTCCGGCGCCCTGCAGTCCCGCGAGCAGCACGATGATCGGCGGCTGCGCGCGCAGGTTGAATCCCGCGCGCGCCCCGCCCATCAGCGCGACCAGCTCGCGGTGCAGGATGCCGATGAAGGCCTGGCCCGGCGTGAGGCTTGCGCTCACCTCTTGGCCGAGCGCCTCGGTCTTCACCCGCTCGATGAAGCTGCGCGCCACGGGCAACGCCACATCGGCCTCGAGCAGTGCAATACGCACCTCGCGCAGGGTCTCCGAGACGTTCTCTGCGGTGATGCGTCCGCGACCGCGCAGTGCGTTGACGGTGCGGGAGAGCCGCTGGGTGAGCGTGTCGAACATGGGCGCGACGGATCCTCGGGCGGATGATGCGGAGCACATGCGCGGGCGGCGCGCCCGGCTCGCAGCATTATACGGGCGGCGGCCCTATGCTACGCACGGGCGCCTCGCCCACTCGCGCGCTCGAGGGAGTCCGCCTTGAACGAAGCCCCGACCCCATTGTTGCTGGTGCTGCTCGTCGGCCTGGTCGCCGTGATCGCCTTCTCCTCGGGCACCGAAGTCGCGATGCTCTCCGTCAATCGCTACCGGGTGCGTCACCGTGCCCAGCAGGGGCAGCGCCTCGCGCAGATCCTCGAGCGGCTGCTGCAAAGACCCGACGACTGGCTCGGCGTCAATCTGGTCATCCTGGCGGCGGCGAGTGTATTCGCATCCCAGGCGGCGACGATCATCGCCCAGCGCACGCACCTCAAGTTCGCGCTCCCGCTGACCGGCGTCGTGCTCACGATCACGATGATCGTGCTCGGGGAGCTGGTGCCGAAGATCTTCGCGGCGACCCATTCCGAAGCGGTCGCGTTCGGCTCCGCATACATCTATCGCAGCCTCGTGCTGGTCTCGCGGCCCGTGCTGTGGCTCACGAGCCGCACCGCGCACGGCGTGCTGCGGCTGTTCGGCGTGGTGCGCGGCGCGCGCGACAGCGTAGCGCTCGGCGCGGAGGAGCTGCGCGCCGTGGTCGCGGAGGCGAGTCCGGTCATTCCGCCGCGTCACCGCCAGATGCTGCTGTCGATCCTCGATCTGGGCGAGCTCACGGTCGATGACATCATGATCCCGCGGCAGGAGATCGACGCCATCGATGTCGCGGAGAACTGGGAGGACATCCTCGACCGGCTCCGCCGCACGCCGCACACGCGCCTGCCGGTCTTCGACGGGGAATTGGACAACTTGATCGGGACGCTGCACATGAAGCGCGTGGCCCAGGAGCTCGCGCGCGAGAGCTTCACCCGCGAGCGCTTGATCGAGCTCGCCGCAAGCCGCGAGCCGTACTTCGTGCCCGAGGGCACCCCCCTCGCCACGCAGCTCGGCCATTTCCAGCGCAACCGGCGTCGCTCGGCCTTCGTCGTCAATGAGTACGGAGACATCGAGGGCCTGATCACCCTCGAGGACATCCTCGAGGAGATTGTCGGGGAGTTCACCACCGACCCGGTGACCGTGAGCCACAAGGACGTGCATCAGGAGCAGTCGGGCGTGTTCATCGTGAACGCGAGCGCCACCATCCGCGCGCTCAACCGCGCGATGCAGTGGCACCTGCCGACGGACGGCCCGAAGACGGTGAACGGGCTGTTGCTCGAGCGCCTGGAGACGATCCCGGAGCCGGGTACCACGCTGCGCATCGGCGAATACCTGTTCGAAGTCCTGCAGATCGCCGATAACGCGGTGCGGACGGTACGCGTACGCACACAGCCACTCCCTGCTTAGCGCGCCCGCCGGCCGCTCACTTCACCGCGGCGAGCGCCTCGGCGACCCGTCCCACGGCAGTCACCTCGAGCCCCTCGAGAGGCCGGCGCGGTGCGTTGTCGCGCGGCACGATCGCACGCTGGAAGCCCTGCTTCTGCGCCTCGCGCAGGCGCTCCTCGCCGTAGGCGACCGGACGGACTTCCCCGGTGAGCCCGAGCTCTCCGAAGGCGACGAGCGAGCGCTCGAGCGGACGGTCGTTGAGGCTCGAGAAGAGCGCGAGCGTCACCGGCAGATCCCACGCGGTCTCGGCAATCTCGATGCCGCCGACGACGTTCACGAATACATCGTGCTCTTGGAGCGAGACGCCGCCGTGGCGATGCAGCACCGCGAGGAGCATGGCGAGACGGTTGGCGTCGAGGCCTTGGGCGATGCGTCGCGGCGCACCGAATCGCATCCGATCGACGAGCGCCTGCAGCTCGATCAGCAGCGGCCGGCCGCCGTCCCGCGTCACGGTGACGATGCTGCCGGCGGCCGCCTCGGGCGCACGCGAAAGAAAGATCGCTGCCGGATTGCGCACCTCGCGCAAGCCGGCCTCGGACATCGCAAAGAAGCCGAGCTCGCCTGCGGCGCCGAAGCGGTTCTTGGTGGCGCGCACGACCCGATAGCGGCTGCTCACCTCGCTTTCGAAATAGAGCACGGTGTCGACGAGATGCTCGAGCACGCGTGGGCCCGCGATCGCGCCCTCCTTGGTCACATGCCCGACGATCAGCACCGCCGTGCCGGTCTCCTTGGCGAAGCGCACCAGCTCCGCGGTGCATTCGCGCAGCTGCGAGACGGCGCCGGCGCTTGCCGCCACCGCGGCCGACTGCATCGTCTGGATCGAATCGACCACCACGAGCGCCGCGCGCAGCGCGCGTGCACGGTCGAGGACCTCTTCGAGCTCGGTCTGGGCGATGACGGCCAGCCGCTCGGCGCGAAGTGCGAGCCGGCGCGCGCGCAGACTCACCTGCGGCACGGATTCCTCGCCGCTCGCGTAGAGCACTGCGACGCGCTGCGCTGCGTGCGCCGCCACCTGCAGCAGCAGCGTCGACTTGCCGATGCCCGGATCCCCGCCAAGCAGGGTCACGGAGCCCTTCACGATGCCGCCTCCGAGCACGCGGTCGAGCTCCGACTGACCGCTCTCCAGCCGCTCGATGACCTCCTCGAGGCCGGCGCCGAGCGTGCTCGGCGCGGCCGCGGCGGTTGCAGCGCGGCGCGCGGCGGCAGCACGGGGCTCGAGGCGCTGGACGAGCGTATTCCACGCAGCGCAATGCGGACACTGCCCCTGCCATTTCGGCGCGCGGCCGCCGCAGGCGTCACAGACGAAAAGCGAGACGGCGGTACGTGTTGCCATGGCACTCGCCGGTGGCGAGACTGACGGTTTGTGACCAGATGCTCGGACAGCTACGCTCGCAATGCTAGCTTATGCAACGATCATCGGGGGGCCCACCGGCGAGAATCGAGCGGACCCTCGGCACTGGGGAGTACTGCTTGCGTGAGTTTCGGACTCAGGTCGCGCCGCGGCGAGCCCGCCCGCTCGGGCGCTCGGCGGTGACGCTAACGTGATGGCTGTCACAGTTTCCTCGCGGCTCGCATCCGCCTGCGGCGGAATCGGGCAGGCCCTGCCATGAGCCTGCGCGGCAAGTTGCGTCTGGTCGGGCAAACCGACACCGGCAGGGTCCGCGAGCACAACGAGGACACGATCGCCTTCGATTCGGAGATCGGTCTGCTCGTGCTCGCGGACGGCATGGGCGGCTACAACGCAGGCGAAGTGGCGAGCGGCATCGCGGTAAAGACCATCGTCAACCTGGTGCGCGAGTCCGTCGAGCGCGAGGATCTGCGCATGCCGGACCGCGAGACCGGCATGTCGCGCCCGAGCATCATCCTGCGCGATGCGATTCACCGCGCCAACAAGATCATCTTCCAGACGGCACGCACGCAACCGCAGTGCGAAGGCATGGGCACGACGATCGTCTGCGCGCTGTTCTTCGACAACCGGATGGCCGTGGCGCACGTGGGGGACTCGCGGCTCTACCGGCTGCGCGAGGACAAGCTCGAGCAAGTGACGATGGACCACTCCCTGCTTCAGGAGCTGGTCGACCGCGGATTCTATTCGCCGGAGGAGGCGCAGCGCGCTGCAAACAAGAACTACGTCACACGAGCGCTCGGGGTGGAGCCGAACGTGGAAGTGGAGGTGCAGGAAGTCCCGGTACACAGGGGGGATTTCTACATCATGTGCTCCGATGGGCTCTCGGACATGGTAGAAGATGACGACATTCACTTAACGGTCAGCACCTTTGGTGCTAACCTGGATACGGTCGCCAAGCAATTGATTCAGCTGTCGAATGATAACGGGGGTCGAGACAACATCTCGGTCGTCATGGCTCACGTCATGGAAGCGTTCCCGGCGCAGAAGGGAATGCTCGACAAGATTTTAGGCTGGTTGGGCGGAGAGAAGAGGCGCGCATGGCAAGGTTGATACTGAGCCGGGATAGCCAGGTAATGGCCGAGTACAACATGAACAAGGAGCGCTACACCGTCGGGCGGCTCCCGGACAATGACATCCGCATCGACAACGCGGCCGTGAGCGGCCATCACTCTCTCATCATCAACATTCTCAACGACTCCTTCCTCGAGGATCTGAACAGCACCAACGGCACCTACGTCAACGGCAAGCTCATCAAGAAGCACGCCCTCCAGCATGGGGACGTGATCACCGTCGGACACCACCAGCTGCGCTTCATCGAGGACGACGAGGCCCAGGACGAGTTCGAGAAGACGATGGTGATCCAGCCCTCGGCGCGACCGGTCGAGAAGGTGCGCACGGCGCGCGAGACCGTCGACCAGGCGACAGCGCCCGCGACCGCGACGGGCACCCGGCAGGCGCTCGATGGGCAGGCGGCGCTCAAGAAGGCGAAGCTCCAGGTGCTCTCGGGCGCGTTCGCCGGACGCGAGCTCGAATTGAGCAAGGCGCTCACCACGCTCGGGCGTCCGGGCGTGCAGGTGGCGGCGATCACACGGCGCGCGGACGGCTACTTCATCGTCCACGTGGACAGCGAGAAGGACAACGACTTCCCGCTCGTGAATGGCGCGCCGATCGGCGCAGCCGCGCGGCGGCTCACCGACAACGACGTGATTCAGTTGGCCGGCGTGAAGATGGGGTTCTTCGAGCACTGAGCCGGCTCTGCCGGCCGGCTCAGATCGGCTCGCGCGGCACGCGCGCGCGTACTCCACAGAGCAGCTCGTAGGCGATCGTTCCGGCGCACTGCGCCACTTCGGTCACCTCGAGTCCACGACCCCACAGCACGCAGCGCGTGCCGACCTCCACCTCCGGGAGCTCGGTCACATCCGCGGCGATCATGTCCATGGCGACGCGCCCGACGAGCGGCGCGCGCCGGCCGTTGACGAGCACCGGCGTACCCGTCTTGAGACTTCGCGGCAACCCGTCTCCATAGCCGCCCGCGACGATCGCGATGCGCGATTCGCGCGGCGCCGTCCAAGTGCCGCCGTAGCCCACGCTCTCCCCGCGCGGGACGCGGCGCACCGCAATCACCGTCGATGCGAGCGTCATCGCCGGAATCAGGCCGACGGCGCTGCTCGCCTCACCAGGAAACGGCGAGATCCCGTAGAGTGCGAGCCCCGGGCGCACCCACTCGCCCCGGGCGCTCGGCCAGCCGAGGATGCCCGCGGAATTGCCGATGCTGCGCACGAGCCCGAGGGTCGCCGTCACCGCATCGAAGCGCTCGATCTGCAGCGCAGTCATCGGACAATCGCGCTCGTCGGCCCGCGCGAGATGAGTCATCACGCGAAGCTCCGCCGGAGCCGGCGCGAGCGCACGCAGGCGCGCGAGCACCGGCGCAAGCTCCTGCGCACGAAAGCCGAGGCGATTCATGCCCGTGTCGACCTTGACCCAAATCACGAAGCGGTGCGCGCCCGTGGCGCGCTCGAGGAGCGCGATCTGCAGCGGATCGTGCACGACGATCTCGAAGCGACGCTGCGCCGCCTCCGCGAGCTGCTCGGCGCTGAAGACGCCCTCGAGGAGGATGATCGTCTGGCTCACGCCCGCCTCGCGAAGCGCGATCCCCTCCTCCAGGCGCGCCACGGCAAACGCATCCGCCTCCGACAGCGCGAGCGCCGTCGGCACGAGTCCGTGCCCGTAGGCGTTCGCCTTGACGACGGCCATGACCCGCGACCCTGGCGCCACGGCGCGAATTCGGCGGAGATTACTCTTGAGCGCAGTCGCGTCGATGATGGCGCGAATGAGCGGGGTCACCGCAGGATGCCTTCCGCGTAGGAGTCGGGGGCGTAGTTGACGAAGCGCGTGTACTGGCCCTGGAACGTGAGCAGGAACGTGCCGATCTCTCCGTTCCTGTGCTTGGCGAGATCGATCTCCGCGATGCCCTTCTTGGTGGTGTTTCGGTCGTAGACCTCATCGCGATAGATGAGGAGGATCATGTCGGCATCCTGTTCGATCGCACCGCTATTGTGCGACACAATCTCATTTGCAAACCACGATGCGGGACCGGGAACGGTTAGATCGAATACTTCCCCCTCGCCCGCCGGAACGACTTGGACGATGCGATCCCAGCAGATCTCGGATGGGTGCCAGTGGTCGAGCTCCGGGGCACTGAGCAATCGTGCGTCGTCAGCAATCAACTGGCAACGCGGTGCGAACTTAGAATGGCTCCTGCCGCCGTGCGGCGTGCCGCGTAACCGCGTCATCGCGCGCTGCGTGACACCCCGCGCCCGCATCTGCGCTCGCACCTCGGCGAACGCAGCGGTGGTGTAACGAGTCGGGCTGCTCGAGAGGCAGCTGCCATCGCCGATCGGCTGTCCGAGGAGCGCGAACCCGTGATCCGGCCAGCGGTGCGGCGCGACCGGCTCGGGTAGACGCCGCGCTACGGCCAACCGATCGCCCGCGTGCAGCTGCGAGACCGTCGTCCAGCCCGCACCCGAGAGCAGGCGGTGCTCAGCGGTTGCACGAATGCGCCGGCCCGTTGCGAGCTCGATTCGAAAGACGGGACGCGTGCCGACCGGCCACACCTTATCCGCGACGGCCTTGACGATTCTTTGCCTCTCATCGAGTGCCCAAACCTCCGGCTGCGTGCCGACCAGCTCGCGGACCGGAACACGCCGGCCATCCGCCAGGCACGCAAGCGTGTCCCCCGTGACGCACTCCCTCAGATCCGACATCACCGGCTTCTTGTGCTCGCGCTGCTCGACGCTGCGATTGAGCTGCGAGAGCGCGATCACCGGCACCGCGAGCTCCTTGGCGAGCGCCTTGAGCCCGCGGGAGATCTCCGCGATCTCGGTCGCGCGATTCTCCTTCGTGCCCGGCACCTGCATGAGCTGCAGATAGTCGACGACCACGAGATTGAGCCCGTGCTCACGCTTGACGCGGCGCGCGCGCGCGCGCAGTTCCGTCGGGGTGAGTGCCGGGGTCTCGTCTACGAAAATCTTAGCCTCGGATAGCTGACTCGTCGCGCCCGTGATTCGGACCCAATCCTCGTCAGAGATCCGGCCGCTGCGCAGGTTTGCGAGCTGCACGCTCCCAACCGATGCGAGCATGCGCGTGATCACCTGCTCCGAGGGCATCTCCATGCTGAAGATCGCGACGGACGCGCGAATGTTCGGGTTCACGGCCGCGTACTCCGCCATGTTCACGGCCAGACTCGACTTGCCCATGGACGGGCGGCCGGCGACGATGATGAGGTCGCCCGGGCGCATCCCGCCGGTGAGCTTGTCGAACTCCGTGAAGCCGCTTGGCAGGCCGCGCAGCTTGTCGGGGTTGGTGTGCAGGTCGTCGATCTGATCGATGATGCCCGGCAGGAGCGTGCGCACCGCGAGCGCGCCGTCTCTGCCGCGCGAGCCGGCCTCGGCGATCTGGAAGACGCCTTGCTCGGCGCGATCGACGAGCTCGCGTGCGGATAGGCCCTCGTTGTTGAACACCGATGCGCCGATGTCCGTGGCGACGCTCGCAAGCTGCCGCAGGAGCGCGCGCTCGCGCACGATCTCGGCGTACGCGCGGACGTTCGCGGCCGTCGGCGTGTCGCGCGCGAGCGTGCCCAGGTACGCGAGGCCGCCGGCATCCTGCAGGCGGCCGGTGCGCTCGAGCTGCTCGGATACCGTGACCACATCGCAGGGCTTGCCGGCGCCGGCGAGCACCGCGATGCTTTCGAAGATCAGCCGATGGTCGGGGCGGTAGAAATCACCGGCAAGCACAACGTCGGCGACGTTGTCCCAGGCGGTGGGCTCGATGAGAACCCCGCCGAGCACAGCCTGCTCCGCCTCGATCGAGTGCGGGGGTGTACGCACGTCGATGAGGGAATCCTCCTGGGCACGACGCGCTTTGGCGGGACCGGCCACTTTCGGGTCCGGCTGCTGACCGCGCCGGCTACTCCTCGGCGACGATCGTCACTGGGAGCTGCACATCGACGTCGGCGTGCAGGTGCACGCTCACGGTGTGGTCGCCAATCGTACGCAACGGACCCGTCGGCAGCCGTACCTCGTTGCGGGCGAGCCTGTGGCCGGCGCGCGTGCACGCCTCGGCAATGTCGCTCGTGCCGATGGAGCCGAAAAGCTTGCCTTCCGTGCCCGCCTTCGCCGTGATCGTGAGGCGAAAGTCCTTGAGCGCAGCGGCGCGCTCGTCGGCCGAGGTGAGCTGCTCGTGCGCGATGCGCTCGAGCTCGGCACGGCGCGCTTCGAACTTGGCGACATTGGCGGGCGTAGCGAGCGTCGCCTTGCCGTGCGGCAACAGGAAGTTCCGCCCGAAGCCCGAGCGAACCTTCACCCGATCGCCGATGTTGCCGAGATTCGCGACCTTCTCGAGAAGAATGACTTCCACGACTCGACCTCTCTGACTTGCGCGGACTTCGAGCTAGTGCTGATCGGTGTACGGCAGGAGCGCGAGAAAGCGCGCGCGCTTGATCGCGGTCGCGAGCTGGCGCTGATAGAACGACTTCGTGCCGGTGATGCGGCTCGGGACGATCTTGCCGGTCTCGGTGACATAGCTCTTCAAGGTCCCGAGATCCTTGTAGTCGATGTACTTCACCCCTTCGGCGGTGAAGCGGCAGAACTTCTTGCGGCGAGAAAATCGGCTCATGTCGCGCTCTCCCCGTCCCGGCCATCGTCGTCGTCGCCCTGTACGGCCTCCTCGCGCACGCGCTCGCGGCGGCCGCCACCGTCATCCTCCTCGGCACGCGCCATCGGGGAGGGCTCGGTCACGGCTGCGTCCATCTGCACGACCAGGTGGCGCAGCACCGCGTCGCTGAACCGGAAGGCTCCGGTGAGCTCATCGAGCGTCTTCTGATCGCACTCGATGTTCATGAGCACGTAGTGCGCCTTGTGCACCTTGGAGATGGGATAGGCGAGCTGGCGCCGCCCCCAGTCCTCGAGCCGATGCACCTGGCCACTGCCCGCGGCGATCATCGATTTGTAGCGATCGATCATCGCGGGAACTTGCTCACTCTGGTCCGGATGGACCAGGAAAACGATCTCGTAATGCCTCATGTCGTCCTCCTTACGGATTGAGCCGCCCGCTGCGAGGCTTGCGTCGGTGCGGCAAGGAGATCCGAGCGCGGCAGGATGCCATCGTGCCGGGCTTGCGGCCCTCATCGAGAGGGGCGCGCAGCATACTCAACTCGCGCGCGGACCGCAATGCCCGATTTCCGGTGCGTACCTTCAGAATCAGCGGCTTACGTCCCGCGCACGCCGCACTGGAGCCTCAAGGACTGCCCGCCGCGATGCTGCGCTGGCGAACCGCCTCGTAGAGCAGCATGCCCGCCGCGACCGAGACATTCAGGCTCTCGACCGTGCCGAGCTGCGGAAGGCGCAGCAGCACATCGCAGCTCTGGCGCGTCAACTGCCGCAGACCCGTGCCCTCCGCACCGAGAACGAGGACCGCACCCCCGCGCAGATCCGCCTCGTGCGCCGCCCGCGACGCATCGGCCGCCGCTCCGAACACCCACAGACCGGCGTCCTTCAGGATCTTGAGGGTCCGCACGAGATTGGTGACCGTCGCGAGCGCGACGCTCTCCGCGGCACCCGCGGCGACCTTGCGCGCGGCCGGCGTGAGCTGCGCCGCGCGATCGCGCGGCACGATGACGGCGAGCGCCCCGCAGGCGTCGGCAGTTCGCAGGCAGGCACCGAGATTGTGCGGGTCCTGCACCCCATCGAGCGCGAGGATCAGCGGGTTCGCGGCGGGAGCGAGCGCCTCGAGCAGCTCGTCCTCCGACCACGGGGGGAGCGGCGTCACGCGCGCGGCGACGCCCTGATGGACGGCCTCGCCCAGCTCCCGGCGCAGGGACTCCGCATCGACGCGCACGACCGGGCGATCCCGCTCGCGCGCCAGTCGCTCGAGCTCGAGCGCGCGCGGATCGTTGCGACTCGCCGCGACCCGCAACTCGAGCACGCGCTCCGGGTGCCGCAGCAGCAGGGCGCGAACGGCGTGCACGCCGTAGATCAGCTGCGCGCCCTTCAAACACCGTCCTCCGCCAGGGCTAAGTCGATGAGCCCCTCGATCGGATTGACGGCGGTGACCGTCACGCGCACGTGGCTGCCGGTGCGCAGCCGCCGACCGTGCCTCCTGCCCACCCAGGCGTGGCCGCTCTCATCCATGAGATATTCATCGTCGCGCAGCGCATCGATGTGCAGCAGTCCGTCGACCGAGATACCCAGAATCTGCACGAAGCAGCCGAACTCCACCACGGTGGTGATGAGGCCGAGAAAGGTCTGCCCGGTGCGCTCCCTCAGATAGGTGCACTTGAGAAACGTGGAGACGTAACGGTCGGCCTCGTCCGCGCGCTTCTCGAGCCGGGAGAGACTCTCGCCCTGGCCGGCGAGCTCCTCGGCCGCAGAGCGCACCCCGCTCGCATCGCTCGGGCTCAGATGTGCCTTGAGGGTTCGGTGGACGAGGAGGTCGGGATAGCGGCGAATAGGTGAGGTGAAGTGCGCGTACTCCGCGAGCGCCAGCCCGAAATGACCGATGTTCGTGGGCTGGTATACGGCCTGCGGCATCGCGCGAACGATGAGCGACTCGATGAATGCCCGCTCCGGAGACTGTCCGAGCCGGCGGGCGAGGCCCTGGAAGTCCCGCGGCGCGGGTTTCTCGGGCAGCTGCGCCTCGATGCCGAGCGCGCGCAGCGTGGAGGCGAGACGATCGACTTTCTCCGCCTCGGGTTGGCCGTGGACGCGAAAGAGCGTCGGTGTACGGGTCCGCACCAGCTCGCGCGCGACAGCGACGTTTGCGAGCACCATGCACTCCTCGATCAGGCGGTGCGCGTCGTTGCGCGCGCGCAGCTCGATCGCGCGGACGCGCTGAGCGGCATCGATCTCGAACTCCGCCTCGGTCGCATCGAAGTCGAGCGCGCCGCGGCGACTGCGCGCCCGATGGAGCGCGCGATACACCTCCACGAGCGGCAGCAGATGCTCGATGAGCTCGAGCCCGATCGTCCGACGCGCCTCCGCTCCTCCCTCGAAGAGCGCCGCCTGGGCCAGCGAATAGGTCAGGCGCGCCGCCGAGCGCATGACCGCCGGATAGAAGCGCGCCGATTTGAGCGCACCGGCGCGCGTGATGATCATGTCGGCGGCGAAGCACAACCGCTCGACGCGCGGCGCGAGCGAGCAGAGGTGATCGGAAAGCGCCGTCGGCAGCATCGGCAGCACTCGAGTCGGGAAGTAGACCGATGTGCCCCGCTCGAGCGCCGCCGCATCGAGCGCGGTGCCGGGCCGCACGTAATGACTCACATCGGCGATGGCGACGATCAGACGAAAGCCCTCACGGTGAGCCTCCGCGTAGACGGCATCGTCGAAGTCCCGTGCGTCCTCGCCGTCGATCGTGACCAGCGGCACCTCGCGCAGGTCGATCCGGCGGCCCGCCTCGGCAGGCTCCACGCGATCGCCAAACTGCTGCGCCTCGCGCAACGCCGCCGCGGGGAACTCGCGCGGCAGCTCGAAGCGGGCGATCGCGGACTCGGTCGCGAGCTCCACCGGACGGTCCGGGTCGAGCCGCCGCTCGATGCGCGCGTGCGCTGGGGCAGCCCCGCTTGCATGCCGAGTGATGCGTGCGATCACCCAATCACCGCCGCGCGCACCGTCCAGGTCGGCATGCGCCACTGCGCAGCGCAGCTGAAGTCTGCGATCCGCGGCGTTCACCCATGCCTGGCGACCTTCGACCTCGAGCGTGCCGAGAAACGCGCTGACGCCGCGGCCGACGACCTCCTGAACGGCTCCAAGCCAGCGATCACTCGCATCACGCGCGAGACTCACCCGCACGCGGTCGCCGTGCATGATGCCGCGCATCTGGTGAGGCGGGAGAAAGACGCTTTCCTTGAGTCCCTCGATGCGCACGAACCCGTAGCCCGCGCGGTGCGCACTCACCGTGCCCTCGGCGGTGCTGCCGGCGCGCAGCGCCACTTCGTCGGCCGACGTCTTAGGTCGCGCGCGCTGCGTTCGACCCGGCGCGGCCGGGCGGCTCGTGGTTTTCACGGCGCGGGACCCGGCGTGCCGATCCCGGCGGCCGAACCGTGTTCTTCTTGACTTCAATTGACAGCTCCCGACCCCGCTGCGTACATTTCGCCGCGCTCTCCGGGGGTCGTGCTCGAAGAGCGGTTGTTACGCTTCCTGCCCAGGTGGCGGAATTGGTAGACGCACTAGTTTCAGGTACTAGCGGGTAACACCGTGGAGGTTCGAGTCCTCTCCTGGGCATTCTTTTCAATGGCTTACGAAATACTCGTGAAGTAATTACTAGATTCTGATTCAGCGATCGAGGCTCGCGGATCAACGCGTGTAATTCTACGCACCCTGGTTGATTGGCGCGTGCCAATCCGCGGGGCCGTGCCCGCGAGTGATTCCGGGGAACGCGAGCTCGTCGAGAATGGACCGCGTACTCACGCACTCGTAATGCGTGAGTGCGTCCTCGCGATCACTGTGAATATCGACTCGGCGGCGGCGGAGCATCCCTGATCTCCGGCCCCCGCACAGGGTCAGCGCGCCCTGCTCGGCGGCCGGTGTAGTCCGCGACTTCGTCACAGTGACGATTCCTCATGCTACGTGTCGGGTAGCGAAGCGCTCTCAGCCAGACCACCGTGTCCCGCGGAGATCCTTCCAGGGACCGCCATCCATATAGTTCTTCGGATGCAGGGCCTTCGAACGCGGGTCTTCCGCAGTATCGAGCTGCAGCACCATCCACTTGGGGTACGGAATGCCAGGATCCGAGGCCGCGTCCAACAGCCGAACTTCCTCGTCCGGGAGCAGAAGGTCGACGGCACCGATGTTGTCTTCCAGCTGCTCCGGCTTGCGGGCGGCCACGATCACACTGCTGACTGAAGGCCGGCCCAGCACCCACGAAAGCGCCGCACGGGCCGGACTCACGCCATGCCGCGCAGCTACCTGCTTTAACGTGTCGACGACACGGTAGCCCATGTCCCTGTCAAACGGCACGAACGAACCTGCCTCGGCGAACCGTGTGCCGGCAGGGGCAGGGTTGGTGCGGCTGTACTTACCCGTGAGGAAGCCGCCGGCAAGCGGACTCCAAACCAAGATACCGATGTTGTGATACTCGGCGAAGGACTGGAACTCATATTCAAGGCCGCGGCCGACGAGGCTGTAATACATCTGCGCCGTCACGAATTTCTCCAGTCCCAGGCGCTCCTGCAGCATCACCGCGGTGGCCGCCTGCCATGACATGTAGTTGGAGAGCCCGATATAGCGGACCTTCCCCTGGCGCACGACATCGTCAAGTGTCCGTGCCGTCTCCTCGAGAGGCGTGTTGCTGTCCCATCCATGCACCTGGTAGAGGTCGATGTAATCGGTCTGCAGTCGTTGGAGGCTGGCCTCCACTTCGCGCATGATGTTCACCCGCGTGGCACCGCTCCGATTGAGATTGTCGCTCATGGGGAGGCGGACCTTGGTCGCGAGGACGATCTCCGTCCTCACGCCCTTCAAGGCATTGCCCACCAGAGTTTCGCTCTCCCCGAGGCTGTACACGTCCGCGGTGTCAATGAAGTTGATACCCCTATCCAGGGCGAGCTTCACCATCCGCGTTGTGTCCTCCTGCCCGAGGTTGCCCATGTTCATCTTGCCGCCGAACTGCATGGTGCCAAGCGCCAATTCGCTCACGATGAGGCCGGTATCCCCGAGTTTCCTATACTTCATCTCCCCCGCTCCTGGGTGTCGTTTAGGACCATCAGATTCACAAGGCGCGAAGCTGCCGTCAGGAACGCACCTCGCTCGCGACGTAGTGAGTGACCCGCGGCTCGCTCAGAGTGAGCGCCCGAAGCCGCTCCTGCGCCATCCGATCGGCGTTGGTCACTCTTTGGTGCTGGCGGACGTGCTCGAGCCAGGAATCTAGCAGAAAGGTCTCCAGGTGCCGCGTCTCGTGTGCCGTATCCTGAAAGACGCCCCACGCATAGGCCCCGTCGCGCTTGCGCTCCCGCGCGATGGGCGCAAGCGCCGCAAGAAATGCCGCACGATTCTCAGCCGCGACGTGATATTCGACGGTCACCAGAACCGGCCCTGCATCATCCCCTACGGCACCCGCGAGTACCGGCTCCGGCCAATGCATGGAGGGTGTCAGATCGGCCGCGGGCCCCGTCTGCAGCCGCCAACGCCGGCTGAGCGCCACCGCCCCGAGGGCACCCGCAGCAGCGATATAGTGCGTCGGGGCTAGCCCCAAGCGCTCCGCGACCCATCCCCACAGCGCGCTGCCGAAGCTCATCGTTCCAAAGAACACCGTCACATAGGCCGCGAGCCCGCGCCCCCTGACCCACTCAGGAAGCGCCGACTGCGCCGAAACGTTGAGCGTTGCAAGAACGATGATCCATGACGCCCCCGCGATGAGACAGGCGAGCACGGCGAGCCATTCGCGATCCGCAAAGCCAAATAGCGCGAGAGCGATCCCGGTACCCAGCTCACCGAGCGCGACCACCGTGTTCGCCTTGGCCTTCGCCTTCAGCTTGGGCAGAAAAATGGCGCCCACCACAGCGCTTGCGCCGATGGCTCCGAGTAGCACTCCATAGACCGTCGGCCCTCCGTGGAGCTGCTTACGCGCGAGGAGCGGCAGCAGGGCCCAATAAGCGCTTGCGAAGAGGAAGAACCCAACGGCCTGCGCCAATGTGGCCCGCAGGTGAGCGTTATTGCGCGCATAGCGCACCCCGACGCGCATCGCGCTCGCCAGGCGCTCCGCGGGCAGCGCGCTCGCGCCGCGCGCGGGAGGTCTCCACCGGAAGATGACGGCGATCACACCGAGATTGCTCACCGCATCCAGCCAGAATGGCGCTGCCATGCCAGCACTGAGAATGAGTAGGCCCGCAAGCGCCGGCCCGATCGCCCGACTGATATTGACGCCTAAGCTATTTGTGGCCACCGCGGACGAGAGCGCCGGCCGAGGCACGAGCAACGGCACGATGGCTTGCCAGGCTGGCGTTTCCAACGCACCGAGCGTGCCGATCACTACGACAAACAGCAACAGCACGACAGGCGTGACGACCTTCAGGCTGACTGACAAGGCGAAGAGCGCCGTGAAGATCGTGGTGAGAATCTCGAGCGTCAAGATGAAACGGCGCTTGTCGATCATGTCGGCCAGCGCACCGGCCGGAAGCGCCAACAGGAACAGTGGCAGACTGTTCGCCACTTGAACCAGTGAAACGACCAGCGGGTTGGCGTTGAGATTCGTCATCAGCCACGCGGAAGCGGCGCTGTACATCCAGCCACCCACGTTGGTGGCGACGGTGGCAATCCACAGGTAACGGAACACCGGATAGCGCAGCGCACTCCACGCCGAGGCAGCGGCGGAAGAGGACACCGCGCGGCCGCTCAGGCGCTCATCCGTTGGCCGGTTCATGGTGGCACTCTACGACTCGGCGCACCGGATGGGGGAGCGGAGTGCTGGTCGGGGTTGCCCCCTTGGGCCTCGAGGCGTACCGCGGCGAAAATACGCGCGGTGAGCCCCGGGCATGCATCGTCGCCCGAGGCGTCGACTGCCGTCAGTGGCGAGGGTTGACGCATATGCATCAGTCTGTCAGATTGATGCATATGAGGACCACGCTGATCATCGACGACGAGCTGCTCGCGAAGGCGCAGGAGCTGAGCGGACTGCGCGAGAAGACTGCTGTGCTGCACGCCGGGCTGCAGGCGCTCATAGCGCGGGAGAATGCGCGAAGGCTGGCCGCGCTCGGTGCCACCGAGCGCGGCCTCAAGCCCATCTCTCGCAGACGGACCCGACCCGCACGGTGATGCTCGTTGATACCTCAGTCTGGGTAGATCATTTGCGTCGAAGCAATGCCGCGTTGGTCGGCCTGCTGGAACGGGCGCAGGTGTGGACGCATGCTTTCGTCGTTGGCGAGCTGGCGTGCGGCAATCTCGCGCAGCGGGCCAAGGTTCTCCGTTCGCTCGCCGCTCTGCCCCACACGCCGATCGCAGGTCACGAGGAGGCGCTTGCGTTCGTGGAGACGCACCGTCTCATGGGGAAAGGCCTGGGTTGGATTGACGTTCACCTGCTCGCCTCTGCGAAGCTCGCTAAACTACCCTTCTGGACCCTAGACAAGCGGCTCGCAGGCGTGGCCGCCCAGCTGAACTTGCGAAATTGAGCTCGGCGGTAGGTGTGACGGACCGCACGGAGCGTGCGGGGCTCGTGAATCGAGACACCGCGTCCGCCGAGTCGTTCCCGCGTGCCCATCAATAGGAATTCATGAAGACACCCCCCGCCCTGCAACCGCTGATCGATGACGGTGTAATCGACGAAGTCATCCGCTCGCTCAAGAGCGGCAAGGAGGCGACGGTCTACCTCGTACGCTCGGGCGCGCACACCCGCTGCGCGAAAGTCTATCGAGACATGCGACAGCGCAGCTTTCAGAACCGCGCCCGCTACCAGGAGGGCCGCAAGGTGCGCGGCAGCCGTCACGCGCGCGCGATCGGCAAGAGCACCCGATTCGGTCGCGAGGAGCAGGAAGCGGCCTGGAAGAACGCCGAGGTCGATGCGCTCTACAAGCTCGTCGCTGCCGGCGTGCGCGTGCCCAAGCCGTACGGCTACTTCAGCGACACGCTGATCATGGAGCTCGTGACCGATGCCGATGGGGACCCTGCTCCGCGCCTGGGCGAAATCGAGCTGCTGCCCGAAACGGCGCGCGAGTATCACCGCATTCTCATCCACCAGATCGTGCGCATGCTGAGCATTGGACTCATCCACGGCGATCTCTCGGAATTCAACGTGCTCGTTGGGCACGCGGGACCCGTGATCATCGATCTGCCGCAGGCAGTGAATGCGGCCGGAAACAATGGCGCGCGCGCCATGCTCGAGCGCGATGTGAACAATCTCCGTAAGACACTCGGCCGCTTTGCTCCGGAGCTGCTGCAGACCGATTTCGCGCGCGAGATGTGGGCACTCTACGAGCAGGGTGAGCTCACCGCCGAGAGTGCCCTCACGGGACTCTACGCGCGCGATGAGACGCTCGCTGATGCCGACAGTGTCCTCGCCGCCGTCGAGGATGCGCGCGAAGAAGCGCTGCAAAGAGAGCTGGGCCGGGAAAGCTAGCGCGGAGCGTTCCGGCGGTGCCACGCATCGCGCGCGCCCTCATCAGGTTGTCATGATGATCGGCTAGTCTCCCCACCTTTCCATCGGAGCACTCGTGGGAACGCGAATACTCCTGTGCGGCCTGGCGGCGGGCGCGTTCATCGTCACGCTCGCATCCACCTCCCGCCACGAGGGTCTGTGGCGCACCGCCGCTGCGCCTGTGCATGTGCCACGGGCTCAGCCTCGGCAGGACGCGAAGCGCCTCGTGCCGGGCAGCGCGGCCGCCGCCGAGACGAATTCACCCCCGCCGGTTGCCGCGCCCGAGCCCATGGAAAGCGCACCGCAGAGCGGACCGTACTCGCGCGCCGATGCCGATCTCGAAGCCGAGCGCGCCCGCACGGACCGAGACGGCGGGCACGGCTCAAGAACGCACTAGTGGACTGTAACAGCTGATGTAGGAGTAATTCGACGAGTGGGATCGAAGTACTTCCACTTCACAGTCTTGGGCGCCTTGTTGTACTCGCGGATGTAGCGCATGAGTTTTCTCTTGAGATCTGGCACTGAGCTGAACACGCCCCGAGCGATGACATCGCGCTCGATCTTGGAGAACCACAGCTCGACCTGGTTCAGCCAGGAGGAGTAGGTGGGAGTGAAGTGCAGGTGGACCTTCGGATGAGTCTTCAGGAAAT
>Ga0335072_10004528_pt1 | contig 20624 bp, 23 predicted proteins | sample Lox_Sample_21_FD_206725 | JGI IMG/M metagenome (GOLD analysis project Ga0335072, IMG submission 206725) | Soil microbial communities from Loxahatchee National Wildlife Refuge, Florida, United States - Lox_Sample_2.1 | ecosystem: Environmental > Terrestrial > Soil > Wetlands | place: USA...
GACTTTCCCGAGACCTGACGCCCCTGCTCAGTAGCCTGTCGCTATGGACAATTCGACGGACACCAACGCGGAGATCTGGCACTCCGAGGAGATGGTCCAGCACTGGGTGAAGGAAGCCACCGCCCAGGAGCGGAACCGCGCTGAGCAGCGGAAGCTGATGGCAGACCTGCTGCCGTTTGGCGACCACCAGGAGTTCACCTTCCTGGATCTCGGCGCCGGTACTGGAGCCGCCTCGCGCGCAATCCTTGAGCGGCACCCGCGCGCCACAGCTATCCTCGCTGACTTCTCCGCCCAGATGATGGGCGCGGGGGAGTCGCAGATGCAGCCGTTCGCCGGGCGCTACCGAACCGTCGAGTTCGACATGACGACCGGGGAGTGGCCGGACGGCATCCCGAGCCAGCTCGACGCGATCGTGACGTCGATGTGCGTGCACCACCTGACCGACGAGCGGAAGCAGGGCCTGTTCGGCGAGATCTTCGAGCACCTCGTCCCAAGCGGCTGGTACTTCAACTACGACCCGGTCAGTGCGCCGGATCCTGCCGTCGGGCAGATCTGGCAGCGGATCAGCGACCGGGAGAACCCGGAGACCGCGCATCGCCGGCACCACCGAACGCCAGAAGAGCAGGCTCGCTGGGAGAACCACGTTCGCTACATCATCCCGCTCGACCAGCAACTCAAGTACCTGCGCTCCGCAGGATTCGCCGGCATCGACATCTTCTGGAAGAAACTGGAGAACGTCATCTACGGCGGCTACCGCCCGGAGTAAGAACCGCCTTGGTACGGGCTTGCCGCACGTCGGCTGGCGGCGAGCGTTTCCATGATCACGAAGATTATTCCGTGTCAGGGCACGGACGAATCTTCGTGATCATTACGAACTGAGGCGTTGGCGCGCCGCAGCGCAATGCCGTCGACGCCAACGCTCTGATGTGGGCTTTCTTCCAGGAGCACCCCCTAAGTTAGCCGCTTCGCCGGGCCGCGGCCACCCGGCGGCAACGCCCGCGCGGCCGGCGGTTCACCTGGGCCCTTTATCCTGGTAACGAGATCATCACCGGCCGCCGCCAAGAGCGGCCGCCGCAACGGAAAGGAGTCGTCTCGCGCCAGGACCAGTCCCACGGGGACGCCACTGACGCGGCGACGCCGCCGTCGGGGCGCACGCTGACGACCATCCCGCTCCCGACCGGAACCGCACCTGAGCAGCTGCGGCTCGCCTGGGGCGCCGATCCTGCCACCGAGGTCACGGTTTCCTGGTCGGCGCCCGGATCGACTCCCCAGCCTGCGCCGACGCTCGCTTACTCGACCGGCCCGATTACGCTCAGCCGACCCGGCCGCATCGTCACGCTGCCCGAGCCTGAGCCGCTCGACGTCACGCAGCCGCGCCGGCAGGCCCAGGCAGTCAGCTTCACCGACGGCCTCAACAACCAGACCACGTACCACTACCACGTCCAGCTAACCGGTCTCGAGCCGGGAACGCGCTATTACTACCGAATCAGTGACGGCGCCGCGCCGAAGCCCTCGACTGCGGATGGATCGTTCGAAACCGCGCCCGCTGGCCGCGCGCGCTTTCGCTTCTCCAGCTTCGGTGACCTGGCGACGCCATCGTGGGACCGCAACGCGTCCGGCAACCAGTGGTTCCAGTCCTGCGACAACGCCTGGTACGCCGTCAGCGCCATCGAGGACCCGGGTGACGGAGCCGGCCCGCCACTGTTTCATCTCATGAACGGCGATCTCTGCTACGCCAACCTCGACTACGCGAACGCGCCCGGGGTGTGGCGCGACTTCGGCGCCAACGTGTCACGCTCGGCCGCAAATCGCCCGTGGATGCCCGCACTCGGTAACCATGAGATCGAGTTCGGTATCAGCAACCAGACAGGCCAGCAGGGCGACGCCCCCGGCGGCATCGGCGCGCAGGGCGCGGCGGGCAACTACTGGAACGGCCCGTACGGCTACGGCCATTACCTCAGCAGGTTCCTGCTTCCCGACAATGGCGTGATCAATTACGACGGCAACCGCCTGCGGGGTAACTTCTACGCCTTCCGGGTGGGTACCGTTCAATTCATCTCGCTGGACGCCGATGACGTCATCTACCAGGAGAGCGCGTCCAGTTACCTCAGATCTGAGCCCGATGCACCGCCGATGATCACCACGTCCGGTGCCGCGATCCCCAACGGAGCCAGCACGTACAACCGCGGCTACACCGGCGACCTCGAGTTCAGCCCGGCGGACAACTCCGTCGTGCCCGACCACAGCCGGGGCCGGCCCAACCTGCAAACGCTGTGGCTGATCCTCACGCTGGCGCAAGCGCGCCGCGACCCGGGCATTGACATGATCGTGGTGTTCATGCATCAGTGCGCGCTGTCCAGCGCCCGGGCGAACGGCTCCGACCTCGGCATCCGCCAGGCGTGGCTGCCGTTGTTCGACAAGTACGAAGTCGACCTGGTCCTGTCCGGGCATGAGCACAACTACGAGCGGAGCTACCCGGTCCGCGGTTACGACCGCGGCGCGCACGGCACGGTTGTCTCGGCAAACCCGGAGCAGACCGCAGGGGACAAGATCGACACCCGCCGTCCGCGGGTAGCGACGACCGAGCCGGTGGCCGTCGGCGACTTTCCGGGCTGGGATACGCAGGACGGCACGGTGTACGTCGTTCTCGGTTGCGGCGGCAATAACGGCCCGTCCAACAACTACGGCACTGATCCGGAGACCGGCGCTCCCCGAGCCAAGGTAATCACCCGGCGGAACGTCCTGACTGGCTCACCCGCTACCGGATTCCGCCGGTACCCGGCCGGCACGGTCGAGGAAGCGCTCTGGTCCGCTGAGACGAACCCCGGCGACCCCTACGGTTACGCGATCTTCGACGTCGATCCCGGCGAGTGTCCTGGCGAGACCACGATTACCATGCAGTTCTTCGCCGTCCCGGCCGTCACGAACCGCGGCGGCCCGCTGCACGACGGGACGACCACGCTGCCGGAGAAGCCGTACGAGACTGTCGTCTTCGGCCGCGGCATCGGGCGCCGGACGGGCTGCGATGACCGGGCACTCGTCGGTTCGGCGCGGCATGGAGAGTTATGCACGCTGGCGCGTGCATAACTCTCCCGGATCATGAGAAACTCGGGTGGCCCCAGGCCCGGAGCACTCGGTCTATTGCCGGCTGCACCCGTTCACGCGCGACGTTGCGAGGTTCGCCCGCCATGAGCAGTGAGTCGTAGTCGGTGTCCACGTGGCGCACCGAGGCCACTACGGCCAGCACGATGGCGGATTCCTCTAAGGCGCGCCCGGCGGCGGACCGGCCCACCCGGCCACTGCCGCGCAGGCCGGCATGCTCGGCGATCGCGACCGCGCGGCTGGCCGGGCAGCCAGGGAAGAGCCTTCTAATCTGCTCTGCCAGGCGAGCCTGGAACTGCGAGTCGACCTCGGCACGCCGGGCTTTGTCGCGCTCGCGCCTGCGCATCCGCGCGTCAACGTCGGACATGCATTGTTCCTCGGCACGTGCGAGCGCCGGCTCCTCGACAAGGACGCCCTGCCGCTCGTAGCGCTTCCGGTTGCGGCTCCATCGGACGACGACCGCGGACAGGCTGCTCGCTTTCGTTGCGCGGCGGGTGAGCGCGGTGTCACCGGATGGGAGGAACACAAGATGATCGAGGTCAGAGCAGGCGAGGCAGAGCGGCCCCGCGTCGTGCATCTGGAGGAAGTCGCCAGTGTCGCCGCACTCGGCGCACTTCCAGTCCCTAACCGGAACTATGACCAGCATGCCGCCGGGCCGTTGAGTCTGCGGCACGCGGCATCACCTCCGATGTCGAGCTGATCATGAGAAACTAGGGCTCGGCGTACCCGTGAGCGTATGCGTATCGCAGCGCCTGTGAGCGGTCTCGTGAGCCGGTCTTGGCGAAGATCCGGTTGACGTGCGTCTTGACTGTCGCCTCGCTGACAAACAGGGTCCGCGCGATCTCCCGGTTCGACTGGCCGGCCGCGATGAGCCGGAGTACCTCGGCTTCACGTGGCGTGAGATCTCCGTCGCCTGCGGAGTCAGCTGATTCGGAGACCGCCGGTGCTCGAGCCGCGGCGGCCAGCAACCGCTGCTGGACGGCGGGGTCGAGCACGGCCTGGCCAGCTGCGGCGGCGACCACGGCCCGGCCGATCTCCGCGCGCGTCGCATCCTTCGTGAGGTAGCCGAGCGCCCCGGCCTGCAGCGCGCTGATGATCGACTCGTCATCGGCATAGGTGGTAAGGACAACTACGCGCGTGCCCGGATGATCTGCGGTAATGCGGCGCGTGGCGGCTACGCCGTCGCACCCTGGCATGTTCAGGTCCATCAGCGCGACCTGTGGCTGCAGAGCGGCGACAAGCTCGACTGCGGCGTCGCCGTCGGCAGCCTGACCTGCCACGACGATGCCCGGCAGGGTGCCGAGCAGCAGCACTAGGCCCTCGCGTACGGCGGACTGGTCGTCCGCGATGATGACGCTGACCGGCTCGGCGGAGTTCTCGGTGCTCATGCCGGGATTCTCAAGCAGACCCGCCATTCCCCGTCGGCGGGGCCCGCCGCAAGCGTGCCGCCGCCGAGCGCGGCACGTTCCCGCAGGCCCTTGAGCCCGTACCCGGTGCCCGCCTCGGGCCGCACGTCACGATCACGGCGCGCCGGCATCTTGTTGACGACCCGGACCGCGATCTCTGAGTCACAAAATTCCAGGCTGAGCCGGACCGGCTGACCGGGTGCGTGCTTGCGTGCGTTGGTCAGCGCCTCTTGCGCTGTCCGGTAGGCGGCCAGCCCGGCCTCGGCCCCAACCGGACGCGGCGAGCCGTTCACGCTAAAGTCAACCGCCACACTGGCGTCCGCCTGCCACTCCTTAGCTAGCCCGGACAGCTGATCGGCTAGCGGCGCTGCGTCGTCCCGCAACGCCTGGATCGCGCGGCGCGCCTCCGCCATGCCCTCCCGGGTAAGGACGCTGGCCCGGCCGATGCACTCGATGGCCCTGCCCAGCTCAGGACTCCCGTCGGGCAGCGCATCGAGCAGGCCCTCAGCAGCCTGCAGGTTGACCGACACCGCCGCCAGCGAATGGGAGAGGACGTCGTGGATCTCCCTGGCGATCCGGGCGCGCTCGTCGAGAGCGGCGGCACGGGTCTCGGCCTCGTGTGCCCGGCGGGTCTCGGCGAGCGTCCGCTCGGCCTCTTCGGCCCGGAGGAGATAGGCGTGACGCGTCAGCCCGAACGCCCACAGGCCGATCCAGGCAAACGGATAGCCAACCAGCGCTTCGGTCGGAACGCCGATCGCCAGGCCTGTTGCCAGGAACGCCGCCACAGTTCCCGCTGTGATGGCGAGTGATGTCTCCGTGCTCAGGCGGATGCCGGCCGCGGAGGTAACCACGCAGCCGATGGCCAGGGCGGTGCTGAGTGGCGACAGGCCGGCGAGGAGGCCGCCAGCCAGTCCCATCACGGCCAGCGCGGCGATCGTCAGGCTCCGGCTGCGCTCACAGATCAGCCAGAAGATGCCGCTCACGGCCACCACACCGAGAGTGATTCCGACAGCCAGGCCGCGTCCTTGCACCCCGAGATGGGGCTGCGCAAGCGGAACGGTTACTAGTACTCCGGCCAGGATCAGTGTCCGGACAGCAGTAATCGTCCATGCTGCGGGCGGGCCGGCTGCCTGCTGGAGCCAGTGCGCAGGAGATGAGCGAACCACGCCCTCACGGTATCCGGCAGTTACCGCAACCGCGCCGGCCTTCGGGTTGACCCTGGGTTGACAGGGTTGAGGCGATCGTCTCCACCCGGCTGTAAGCAAGGCATCCGCCCGGTCTGGACCTGGTCTCAAGCCGCTGGCCGGCGCGCTGGAAGGGCCTCGCTGCCTAGCGTTGCCAAGGTCAGCGCACGAGCTGGCCACCTCTGACTAGGGAGTTCGTTATGACCGCCAGCGTCCTTATCCCCAACCTCGTCATCCTCGGCATGGTGCTCATTTCCGACCTCGGGCACCGCAAGGTCACCATGCTGCGGCTGCTCCGGCCGTTCATCGCGACGGCCGTCATCATCCCCTTCTTCCTTAAGGGCGCCGCCACGGCGGGGAACGGCCTTGCACTCGAAGCCGCGGCCACCGCGGCGGGCCTGGCCCTGGGTGTACTTGCTGCCGCTGCGATGCGCGTCTCCTATGACGGGCGCGCAGGCAAAGCGACATCGTGGGCCGGTGTGCCGTACGCCCTGGTCTGGGTAGCGGTCGTCGGCGGGCGCATTTACTTCGCCTACGGCGCGACCCACGTCTTCGGCGCCCAGCTCGCCCACTGGGGGGCAACCAACCAGATCACCGTGAACGCTCTGACCGACGCCCTGATCTTCCTGTCCGTGGCGATGCTTCTAGCCCGCACCGGAACGCTGGCTGCGAAGGCCAGGCGGGTCACCGCGCGCTCAACTAGGGCGGTCGCCCCGGCAGCCGCTGGGCTATGACGGGCGAATGACGGCTAAGCGGCCTGCGGCCCTGGTGGCGTACCACCAGGGCCGCAGGTCACGTCGGCCAGGAGCCGCCGGTCCTAGCCGAATAGCCGAAGGCAGCCGGACCTCGTCGCCAGCGAGAAGAATCGAGTAGTTCTTAGCGTGCGCGTCAGTTCCGGCGATGAGCCAGTTCCAGATGAGAGCGTCGGCAAAGCGCCAGAGAGCTGCGTACGCTTCGCCGGGCCTCATTACCCGGCGGAGTAGAGCAGCGACCTCTCCCGGCCCGGGGCCTCCCTCGCTCTGGTACTTGCCAGATGGTGGCACCGACATCGCCTGACAGAGGTCCTCCTGGTGGACGCGGCCGAAGGCCTGGCTTGCCGGGCGACGGTCGAAGCGCTTGACAACCACGGCGGATACGCCGCCGAAACGTGTCAGCTGCGTTCGGACGGCCAGCAGTCCGGCCCGGCGTGCTGCGGCGAGGCAAAGATGTTCGTTGAGGTCATGATGGTCGAAGCCGGCAATAGTCGGCTTCAGAATGTGGGTCGTGGGCGTGGAGCCATAGGGCACACCCCAGCGTCCGTTTTGCCGCAGCAGCGCTGTCTTACTCTGTGCTCCGGCAAGACTGAACTGGCCCGTGAAGTTCCGTCCGAGCGTTGTCAGGCAACAGGCCCCACAGCCACGGCGTAATCAAATGGTCCGGGTGGGACTGGACCTGTATCGGCATGGATACCGACAGCGGCGTCGCTGACGGCTGCGACCGGTAATCCTCGTCGTAGTCGAAACGGAGCTTGCCACCTGGCAGCCGCGTGATCGTACCGGCCACGGGCCGCAGTCGGCCGCTCCTGGGGTGGAGGGCATCGCCGGGTGTCCGTTCCTCGTCTTTTACGGCGAGGTCAGCGAGGAGAGTGACGGGCCGGTGGAGCTGTGCCGGCCGGTAGCTCACTGACCGAGCCTCGGCCGCAAAGGCTCGGTCGGCATTCGCTTGCAGGCAAGCCGGGCACACGACGGCAGCGAGACTCCTTCAGGCCTGCGTGACAAGATCGGCAGATGACGGAGTCAGATCAACCGGGTCCGCCTGGACGCGGGGAGCCGCCGGCCGAGTCTCACTCGGCTAGCGCGCTTCCGCCGCATGTCAGGCATGGTATGGACCCGTGGCAGGTGTGGATCCGGAACGCCGAGCTGCTGGCGGCGAAAAGCCGGGAGTTCCCGGTTCCGGCGTGGATGCGCCCGACACGCGGCGAGCACAGGTGGCCGGTGTCGGTCAGCATCGTCGCGGCCATCATCCTGCAAGTGCTCCTTCCGCCGCACCTGACTGCACACCTCCCGCCCGCGCTGCTGCCGTCCCTTGAGGGTGCGCTGCTGATCGGCCTGGCGATCGCTAATCCGGTCCGGATCGAGAAGCGCGGCCCGACCGTGCGGATGCTGAGCATCGCGCTGATCTTCCTGATCACGGTCGCGAACCTGACCTCCGGCGTACTGCTCATCAGGGCAATTCTCGAAGGCAAGGCCGGAAGCTCGGCCGGGCCGCTGCTAGCGAGCGGGGCATCGATCTGGGCGACCAACGTCATCGCGTTCGCCCTGTGGTACTGGGAGTTCGACCGCGGCGGGCCGGTGAACCGGGCGCAGGGCACTTCCCGGCTGCCCGACCTGATGTTCCCGCAGATGGCGTCGCCTGAGCTGGCGCCGCCGGAGTGGGAGCCACGATTCGTCGACTATCTGTACTTGTCGTTCACCAACGCGACCGCGTTCAGCCCGACTGATGTGATGCCGCTGGCGAGGTGGGCCAAACTCACCATGCTCGTTCAGTCCGCCCTGTCTCTCGCGGTCGGAGCGCTGGTGATCGCCCGTGCCGTGAACATCCTGCGAACCTGATGTTCGTCACCTCATCGCCGGCTCTGCCGTGCACTGGGCGGTGGCGCTACTCTGCGGACCGCGCCGGTACGCCCGCGCAGCCCGGCCGGGCAGCGTGATGTTGCGGAACAGCCCGGACACCGCCGCCGCGAACTGGGCGGCTTGTTGATCGGCATGCCTTATCTCTGCGGCGCTCTTGGGCCGCTCAGCCTGGTACAGCCGGTAACCGTCATACGGCATCATGCGTCTCACTCCTTCGGATGAAACTTGCTTCGGCGCCGGTCGCAGGCGACCGGGACACCGCGTGGTTTGGTCGGCATAAGGGGTCAGTTGATGGCGTGCACGTCGCCGGTTCTTACGGCTCGGCCGACGCTCTGGCCGCGTCCCGGTAAGCGCTGAGCCGGGTGACACTCCAGCGACGCGGCCCGCGGAGCGGGCTTCGGCCTGGCGTATTCGTAGCTGCTGCATCTGCGTTCGAAATTACTCCGATGGTCTGACAAAACGAGGCGCTGAGAGCCGCCTCGGCCGACTCGCGCGTACTGAACTGGCCGTGCTGCTCAGCTAGCGGACTGCGGCGGGCATGGCCCGCCCGCCTGGCCGCAGCGGCGTCCGCGTGCAGGTCGCTGCCTCGCTGTGCCGCAACGGCCTGCATGGTCGCTGGATGCATGACGTTTCTCCTCGATCACGGCGACTGCGCCGGTTGCCGTCCGGTCGTGGTGCCGGACACCAGAGCAACGAATCGGGAACGCCGAAATAGACGCTCGGGCGAGCAACTCCGGTCGCCGATTCAGACTGTGTGACTTCAGGCTGTGTGAATGGAGGCGGGGCCGCGCGAGACAAGCCAGCGCTGCGGACGCCATGCAGCAGGCTGGTAACCAGGGCGCTAAGTCGCCGGAGGAACCGTTCGGCGGGTACCGAGCATCCGCTGGTTACACCACCACTCAGTGCCTTGCCGCGACTCGAGCCCGGTCCAGGTGAACGAATCAGGACGGATTTCGCTGAAGGTCCACCGGTTGAGAGTTCCGTCAGGCTCGGCGCCTTCGAGCACGATCGTCTCGCCGGCCGACTTTCCGCCCTCGAGCTGGACCGCGAAACCAGCAACAGCGGCCAGGTAGTAGACAGTCCATCGGCCGGTAGCCGGACTGAAGTAGCGGAGCGTGGTGCCCGCCGGCTTCCGCGGCGACGCACCACCGGTGCCGAGATCTACGATGACATCCTGGATCGCGCGGCCGCCAAGAATCCAGGCGAACGACCACTCCCAGTGCCCCTGGTACCTGCGACGCCCTGCCGCGTCGTAGTACTCGACCGCCATATCCCAGACGCCGACGAACTGACCGAACAGCATTAGCTCATCGCGCGATGCCGGGAACGGGCCGCCGGCGCGCAAGCCATTGAGGATCGGGAAGTCCGTTGCGGGAAGCTCGACAGTCATGCGCCTGTCCCCTCGGACGGCCAGACTCGGCGCCACAGCCCCGGGTAGTCGCTGACAAAGCCGTCGCCGTCCACCGTCAGCTCGGCCTTGAACGAGCCGGACTCGTACCGGTACAACCCGGCGTGGTCCGTCGGGCCTGCGGCCAGCGGCGTGTAGCGCTGGCTTGCCCGGCGGATGGTGAGGTCGGGGGCGCTCACGTACACGACGTCGAGGTCCTGCGGGCTCCCGTGCGCCCAGGCAACGCGCCGGATCGGAAGCGTGTTCGTTAGCGGAGTCAGCGAGATGTCGACGTCGACGCAGCCGTCGAGGTCCGGCCGTGGCTCCCCGTCCGCAAGCCAGTGCCCGTCCTGGCCAGCACTCAGGATCAGGGTCCGGCTGCCAGTCGCGCTAGCAGCACTGATTGTCAGCCCGGTGACGCGCCAGGCTGCATCGCAGCTGAGCTGATAGCTGACGCTAGCCGGGCCGACGGGCGGTCCTACTGCCAGCTGACCGCTTGCGCGGAACCCGGTGGCATCAGCGGAGACGACGACGTGCTCCAGGCCAGGCCATTCCAGCGCCTGCCACATCAGGTCGGTCTGCATCAGGCGTGCACCTCTCGTCTTGTAACCGGCTATTGAGTTAGCAAGTTACGCGGATGTCGGCAGCATCGCAACCGGTTTATTAGTTAGCCGGTTAACGGCGCCCGGGACACATCGATGACGACTAAAGCTCATGGTGACTTCTCGCCACGCGGTGGCTAATGTCCGTAGCAGAAGACAGCACGAGCAGGGAGAACCTCACCATGGCGTACGACATCGCGGCTGACATCCGGCTTGACCCGAGGCTGAAGGCGATGCTGGTTGGTATGGCGATAGAGAGCGGACGCGACGTAGACAGCCGCGAGGCGCTGCTGGCCGAGGAGAACTCCGACGAGTCCCGCAAGCAGGCCGAGCTTTTCCGCTCGTTCATGGATCTGTGCGACACCGAGGAAGCCGCTCCCTCGGCCGGGCTGCGCGTGCACACCGAGAAGGTCATCTCGGAGCCGGATGGCAACTCCATCAACCTTCAGGTCATCCGCCCGGACAACGACGAGACCGTGCCTTGCGTCTACTACATCCACGGCGGCGGAATGGCCTCGCTGTCGTGCTACGACGGCATGTACCGCGGCTGGGGGAAGATCATCGCGGCCAACGGGGTGGCCGTCGTCATGGTCGACTTCCGCAACTGCGTGGTGGCCTCGTCAGTCCCCGAAGTAGCCCCGTTCCCGGCTGGTCTTAATGATTGTGTGTCGGGTCTGAAGTGGGTCGTCGCGAATGCCGGGCAACTCAACATCGACCCGGCCCGCATCATCGTGGCGGGTGAGAGTGGCGGCGGCAACCTGACGCTCGCTACCGGCCTCAAGCTCAGACAGGACGGCGACCTGGGTCTCATCAAGGGCCTGTACGCGCTGTGCCCCTACATCCGCGGTGAGTGGCCGACGCCGGAGTGCCCGTCCTCGACTGAGAACAACGGCATCCTGCTCGACCTGCACAACAACCGCGGTGCGATCGGCTACGGGATCGAGGCTTTCACCGAGCGGAACCCGCTGGCCTGGCCGTCGTTCGCGACTGCGCAGGACGTCGAGGGGTTCCCGCCGACCGTGATCAGCGTGAACGAGTGCGACCCGCTGCGCGACGAGGGGATCAATTTCTACCGGCTGCTGCTCTCGGCAGGCGTCCCGGCCAGGTGCAGGCAGGTGATGGGCACCTCGCATGGCACGGAGATCTTCACGATCGCGTGCCCCGATATCAGCCGGGACACGGCCCGCGACCTGGCTGCCTTCTGCAAGGGCTAGCAAAGGGTGGCATCTCATGATCCTTGACAGTTATGCATGCCCCCACATGTATAAGTCTCCCGGATCATGGATACGGCGCTAGTAGGTTGTGAGCTCACGGATCCCCGACGCCATAATCTGCCGGGATCGCACGGCCCTGTTGAGTCGCCGTCTGGCAGTGACGTGCACCGGCTCACCGGCCCGGCGGCGCCTGATCTCGTCTGTCAGCCAACCTGGCACGCCAAAGTCAGCGAGCCCGGCCATGGCCTGCGACTTCGTGATGAGGCTGCCGTCACGTATCACTGCGGCGGACCGGGCCAGCGTCACTAGCGCGAAGTCGACCCACTTGTCATGCAGCCAGACACCGGGCCGGTACGTCAAGCGGCGCCAGTAACCGGCTAGCTCCCTGCGCGCGTGCTCACGCAGTTCGCCGGGGCTCACCTCGGACAGGCCCGGCGGCGGCCAGGGTCCGTGCAGAGCGCGGCCCGCATGGCGGAGTTCGGCCACGGTCATCACCTTGAGGTTCCACTCGGTGAACCGGTCCCCGTACCAGTACGTATGCAGCCGCGCTGGATCGGTTAGCGTCCCGTCCGGAACATACAGGCAGTTGAGCCGGGCGTACGCGCCGCCGCCGCGTGCCAGATCCAGGTGCAAGGCGCTGAGGCGGTCAAGCACTTCTCCATCGGGTCCGCGTTCGGTCACGGCCAGTACATCGATGTCACTGCTCGCGGGGCTGAAGTCGCCAGTTGTCAGCGACCCGTACAGGTAGAGGCCGCGCAATCCGGTCACTGCCAGCAAGCCGTCCCTGAACCTGTCCAGATGGCTGGACAGGTCAGGCGGGATGGCAGGGCCGGTCACGAGGCGTCGACGGCAGAGCTGTCTTCGACAATCAGGTCGCCGTCCGGCACGCCCTCGTGAGATCTGCCCTTCCGCATGGGGTCGGCCATAGCGTCATTCTCGCAGTTGCCCGCGCAACACGCCCTGTGAGCGCCAACGGCTCAACAGATAAGGACCTGTTCGTCCGGACGCGACGAGCCGTCGCGTTACTAGCTGATCAGCCGTATCCGGAGACGGCAACGGTGTACATCATCAAGATCGGGGTTATCTCCTGAACGCGATCACAGCACTTCGGGGCGCATCAGGGCCCAGGTGATGTCTGCCGGCCAATTCCTGTCGTCGAGATCGGTGTCCGCTTCGATGGGGGCGCACGACTGGATTGTGAGGCGTCTTGATTTGCGCAGGTCATGTAGCTAGTCCGAGTGATGTTGTCACTCAGATACAGGGAACCCCAGATGACAGCGCTTCTGGCGGAGCTGTGAAGGAATCTCTGAGCTGCCGGGGTGCACCTGTGACACGTCACTCGCCATGCGCTCGGCAGGGCCGCCGATCATGAGCCCGGCCAGGACCGTAATCCCGTGGCTTGCGGCGACAACTTCGTGAACGCCGTGTTCCGGGCCTCTCCCAACGGCGGGCCCCAGCAGGGAGCATTGGCCGCTACAGAATGTGAGCACTACTAGCGGGGCGGCAGCCGGGGCTTAGCACAGATCGATTACGAGCGCGAACCGAACTCGCAGGGCGGCCTGCGCCGGACGCGCAGATTGATCATTCGGTAGCCGGCCGAACGTCCTCTGCGGGCAGCCAGAAACCCACCGGACGAGCAGTGTTCGGGCCGCTGGCGGTTGCGAGCTGCCCGCAGGCCTGCCTGACCTGTCGGCGGTCCGCTATTCGATGATCACGGGGTGGCCCACTGAGGTGTGCTTGGCTGGGTTGCCGATAAAGTAGAGAGCTGTGATGACGCCGTCCTTGGACGTCACCGCCATCAGCTGTTCGGTTGTGTCGCCGGCCGAGAGAATGGCGCCGGCGCAGCCGCCGACGACGGCGGGGCGGGTTGCCAGGTGGCGGTAGCGGCGGGCAAGGGCCACGAGCAGGCGGCCGACACTGGCGGAACCGACGATCGGGCGGCGAGCGGCCCGGCGCCCCGGGCCACCGTCAGTGATGCACACGACCTGGGGTGCCAGGCGGGAGACGAGCTCGTTCACGTCGCCGGAGGCCAGCGCACGGAGCAGGTCGTTGACGAGTTCGCGGTCGGCGGCGGTATAGTCGGGCTGCTTGTCCGGCTGGAGCTTGCGGCGGGCCCGGCTGGCGATTTGCCGGCATGCCGCCTGAGATCGTCCCACCGTGGCAGCGATATCGGCGTAAGGAACGTCGAACACATGCGCCAGTACGAATACCGCCCGCTCAACCGGTGCCAGCTGGTCGAGTAGCACCATGAAGGCGAGGGTCAGGGAGTCGGATAGCTCGGCTGCGCTCTCCGGGCCGGGATCAGTCACTATCGGCTCGGGCAGCCACGGCCCCGGGTAGATCTCACGGGTCCGGGCCGGGGAGCGGAGCCGGTCGAGGCACAGGCGCGTAGCGGTGGTGACCAGCCAGGCCTCGGCGTTGGTGATGTGTGCGCCGCCGGCGGCCTGCCATCGCAGCCAGGTGTCCTGGGCGACGTCGTCGGCGTCCGCGAGCGTGCCGAGCATCCGGTAGGCCAGGCCGCGGATCCGGGGCCTGGCCGCCTCGAATGAATCCTGGCTCACGTCGCAATTGTTAGCTGGACGGCTTGCGCCGCGCGGAGAGCGGCCGCTCGCCCGCTTGCCAGAGCGGCGTCGGCGAGCAGGCCCGTCGGCCCGACCCAATCCCCGGCCAGGTAGACGCCCGGCAACCCGGTGACGTCGACCGCGGGCCGGCCGAAGAGGCCGCCGCGTGCCGCAATCGGTGCCGCGCCAGCGACGACCATGCGGGCAAGGAATCGGCTGGTCACCACGTCTTCCTCCCGCGCGCCGGCTAGCGCCAGATACACTCGCAGCACGGCCCGGTCCGCCTTGGCTTCGGTGGCACCATAACGGACGGCAGCGACGATTGCCTGGCCCGGTGGCGCCTGGCGGGCAGGCGGCGACTGGACAGTCGCGTACACAGGGGCATCAACACCGAGGACATATCCCGGTTCGGGCACCCGCCGCAAGCCAGCGTCCAGACAGGCGGCGGTTACCTCGGGGCCGAGGTCGCCCCATCCTGGGTCGGCGGGCAGCAGCCTGAGCGCTGCCGCCGGGCGGCCGGCAGCGACGATTACCGAGCGCGCGGTCAGCGGGCGGTCGCTGGTGGCCACCTCGATCCGGCCAGCGCCGGGCGCGAGCCCGGTGACCTTGATCCCGGTGCGCACCTGGCAGAGGGCAGCCAGCCGGGTAACCAGCTGGGCCCAGCCGTCGTCAACGTACAGGACCCCGCTCGCGGCGCGCTGCAACTGGCCGATGGCGGCATCGGCGGCAAACGTGTTCATGTCCGAGGCGTACGTGGTCAGGCGCACCAGCGCGGTGACGGCGGCGATGGCCGCTGGGCCCAATCCGGCGTCGGCGATCCACTGCGACACCGACACGCCGACGTGGTGTTGCGGACATAGCAAGGGCAGTCGCGTCAGGAACTTTGCGACCGCCTCCTTGTCCTTGCGGCCGAGCAGCGTGGTGCGTCGCAGCGATCCGGGGCTTGTGGGCAGGATGTGAAGCTGGCCACCAGCGAGGGCCTGGTAGCGACCTAGTGGCGGCGAGCTGCCCTGCGGCTCGATCCCCAGGCTGCGCAGCACGTCCCAACCCGCGACGCCCCTGTAGAGGGCGTGACCCCCCCGGTTGAACACAAAGCCATCCGCTTTGGTGACTCGGGCCCGGCCGCCCGGCACGTGGGCCTCAAGCACGAGCGTCGTGGACCCGGCCTTAGTGGCGGTGGCGCCGGCCGCCAGCCCTGCAAGACCTGCTCCGATCACGATCACGTCCCAGTCAGCTCTCATACCGCACAGACGGGCGGGCCGATCAGAATGTGACATTCCCATGGGGCCGCAGCCAGCTCGCTACACGCCGGATCGGCGCGTCATAGTCCACGACGTAGTGCAGGGTGAGGCTGCTGACAACCAGGTCCAGGCTGTCCACTGCCAGGGCGAAGGTCTCGGCGCTGGCGCGACAGTACCGTACGGGGGGCAGCGTGGGGGGGGCGGCCAGCGTGAGCACACGCCGGGAGAGATCGATGCCGAGAACATGGCGGGCGCCGCAGCTGGCGAGCCAGCGCGCGACCGCGTCGTCGCCGCAACCGACAACCAGAACATCACGGCCCGCTACAACGGGCAGCATCCGGGTCAGGGTCGGCTGTTCTAAGTCCTCAGTGAGGCCGCGCTGCGCAGGCGCTTTTGCTGGCAGCGCGCAACAAACGCCCGATCGTCATATGTGCAGCGGGCAGGTCCAGTCATGGAGAGTCACGCGTCTGGTTCGCGCCGGCAAGCGGCAGGCTCTCAGGCTGTTCCCCCCGGATTCTTGCGGCCAGATCGGCCATAGTGGTGATGATGGCGTCGGCCCCGGCCGCTAGCAGCCGCTGTGTGCATCCGAGTGTTGCGGCGTAGCCGATGCTCGATGCCCTGGCGGACCGGACGGCTGTAATGTCGGATGGCGAGTCGCCGAGCAGGGCGCACGCCGATGGCACGGTGCCCAGCTCCGAAGCTGCGTGCCTGATCAGGTAGGGGCTGGGCTTGAGAAGGGCCGGGTCATGGCCAATGCGCGCGGCGACAGCGGCGATCTGGCCTGTGAGCTGGTGTGTGTCAAGGTAGATGCGGACGGCGGACGCTGAGTTGTTGCTGACGATGGCGACTTGGCGCCTAGAGTCATGGCAGGCCGACAGGACATCGGCACAGCCCGGAGTGGGTGCTGCCGTCTGGGCGGCAGCGGCCTCTGGCTCTGTCAGTTCGGATTCCACGTGGCGGGCGAGCGCCGGACTGGTGTCGGCGGCGAAGGCGAAGATCTCGAACCAGTTGCCGGTGTTGCTGATCGCGGGGGGCAGGCCAACGCCTTCGCGGGTGAGAATCGCCCGCAGCCGCGCGGCAATGGGTGCCGTGGGCGTGCCCGCGAACAGTGAGCACACCGGGCCGTCGAAGTCGACCAGCAAGTGACAGGTCCGCGCGAGGACGCGGTCCAGGGCATCGACGGGCGTGCCCGCGGCAGTCACCGGCTGACCCCGGCGATGATCAGTCGGTAGCCGCAGTCGTGTTCTGGCTGGTCGAGCAGGGTCTGGTGCCGGGCCGCCCAGGTGCCGTTGCCGAGATCGCGGCGCAGCCGGGTGAGGCCGTCGCCGCGCTGGTGCTCGGTCTGGGCGAGCATGGATATGCCGGCCCGCACGGCCGGGTCGAGGTAGGCGCGGGGCCGGCGCCAGTAGGCCGCGCCGAAACCGTCCTGGCAGTCGTGTGGCACGAGCAGCGGGATCACCTGGGTGCCGGGCCCGAGCCCGGCGCGGACATCATCGAGTGATGGCGCTCGGTCCCGGTCAAAGGCGAAGGCCCCGGGGAAGTATCGGGCTAGCCATAGCTGGTCGAGGATCTTCTGGTCCCAGTGCAGGATGAGCACGCGCTGCCGGGCAACCCTACGCAGCTCCGCCAGTCCGGCTCGGTAGTCGCTCCAGTGGTGGACGGTGAGGATCGCCATCACCGCGTCGAAGCTGGCGTCGTCGAAGGGGAGCGACTCGGCGCTGGCGGCCAGGCATGGTGCTGCCTCCGGCGGGCGCGCCTTGCGCATGGTGGCGCTGGGCTCCACGGCGACGACGCACCGGTCTCGGGGCTCGTAGGCGCCGGTTCCCGCGCCGACGTTGAGCACGGTCTTGCTGTCGCCAAGGGCGACCCAGATGATCTGTTCGAGGCGCGGGTCGGCGCGGCGGGTCGTGTTGTAGGACGCTCCGATCACGTCATAGACAGGCGTCGTCGCCGGTGGTGTCGTCCTGGCTGTCATAGGTGCAGCGCGAGTTCGTCGACGGAGATGAGCGGCAGTGACCAGGCCAGGGCGAAGCGCTCGACCGGCGGCCCGGTGAGCATGTGCCCGTCGGGGCCCATCACCTCGCAGATGACCGCCACCGCTGGAAGGCCGGCGGCCTCGCACAGCGCCAGGGACGCTTCGGTGTGCCCGCGTCGCTCCGCGAGCCCGCCCGGGCGGCCGGCCAGGGGGAACACATGCCCGGGCCGGAGGAAGTCGGCCGGCGTGGCGTCCGGGTGCGCCAGGCGGCGGATGGTCGCAGCCCGCTCATGGGCCGACACCCCAGTGCCAGAGCTGGCCGCGAGGTCGACCGAGACGTGGTAGGCGGTGCCGTGGCGGTCGCCGGCACCGGGCATCGGCGGGATCTCGAGATGGTTCAGGCGGCCGCGGTCGCAGGGGACGGTGGTGTGCCCGCACACCTGGCTCAGCAGGAAAATCATCGACTCGGGCCGCAGGCTCGCGCCGGCGAATACCACGTCGGCCTCGGCCTCCCGCCGCGGGTCATAGATCACCACCCCGCCACCGGCCGCCAGCTGGGCGGCGCATTTGTCCACCCCGCCAGGGCCCGTGAGTTCTCCCGCCCAGGGCAGAGCCGACAAGGTACGGGCGGCGACCACCCGCGCCGACTGCCACAAATCCCGGGCCGATTTCACGAACAGGTCCGATTCCAGGTTCACCCTGTCCTCGGGACGCAGGTGCGCGAGCGTGGTCTCGCGCAGCGTGGTCGGGATCAGGGCGACGGAAAAGCGGTCCGCCAGCAGTTCGGCGACGGTCAGGCTGACACCGTCCACTGCGACGAATCCCTTGGCCACGATCTCGTCGAGGAACCGCCGGGGCGAGCGGATCCATACCCGGCGAGAGCCGCCGTGCTCCCCATCGACCCGGGCGATCTTGCCGATGGCGTCGGCGTGCCCCTGCACCAGGTGCCCGTCGAGTGGGTCGCCGACCCGCAGCGGCAGCTCCAGGTTCACCCTCGTCCCGGCGAGGATCTGGCCCAGCGCGCTGCGCGCGGCAGTCTCTGGTGACACGTCCACGGCGAACGAGCCGACTGCCTTGTCGACCACGACCGCCGATAGGCAGGCGCCGTTCACGCTGACCGAACCGCCCGCCGACAGGCCCGCGGTAGCCTTCGGTGCCTCGATGACTAGACGTACATCGGCCTCGACCACGGTGCCGACTTCGCTGATACGACCGCTGAACATGATGCGAACTCCCTACAGTCCACGGACGGAACACATTCCGTCGGACTGTCACCGATGGTCCCGGAATCCCACCGGGTTGATCCGCCAGCGGCGGAACTTGCGGACTATCACCGCGCAGCACGGGGTCGCACCGTCCACGCGATCGTACACCCGATGCTCCCCGGCCGGGGTTACGCACCTACGGCCCCACCCCGACAGGGCGGCGCGTGAATACTGACGCCGCGCTCCCCGGGACGCACATAGTGCGACCTTCGGCGCTGCTCCCAACCTTGCTGATTTTGCCGATCCAACCGACCAGATCGGCGGCTCGGTGAGCGTTACCCCTGACGTTCCCCGTCACTCAGCGTGATGCTGCCGGTTGACATGGCCCTGGGCCTACCTCGGGCTGTGTCCGGTCTCAAGTCATCCTTCCTGGGTCTCATGCAATCGTGACCGGGCAGCCTATATCGGCAGGATCGGCTGAGAATCATCAGCTCAGAGTGGTTCGGTGTGCCTCCACGATCGAGGCGCCGGGATGACGGCCAGGCGATCCTACGGGTCGCGCCCGGGAGAGCTGTCTCCATCAATCTTGACCGCCGCAGGGCAGGCGGGACTGCCAGGCAACATCGCGTGAGAACGGACAGGCTGGTCCGGTGTGAGTGATCTGCTGAAGGTCCTGCGGTGTTGGAGAAGCTCATCACGTGAAGCATTGTCGCAGCGCTCCCTATGACTCGGACTGCGGCATGAGCGCGCGTTGCTACCATGGTAGGGGATACTCGGGTATGATGACTCTATGAAGGTCGACAAGCTGAGCGTCTCATTCGAGCCCGACCTCGGCGACGCAGTCAGGTCAGCTGCCGCCCAGGCCGGCAAGCCAGTTTCGTCATGGCTCGCCGAGGCCGCAGCCAGCAAGCTGCGTGCCGAGGCGCTGGCGGAATTTCTGTCTGGCTGGGAAGCCGAGCACGGCGTGCTTACCGCCGAGGAAATCGCGCGCGCTGAACGGGAACTCGGCCTGGCGTCGGATAACCCTGCCGCGTGAGCGCGCTGATCCTTGACGCGGGGGCGCTTGTTGCCGTGGACCGCGACGACCGCGCCATGCTTGCCAGGCTCCGAGCATCCCAGCTGCACGGAATGGAGCTACGGACCAACGCAATGGTGGTCGCGCAGGTATGGCGTGATAGGCGCGGCCGACAGGTAAACCTGGCCCGGTTGCTCCACGCCACCGACGTCCGAGCGGTCAGCCAGCGCGACGGCCGCGAAGCTGGCGTCTTGCAGCAAGCAGCAGGCAGCTCAGACCCGATCGACGCGACCGTAGTACTCCTCGCTTCGCCCGGCGACCGCATCCTCACCAGCGATCCCGGCGACATAGCCCGCCTTGCTGAAGCAGCAGACAACCGAGCCATAGTCGTCGGGTGCTAGGGCAACACCTAAGCACGCCTGGCGGCATGAGCGCGCACTCAGGCGCGGCATCGGCAATGCATAAACATGCGACCTGACTGCTGTCTGCCTTGCCGTCGCCCGAGGGCGAGAACGGCGCGCACAGCTGTTGATAATCGCGCTTAGCCGATCTGCGCGGCCGCCGGTGCTTTTCGGCACCGTCGCTGATCAGCGCAGATTCGGTTGATATGAGCGCGGCATCGGATGCACCCGTGTTCGGCTGAAGCCGATCAGCTGCGGCAGCGAGTGCGGCGATTGGTTCTTCGCCCGCTTTTGCAGCGCCCGCATGGCTGATTTCTCATGCTTGCGAATGTCCGGTCTTCTGCCGCGCTCAGCCGAGCACCGGATCGTCTGGTTCGGCAGAGCGGTCTGCGGTCGGCTGCTCTGAAATAGGCGCCAGGACATCGTCGAGCCAGTCAAACATCACCTGGTGGGCGCGTGTTAGCGCTCCCATGTGGCAGTGCTCGCCGGCGCCTTCTGCTGCGGTGAGCGTAACGAGCGTTGTCGCCGCCTGGGTCAGCGCTCGCTCGACGAGCTGCGGCTGGCCCTTGGCGAAGTGGTCGTGTTCTGCATCGAGGATCAACGTAGGAGCGGTAACGCGCGGCGCTATACCGGCCAGGCTGTAGTCCTTTGTCTTGCGGAACAAGTCGGCATCCGAGCGCGCCCCCATCGCCCAGCGTCCGTTCTGCAAGCCCCAGCGA
>Ga0335072_10004529_pt1 | contig 20623 bp, 12 predicted proteins | sample Lox_Sample_21_FD_206725 | JGI IMG/M metagenome (GOLD analysis project Ga0335072, IMG submission 206725) | Soil microbial communities from Loxahatchee National Wildlife Refuge, Florida, United States - Lox_Sample_2.1 | ecosystem: Environmental > Terrestrial > Soil > Wetlands | place: USA...
AACGCCAAGTGGTTTTTCGACAACTTCGGCAGCGGGGATCCGATCGTGGTGAAGAACTCGGTCGGTACGTATTCGAAGAACGACGGCTCTAACGATTGGCAGCTGTAGGAGCTGCTAACGCGATTCATAGCCGAGCAGATCAGCGGCATGATTTCGGCGCTGTGCGGCCCACTGCCGGCCGCTGACGAGGCCGCTGGTCCGCGGGCTGTGCCAAACTATTTCGAGAACGCGACGGAGGGATGTATATGTCGGGCTGGACGAAGGGAAGCATCTTCGGAGCTCTGAAGGCAGCCGGAATGGCCTCGGTATTGGGCTGGGTGCTGGTGCTGGGCGCGGGTACTGCGCTGGCAGATCCGGATCCCGCTCCCGTTGATCCAGGGGCTGTCGTACCGGCCCCGCCCGGCCCGCCTGCGCCACCGCCACTGGCCCTACCTCCCCCTCTGACCCCTCCGGTGTTTTCCGGCCCCGTCGACGGACAGGACCCGACGCCCTTCATGGGCACGCCGCCGTTCGGGCCGCCGAGGATTGCCCCTGCCAATGGCTCGACGGTGGGCGTGGCCGAGCCGATCATGGTCAACTTCCCAGGGCCGGTCGAGGACGCGGGCGCCGCGATCGCCGCCGTTCACGTTTCGTCGGTCCCGCCGGTGCCGGGCAAGTTCTACTGGATGACCCCGACTCAGCTTCGCTGGCGCCCGTTGAGCTTCTGGCCCGCCCATACCACGGTGACGATCGACGCGGGCGGCACCGTGTCGAGCTTCCGGACCGGGGATACGCTGCTGGCGACCGCCGACGACAGCACGCACACATTGACCGTTACCCGCAATGGCGTCGTCGAGAAGTCCTTCCCGATGTCGATGGGTATGTCAGCCGGCAACCACCAGACCGCGAACGGCACCTACTACGTGCAGGAGAAGATGCCGTCAGTGGTGATGGATTCCTCGACCTACGGGGTCCCGGTGAACTCGACCTACGGCTACAAGGTGACGGTCGAGCTGGCCGTCCGCTTCGACAACAGTGGCAACTTCGTGCACAGCGCGCCGTGGTCGGTGGACGACCAGGGCAAGCGTGACGTCAGCCACGGCTGCATCAACATCAGCCCCACCAACGCGAAGTGGTTCTTCGACAACTTCGGTCCGGGTGATCCCATCGTCGTGAAGAACTCCGTGGGCACCTATTCGAAGAACGACGGCTCCAACGACTGGCAAACCTAAGAGTCGATCCTGCAGACACCGCCGAGGTAGCCTTCCGCGCGCCCAGGATTATGTATAGCATCATACATAGGCCGGGTCCGGATGGGAGCGCCGATGGCAAGTCCACGCGAGCGGATGGTGGTGTCTGCTGCGCTGTTGATCAGGGAACGGGGTGCGCACGCCACCGCGATCTCGGACGTGCTCGAGCACAGCGGCGCGCCGCGCGGATCGGCCTATCACTACTTTCCGGGTGGACGTACCCAACTGCTCTGTGAGGCGGTCGACTACGCCGGCGATCACGTCGCCGACATCATCACCGAGGCAGGTCCGGGCGAGCAGCTGTTGGACACGCTGATCGACAAGTACCGACAGCAGCTGCTGGGCAGTGACTTCCGCGCCGGCTGCCCGATCGCGGCGGTGTCCGTCGAAGCGGGCGAACAGGCCGAGCGGGAGCGGATGGCGCCGGTCGTCGAGCGGGCGGCCGCGGTGTTCGACCGCTGGTCGGACCTGCTCGCGCAGCGCTTCATCGCCGACGGTGTTTCGGCGGAGCGAGCAGGCGAATTGGCGGTGCTGGCTGTCTCGGCGGTCGAAGGCGCGCTGCTGCTGGCCCGGGTGCGGCACGACCTGACGCCACTCGATCTTGTTCGTCGCCAGCTACGCGACCTGCTGTTGGCCGAGCTCCCGGAGAGGAACCCGCAATGACCACCACCGACTGGCAGCCCACGGCGTGCATCCTCTGCGAGTGCAATTGCGGCATCGTCGTCCAGGTCGAAGACCGCAAGCTGGCCCGCATCCGTGGCGACAAGGCGCATCCGGCGTCGCAGGGCTACACCTGCAACAAGGCGCTGCGGCTGGACCACTACCAGAACAGCCGCGGTCGCCTGACCTCCCCGCTGCGCCGCCGTCCCGACGGAACCTATGAGGAAATCGACTGGGACACCGCGATTGTCGAGATCGCCGAGGGCTTCAAGCACATCCGCGACGCCTACGGCGGAGACAAGATCTTCTATTACGGCGGCGGCGGACAGGGCAACCATCTGGGCGGGTCCTACAGCGCCGCATTCCTGAAGGCGCTCGGGTCGAAGTACCGGTCCAGCGCACTGGCGCAGGAGAAGACCGGCGAGGCGTGGGTCGATTCGCACCTCTACGGCGGCCACACCCGCGGCGAGTTCGAGCACGCCGAAGTCTCGGTGTTCGTCGGGAAGAATCCGTGGATGTCGCAGAGCTTCCCGCGAGCGCGCGTGGTGCTCAACGAGATCGCCAAAGACCCGGCTCGGTCGATGATCGTGATCGATCCCGTGGTCACCGACACCGCGAAGATGTCCGACTTCCACCTGCGGGTACGACCGGGCACCGACGCCTGGTGCCTTGCCGCGCTGGCCGCCGTCCTGGTTCAGGAAAATCTTTGCAACGAAGCGTTTCTCGCTGAGCACGTGCACGGCGTCGACGCCGTTCGGGCGGTGCTGCGTGAGGTGCCGGTTGCCGACTACGCGGAGCGCTGTGGGGTGGACGAGGAGTTGTTGCGCGCGGCGGCCCGGCGCATCGGTACAGCTTCCAGTGTCGCGGTGTTCGAGGACCTCGGAGTCCAACAGGCACCCAACAGCACTCTGTGCTCGTATCTGAACAAGCTGCTCTGGATCCTTACCGGAAACTTCGCGAAAAAGGGTGGCCAGCACCTGCATTCGTCGTTGGCTCCGCTGTTCGGTCAGTACTACGGCCGCACCCCGGTCACCGGCGCGCCGATCATCGCGGGGCTGGTGCCGAGCAACGTCGTCCCGGAGGAGATCCTTACCGACCACCCGGACCGGTTCCGGGCCATGATCGTCGAGAGCAGCAATCCCGCTCACTCCCTGGCTGATTCGGCTGCGTGCCGGGAGGCGTTCGAGTCGCTGGAACTGTTGGTGGTCATCGACATCGCGATGACCGAGACCGCCAGACTCGCCCACTACGTCCTGCCGGCGGCCTCTCAGTTCGAAAAGGCCGAAGCCACCTTCTTCAATCTGGAATTTCCGCGTAACGCAATGCAATTGCGCCGGCCGCTACTCGAGCCGTTACCGGGAACCCTGGCCGAACCGGAGATCTGGGCCAGGTTGGTGCGGGCGTTGGGCATAGTCGAGGACGAAGATCTGCGGCCGCTGCACGAGGCCGCTCAGCAGGGCCGCGAGGCGTACACCGCAGCGTTCCTGGGCGCCACCGGTGCCAACCCGACTGTCTCGAAACTGATTCCGTACGTGCTCTACGAGACACTCGGGCCGACGCTGCCCGACGGATTGGCCGGCGCGGCCACGCTATGGGGACTGGCCCAGAAGACGGCGATGAAATACCCCGACGCCGTCCGGCGGGCCGGCTACGCTGACGGCAATGCGTTGTTCGACGCGATCCTGGACAGTCCCTCCGGAGTCACGTTCACCGTGCACAACTACGAAGACGACTTCGCGCTGATCAGCCACGCCGATCACAAGATCGCGTTGGAGATTCCCGAAATGCTGCACGAGGCACGGGCTTTGACCCAGGCGCCGGCCCAGCTGACCACCGCGGAGTTGCCGATCGTGCTGTCGGTGGGCGAGCGTCGCGCCTACACCGCCAACGACATCTTCCGCGACCCGTCGTGGCGCAAACGCGACGCCGATGGGGCGCTGCGGGTCAGCGTGGAAGACGCCCAGGCGCTCGGCTTGGTGGACGGCTGCCGGGCGCGGATCACCACCGCGGCCGGCAGTGCCGAGGCGACCGTCGAAGTCACCGAGACGATGCTGCCCGGACATGCGTCCCTGCCCAACGGGTTTGGGCTCGACTACACCGACGAGGCGGGCGCTACCGTCGTTGCCGGTGTCGCGCCCAATGCGCTGACGTCCACTGAGTGGCGCGACCCTTACGCCGGCACCCCCTGGCACAAGCACGTGCCTGCGGATATTCGCCGAGCAGACTTAAAAGCACCTGCGTAGCGGCGTGTCGCGGTGCTTTTCCGTCTGCTCGCAAGCGGGTGGGGGTACCTCCCGCTTGCGGGGGAGTGCCCCCCGCTCGCGCTAGTTCCAGATTCGGACGCGTCGCTGGGGGTCCAAGAACAGCGCGTCGTCTTCGGCGACGTCGAAGGCCTCGTAGAACGCGTCCATGTTGCGGATCACGCCGTTGCACCGGAACTCCGGCGGCGAGTGCGGATCCACCGCCAACAACTGAATCTCCACTGCGTCACGCGATTTGGTCCGCCACACCTGCGCCCAGCCGAAGAACACCCGCTGCACACCGGTCAGCCCATCGATGACCGGGGCGGGCTCGCCGTTCAGCGATAGCTGGTAGGCGAGCAGCGCGATCGACAACCCGCCCAGGTCGCCGATGTTCTCGCCGATGGTGAAGGCGCCGTTCACGTGGTGGCTGTCGTCGAGCGACCGTGGCGTGTAGACCTCGTACTGCTCGATCAGTGCTTTGGTGCGGGTGGCAAACTCGGTGCGGTCCTCGTCGGTCCACCAGTCGACCAGGTTGCCGTCGCCGTCGTACTTGGCGCCCTGGTCGTCGAAGCCGTGCCCGATCTCGTGGCCGATGACCGCGCCGATCCCGCCGTAATTGGCGGCATCGTCGGCGTGCGGGTCGAAGAACGGTGGCTGTAAAATCGCTGCGGGAAAGACGATTTCGTTCATCCCCGGGTTGTAGTAGGCGTTCACGGTCTGCGGCGTCATGAACCACTCGTCGCGATCGACCGGACCCCCGAGCTTAGCCAACTCGCGGTCATGGTTGACCGCGCACCCGCGCCGGTAGTTGCCGTACAGGTCGTCGCGGCGAATCACCAACTTGGAATAGTCCCGCCACTTGGTCGGGTAGCCGACCTTGGCGGTGAACTTGTCCAGCTTGGCCAGCGCACGCTGACGGGTCTGCGGCGTCATCCAGTCCAGATTGTCGATGCTGATCCGGTAGGCCTCTCGCAGGTTGTCCACCAGGGTGTCGATACGGGCCTTGGCGCCCGGCGGAAAATGCTTGGCCACGTAGAGCTTACCGACCGTATCGCCGGCCAGGCCCTCCACCAGCGACACCGCCCGCTTCCAGCGAGCGCGGATCTGCTCGGCACCGGTGAGCCGGCGGCTGTAGAAATCGAAGCTCTCCAAGACCAGGTCGTCGGTCAAGAATGCGGCCCGGGCGCTGATCAAACGCCAACGCGCCCAGAGCTTCCAGTCTTCGAGATCCTCACTGCTCCACAGTGCGGCGAAGGTGGTGAGGTAATCCGGTTGGCGCACAATCAGTTCCGCGAGCGCCTCGGGTGTGGTGCCCAACGCTGTCAGCCAGCCCGCCCAGTCGAAGCCGACTGCTTCAGTCTGAAGTTGTGCGAAGGTGCGCAGGTTGTAGGCAAGCTCTGCGTCCCGGCGCTTGACCACGTCCCAGTGCGCGGCGGCCAGTTTGGTCTCCAGCGCCACGATGCGGGCCGCGGTCTCGGCGTACTGGGCCGGGTCACCGCCATACACCAGGCTGAACATGCGGGCGATGTGGCCGGGGTAGGCCTCGAGCACTTCGGCGTGCTGGGGGTCGCGGTAATACGACTCGTCGGGCAATCCGAGGCCGGACTGCGTGAAGTACACGAGGTAGCGGGTCGAGTCCTTCGCGTCGGTGTTCACGTGCATCCCGACGGCGCCGCCCATTCCGGCGCGATCCAACGCACCCAGTGCGGCGGCCAGTTCGGTGCGGTCGACGGCGTTGTCGATCACGGCAAGTTCGTCGAGCAGTGGCTGCACACCTCTGTGCGCAATGGTTTCCTCGTCGAGGAAACTGGCGTAAAGGTCGCCGATGCGCTGCTCATCGGTGCCCGCTGCGGAGCCTTTCTCGCTGGCTTCGATGATGAGGTCGCGCACGTGCTCCTCGGCCTGGTCGAACAGCGCCCGACCGACGCCGTCGCTGGCCCGATCCGCAGGTATCTCGAACTCGGCCAGCCACCGGCCGTTGACGTGGCCGAACAGGTCGTCTTGGGGTCGGGCGTCGGCGTCGACGTAGCTCAGGTCGATGCCCGAGCGGATGGCCTCTACAGTCACCCCGCCATCCTTGCATGGGCCGCTGGCGCTTAATTCCAGATGCGGACGCGGCGCTTGGGGTCCAAGAACAGCGCGTCGTCTTCGGCGACGTCGAAGGCCTCGTAGAACGCGTCCATGTTGCGGATCACGCCGTTGCACCGGAACTCCGGCGGCGAGTGCGGATCGACGGCCAACCGCCGGATCGCCTCGGCGTCGCGTGATTTGGTCCGCCACACCTGGGCCCAGCCGAAGAACACCCGCTGCACGCCGGTCAGCCCATCGATGACCGGGGCGGCCTCGCCGTTCAGCGAGAGCCGATACGCGAGCAGCGCGATCGACAAGCCACCCAAATCGCCGATGTTCTCGCCGATGGTGAAAGCGCCGTTCACGTGGTGGCTGTCGTCGAGCGCTCGTGGCGTGTAAGCCTCGTACTGCTCGATCAGCGCCTTGGCACGCAAGCCGAATTCGGTGCGGTCGTCGTCGGTCCACCAGTCGACCAGGTTGCCGTCGCCGTCGTACTTGGCGCCCTGGTCGTCGAAGCCGTGCCCGATCTCGTGGCCGATGACCGCGCCGATCCCGCCGTAGTTGGCCGCGTCGTCGGCGTCCGGGTCGAAGAAAGGAGGTTGCAAAATCGCTGCGGGAAAGACGATTTCGTTCATCCCCGGGTTGTAATAGGCGTTCACGGTCTGCGGCGTCATCATCCATTCGTCGCGGTCGACCGGACCGCCGAGCTTCGCCAACTCGCGGTCATGATTTACCGCGCACCCGCGCAGGTAGTTGCCGTACAGGTCGTCGCGACGGATCACCAGCTCGGTGTAGTCCCGCCACTTGGCCGGGTATCCGACCTTGGCGGTGAACTTGTCCAGCTTGGCCAGCGCACGCTGCCGGGTCTGCGGCGTCATCCAGTCCAAATTGTCGATGCTGATCCGATACGCCTGTTGCAGGTTGTCCACCAGGGTGTCGATGCGGGCCTTGGCGCCCGGCGGAAAATGCTTGGCCACGTAGAGCTTTCCGACGGCATCGCCCATCAGGCCCTCCACCAGCGACACCGCCCGCTTCCAGCGATCGCGGATCTGCTCGGCACCCGACAGCAGCCGTCCGTAGAAGTCGAAGCTCTCCAAGACCAGGTCGTCGGTCAACAGGTCGGCCCGGGCGCTGATCAAACGCCAACGCGCCCAACGCTTCCAGTCGTCGAGATCCTCACTGCTCCACAGTGCGGCGAAGGTGGTGAGGTAATCGGGTTGGCGCACAACAATTTCCGCGACAGCGTCGGGTGTACTGCCCAGTGCGGCCACCCAGCCGGGCCAATCGAACCCTTGACTTTCGGCCTGCAACTCGGCAAATGTGCGCAGGTTGTACGTGAGGTCGGCGTCGCGGCGCTTGACCACGTCCCAGTGCGCGGCGGCCAGTTTGGTCTCCAGCGCCACGATGCGGGCCGCGGTATCCGCGTACTCGGCCGGGTCACCGCCATACACCAGGCTGGACATCCGGGCGATGTGTCCCGGGTAGGCCGCCAGCACCTCGGCGTGCTGCGGATCGCGGAAGTAGGACTCGTCGGGCAATCCGATGCCGGACTGGCGGAAGTGCGCAAGGTAGCGCGTCGAGTTCTTCGAATCGGTGTCTACATACATGCCGACGCCGCCACCCACACCGGTGCGCTGCAGGGCGCCGAGGACGGCGGCCAGCGCCGCGGAATCGGCGGCCGCGTCGATCGCGGTCAGCTCGTCGAGCAGGGGCTGCACACCAACGCGCGCGACGGCCTCCTCGTCCAGGAAGCTGGCGTAGAGGTCGCCGATGCGTTGTTCGTCAGTCTGCGACTCGGCGCCGGAGTTGCCGGCCTCGATGACCAGGTCGCGCACCTGCTCCTCGGCCCGGTCACGCAAAGCACGGAAGGCGCCGTCGGTCGCCCGGTCCGCCGGCATGTCGTATTCGACCAGCCAGCGGCCGTTGACGTGGCCGAACAGGTCGTCTTGGGGTCGGGCGTCGGCGTCGACGTAGCTCAGGTCGATGCCCGAGCGGATGGCCTCTACAGTCACCCCGCCATCCTTCCATCGTTTCTGGGTCGCGGTCGTCCCGTGGGTTGCGGAACGGGGCTTCGGGCACTCTGGACGAGTCGCATACTGTTGCCTGGCTGGTGTCGATGTCTGGTGGCTTGAGGAGTGATGTAGTGGTGCAAGAGCCGACGGCCGGCGAAACCCTGACGGGTTCGCGGGAGGGTTCGCGGTTCGGGCGCTACCGGCTCCGGCGGCTGTTGGGCCGAGGCGGGTTCGGCGAGGTGTACGAGGCCCAGGACACCGAGATGGACCGGGTGGTGGCCTTGAAGCTGATGGCGGCCCCGTATTCGCAGAACGAGGCATTCCGGCAACGGCTCGACCGTGAGGCACGCACCGCCGGGCGGCTGCACGAACCGCACGTGGTGCCGATCCACCACTGCGGGGAGATCGACGGACAGCTCTACATCGACATGCGGCTCATCGAGGGCACCGATCTGCTCAGCATGCTGGCGAGCGAGGGCCAGCTGGATCCCGCGCGGGCGGTGGCGATCGTCCGTCAGATCGCCGCAGCGCTCGATGCCGCCCACGCCCAACAAGTGATCCACCGCGACGTGAAGCCGGCCAACATCTTGCTCACCGGCGACGACTTCGCCTGCCTGGTGGATTTCGGCTTGGCCAACGCGGCCACCGACGCCAAGCTGACCAGCTCGGGCACTACCATCGGCACGTTTGCCTACATGGCCCCCGAGCGGCTCGGTAACGCCGAGGTGAGCCACCACACGGACATCTACGCGCTGGCCTGCGTGCTCTATGAATGCCTGACCGGATCCCCGCCCTATGACGCCGTGGACCTGCCCGCGCTGATCACCGCGCACCTGAACGCTCCCATCCCGCAACCCAGCCAGCAGCGGGCCGAGATCCCTGCCGGCTTCGACGACGTCATCGCGCGCGGGATGGCCAAAGACCCGCAGGATCGCTACGCGAGCGCTGGGGAGTTTGCTAGCGCCGCCCACCAAGCATTGAGCCCACCGGAACAGGAGCACGCCGACACCATCGTGGCCAGCACCCAGGCTGCGGCCCTGCCCGACACCGACGCGGCCGCGACCGTGGTCGCTCCGGCTTCCAGTAAGGCGGCCGCGCCCACCAAGAAGAGCAAAAGGACCGAGCCGGCGCCTGAGGCCAAGGACGCCGACGACGCCGAAGACTACGACGATTACGACGACGAAGACGACGACGAGGACGACGAATACGATCGGGTCTTTTCCGGCTACGGCGTCGGGTCGACCTTTCTCGCCGTGCTGTCGGTGGCCGCCGTCGTGCTCGGCGTCTTCATCTGGCACGCACACCGCGAAGACACCAACGAGCGCGCCTACCTGAGCCGAGTCATGCAGAAGGCTGCCGAGTGGACGGGTGTGCTGATCAACATGAACACCGGCAACCTCGACTCGAGTTTGCAGAAACTGCATGACGGGACGGTCGGAGAACTCAACACCGACTTCGAGGCCTCGCTGCAGCCTTATCGACAGGTCGTGCAGAAGTTGCAGTCGCACAGCGTCGGCCAGATCGAGTCGGTCGCGATCGAAACTGTGCACCGCGACCTGGACACCCAGCCCGGCAGGGCGCGGCCCGTCGTCACCACCAAGCTGCCGGCATTCGCCAGTCGAGGCGACTCCGTAATGGTGGTCGCCACCTCGGTCAGCGAAAACGCCGGCAGCAAGCCGCTGACGGTGCATTGGAGCTTGCGGCTCGAGGTCTCCAATGTGGAGGGCAAGCTGATGATTTCCCGGCTGGAGTCGATCCGATGAGAAATCGATGGCGGCTGCTGGCGTTCGACATCCTGGCGCCGCTCGCAGCGGTGGTCGCGCTGCTGGCGATCGGGGTCGTGCTGGCCTGGCCGCTGTGGTGGGTGTCGGTGTGTTCGGTGCTGGTGCTGCTGATCGTGGAGGCGATGGCGGTCAACTTCTGGCTGCTGCGCCGAGACTCGGTCAGTGTCGGTACCGACGACGACGCCCCCCGGCTGCGTATGGGCGTCGTTTTCCTGACCACTGCCGCGCTGTCGGCGGCGGTGGTGACCGGGTACACGCACTGGACGAAACCGGACCGCCGGTTCAAAGACGATTCCCGATCGGTGGTCCAGATTGCGATCGCGATGGCTGAGGCGGAGGCGTCGTTCAACCCGGGTGATCCGACGGCCTCCGTCAACAAGGCGGCCGCGATGATGGTGCCCGAGCGGGCGGACCCGTTCAAGGAGCAGTACCAGAAGTTCACCGTCGAACTGGTCAAGCGCAACGTCACCGCTTCGGCCGCCACGTTGGCGGCCGGGGTCGAGGCGATCGGGCCGTCGGCGGCGAGTGTGGCGGTCATCCTGCGGGTGACGCAGAACACGCCGGGTCAGCCGCCCGATCAGGCGGCGCGCCCACTGCGGGTGGCGTTGACCAAGCGCGGCAACGACTGGCTGGTAGTGGACGTAATGCCGATCAACCCGCGTTAGTGGCGATCGCGAGCGCGGCGGAGCCGATCGCGAGCGCGGCGGAGCCCGGTGAAGCGGGTCGTCACCATCGGGTCTCGTGGCGATCGCGAGCGCGGCGGAGCCGGGTGAAGCGGGTCGCCACCATCCGAATTAGGCCGAATTAGTTGGTGTCGGCCGGACGGCTGGACTTCACCTTGACGAACCGGTCGGAGAGCCGGCGCATCCGGACCATCAGGGAGGCCGACGGGCTGATGCTGGCGTCGAGGTAGGCGATCAGATCCTCGGGGTCCACACCGAGGCGAGAGGCGAATTCCTCTTCGGCCAGTCCGGAGCGTTCCATGAGCAGGCGCACATGGCGGGCCACCTCGGCACGTTCGTTGGCCTCCAGGTGGATGCGCGCGCGTTCCAGCACCTCGGCCAATGCTTTGGAGATGCCGTACGGCCGGGTGCCATCGAGGACCTCTTCGACCTGGCGGGCAGTGCGTCCGTACGGGTCACGTTTCAGCGCGGCGGCGATCCGCTTCCAGGTGGCGATATCGCCGCCTTGCATCGCCGAACGGATGGCGGCGGTGGGCCAGAACTCCACCGGCTGATCGAGGTCGGGCCCGCGGGTGCCCGGTTTCACGGCGGACCTGGGGGACCGGCGCGGCGTCGGTCCTTGGCGTCGCTCGGCTGCCAAAGTCACCTCGCCTCCTCCAACATCGCCACGGCCACCGACAGGCAGCGCTGCCGAACCTCATCCCAGTCTGCCTGGGCGTCTGGTTCAGTCAACTGATCGTCATCGAGGTCAGACGGATGTGGATCAGCGAGCCGGCGCACCAGCTGACTGGCCATCCATTGTCGCCTCGAGCGGGAGCCGGGTGGTTGACAACAGTAATACCTGTCCATCCCGGCCAGCACCACGGCGGCGGTCTCGGGTTCCATCGCTTCCACCATGTCGGCAAATTCGGTGTAGTCGCGGCGACTGTTACGGCACATGATCAGGTAGCCCTTGAGGCGCAGCGCTTCCGCGCCGGTCGGAACCAGCAGCCGGTCGCCGGTGGGTAGCTGCACATGAGTGGTCTCCACCGGGCTGCGCCGCGCGTATTTGGGCCGGTCGCGGGGGTCGGTGTCGGTCTCGAGAGCCTCGATGGCGACCGAGAGCCGACCGCGCCACAGGGTGACCGGGTGCACCGGGCGGGTACCCCACGGGATCGCCCAGGCGATGCCGTTGCGGGAAGCCAGGCCGCCGACGAGCTTGCGGGCCGCCGATTTATTGCCGGTCCTGGTGTCGACCGAGACCACCCGCAGCTCGCCGGTGTCCCCGATGTCTCCGTCTTCCAGCTGGCATAGCCCCGGTTCCTGGTCTGGCGGCAGTGCTTCGGCGGGCTCCTTGCCGTTCCGTTCGCACCCGGTGAAGGCGAGGGGATCGGCGACGCAGATGGCATCGGGTGCCAGGAGTTTGAGCTTGGCCGCCGATTTGAGCACCATCCGCAGGTCCGCGTTGGGGGCTACCAGTGCCGCGATGTCCTCCGGGATCACGACGATGTCGGCGAGGTCGACGTCGGGCAGCGGCCTGTCGAAGTCGACCGACGGCAACACCCGCAGCATCCACTTGGGCATCCACCAGTTCCACTGGGCGAACATCGCCATCAGAGCCGGGACCAGCACCAACCGCACCACGGTGGCGTCCACCGCGATCGCCACCGCGCACGCGACGCCGATCTCGGCGACCAGCGGCATCCCGGCGAATGCGAAGCCGATGAACACGGCGATCATGATCAGGGCGGCGCTGGTGATGGTGCGTGCGCTGGTGCTCACGCCGTATGCGACCGCGTCACGGGTGTCCCCGGACAGCAGGAAGCGCTCGCGGATTCGGGTCAGCAGGAAGATCTCGTAGTCCATCGACAACCCGAACGTCATCGCCAGCACCAGCGGCGGCACCGTGCTGTCGATCGAGGTGATATGCGCGAACCCGAGCTTCTCCAGCCAGCCCCACTGGAACACCATCACGAGGCTGCCGTAGGCGGCGGCCACCGACAGCAACGTCATCAGCACGCCCTTGAGCGCCAGGAAGACCGAGTGAATGGAGATCAGCAGCATGAAGAAGGCGATCAGCGCGACGAACAGCAGCACCAGCGGCTCGGTCTGCGACACCCGGTCGTCGAAATCCTTGATCAGCGCGGTCTGGCCGCCGACGTTGACGTGTGCCGAGTCGGTCTCGGTGACCCAGGGCAGCTGGGCTCGCATCCACTTGACGGTTTCCCGGGCGCCCAGGTCCTCGGGATCGACCGTCAGCACCGCGGACAGCAGCGCGCTGCGGTTGTCGTCGGCGAACACCGGCGGTGCCACAGATTTGACGTTGGGTGCCTGCATCATTCGCTGCCGGACCGCGCCGACCGTCTGGCTGTGCTCCGGCGAGGACGCGTTGCCGTCGGGGAAGGTGACCAGCACCTGAACCGGACCCAGCGCGCCGGGGCCGAGTGCCTGGGACGCCGCGGCCACCCCGGCTCGGATCTCGTGCGACGAGTCGAACTGGCGCAGCAGGCTGTTGCCCATCACCATCGACAACGCCGGTGCGGCCATCAGGATCAGGACCAGCGACGCCCCCAGCGACGATATCCACGGCCGGCGCATCACCCATCCCACCCAGCGCGTCCAGAACCGGGACGTGGTGCTCTCAGGCTGGCGTGACCAGTGCAGCAGCGCCGCCCTTTTTGCGGCTTGGCGCCCGAACGTCGCCAGCGCCGCTGGTGTCAAGGTGGCAGCCGTCAGCATCGCGACCGCGACGGCGAGAATCGCTCCGGTTGCCATCGACTTCAGCGCGGGGGTGTTGATCAGGTAGATCCCGGTCAGCGACGCGATGACGGTCATTCCGGACAGCACCACCGCGAGCCCGGAGGTGGCCATCGCGGCGTCGACGGCCTCCCTCGGCTGACGGCCGGTACGCAGTTCCTCGCGGAAGCGCATCAGGATAAATAAGGAGTAGTCGACGGCGAGCGCGATGCCGAACATCGACACCGTCGAGGTGACGAACACCGACATGGTGGTGTGCATCGACAACAGGTAGACCAGGCCCATCGTGACCACGACCGTGCAGACGCCCAGGGCCAGCGGGATCGCCGCGGCGGCCAGCGAACCGAACACCGCGAGTAGGACGATCAGGATGATCGGCAGGTTCCACTTTTCCGCTTCGGCGATGTCGTGCTTGGTGTTGGCCGCCGCGGCAGCGCTGAGCGCGCCTTGCCCGATGACGTAGAGCCGCACGTGGCCGTTCGCTGTCTGTCCGGATTGGTCGCCCTTGATGCCCACCCGGGTGCGTAGTTTCTTGGCGACGTCGCTGGTGTTGCGGGAGTCGAGCCGCAGTGACACCACGTAGGGCCGGTCCGGCTGGGGGGGTCGCTGGGTGGGGTTGGGTACCTCCGATACGCCGGGGACCTCGCCGGCGATGTTCCTCAGCAACGCGACCGCATCGTTGATGTCCTGGTAGCTGGCATCCGCGCGGGGGGCCGCTACCAGCGCCAACGACGACGCTCCTTGCTCGCGGAATTGCTCCTCGAGCTGGTCGTGGACCGCGATCGACTGCGACCCGGCGACCTCGAAGCCACCGCCGGTGAGATGCCCGGACTGCGTCAACGCCAGATAGACCGACGGCACCAATGCAAGCAGCCAGCCTGTCAGGACCAACCAGCGGAATCTGCGCAGGCTGCGGCTTAGGCGCATCATGAACTGCTGGATTTCGGGCTCCCCGTAATTCTCGCGATTTCCTCGCGCAATGCATGCTGGCGCGAGCCTACCGCAGCAGCCTGTGGATTAAATCCGGTTCGCGGTATCTGAGCTGGGACGACGGGGATAGGCCGGGGAAGTTGCAGAACCGTTGTGAAACCGAGGGCGGGCTGGGATTTTCGGTGCGGCCGACGCAGGCGTCCCACCTGTCCCATGGGTCACCGGAGCGGCGGCGCGATGCGGTTGGTCAAATTGGCGCAGCACTAACCCGCTCCTTCGGTGTCGCGCCTCACAACCGCGAACTGGCGGCGAAACTGCCCGGGATGGCAGGATGTCGGATGGCCGTGCGGGTCTCGGGGGACTCAAGCCGTTAGGGCGTTTTGTGAGGCGCGTCGATAGCGCGGCCATTCGCAAACCGTTAGGGGAGTTGTTCATGAACATCAGGCGCCGCAAGCTCGCCGCAGGACTGATCGCCGTCGCGGTGCCGGCCGCCGCCTTTGGGCTGATGGCCGAGCCGCACGCCACTGGTGCGGCCGACCCCTGTGCGGCCAGTGAAGTCGCCAGGACGGTCAGTTCGGTCACCAAGTCGCTGGGCGACTATCTGGACGCGCATCCGGACACCGACAACGTGATGACGTCGGTGCTGCAACAGCAGGCGGGCCCGCAATCGTTCGACACGCTCAAGTCGTATTTCACGGCCAATCCCAAGGTCGCCCTCGATATGCAGACGATGACGCAGCCGTTGACCAACCTGTCGACCAGGTGCAAGCTGCCGATCAGCCTCCCGCAGGCCATCGGAATGATGCAGCAGGCGCAGGGCGGTGGGCTCCCGGGCCTGCCGGGCGCGTCGCCGGCCGGTGCGCCGGTTGCTCCGCCGCCGTCGGGTGGTATCCCGGCCTCGCCGCTTCCCGGCCCGCCCCGGGCCAACCGCGCGGGCTAAGCGTTTGCCGCGGCGAGACTGAAGTCAGAGCGCGAAAATTCGCGAAACCTAGCCCTAGGTTCAGTCTCGGCGCCCTGGGTTCAGTCTCGGCGCCGTGAGCGCAGGCTCCAAACCGCGCCCACTAATCCACAGCCCCATCGGGCGGCGGTAGCGGACCCTGCAAAGCCGTCTCGGTCGGGTCGACGGACAGTTCGCGCTGTAGCTCCGCCAGCGGCAGCGGGCCGGTGATCGGGTCGTCGTCGTCCGTGGTGTGCTCGGTGCGGAACACGAAGAAGAACACCACCCAGCCGATGGCGGCGATGAGCAACCAGCTGATCAGCCGGTAGATCAGCATCGCGGAGATGGCGCTCGGCAACGACATGCCACTGGACACCAGGCCGGGCACCAGCACCGCCTCCACGACCAACAACCCGCCCGGCATCAGCGGAATCGTCCCCACCGCGCGGGCCGCCGCGTAGGCAACCGTCAACCCCGCGACCGACGCGTGGTCGCCGGCCGCGTAGGCGGCAAAGCCCAGGCAGGCCACGTCGGCGACCCAGTTGAACAGTGACCAGCTGAACGCCACCGCCAAGTCGCGCCGGCCCAGGCTGACCGATTCCAGCTGCATGAGCGTCTCGCGCCACTTGGCCAGGCCGGTGTCGGCCGGTCTGCCGCGAATTGAGTTGGCCCACGCCAAGACTCGAGTGCCGATCCCCTCGATCAGCTCCGGCCGCGACGCCACCGCCTGGGCCAGCAGCAACAGCGCGACGAATCCGCCGAGCGTGAACAGCAGCGAGAACGGGTTGTTCTTGGCGCCCAGGAAGAACGCGCCGCCCAATCCGAGCAGCGCCAACCCCACGGCCTGCAGCACACCCGACATCACTAACTGCCAGGACGCCACCACCGTCGACGCGCCCCAGATGCGTTGCTGGCGGAACAGGAACGTCGCCGACAGCACCGGCCCGCCCGGCAGCGTGGTGCTCAGCGAGTTGGCGGCGTAGAAGGTGGCTTCCGACCGGAGTTGCTTGACGTGCACCCCTGCGGACTTGAGCAGGGTGCGCTGGATCTGGGCGAAGCTGTGCATCGACGCGGCCGACGCCACCACCGCGGCGATCAGCCACCACCAGTTGGCCCGGTACAAGCTCGTCCAGGCTTTGGCTAACTGGTCCCACCCGAGTGCCACCTCGACGGCAAGCACGATCGCGACGAGGCCGAGCACCACCCAACGCACCCACCAGTATTTGCCGCGCGATGCGTCCACGCGCTGGGGCCGCAGGCTGCGGGCCGGGGCGTCGTGTGACACGTGATTTAGGGTAACCGTGCTGGTGGCGGCACACTCGCTGCGCACTTCCGGCCGTGTCGGGTCGTGACCGGATCGTGCCGGCTGTGATGGCGTGCCGGTTACGCTTGGCCGATGTCAGCAGATCTCGATGACGCCGCGGTTACCGCGCTCGTCCGTAAGACCGCGGCCTGGTCCTGGCGCCTGCTCGTCATCGTGGCTGCGGTGGTCGCCTTGTTGTGGGTGGTGGAAAAGCTGGAAATCATCGTCGTCCCGGTGCTGCTGGCATTGATGATCAGCGCGTTGCTGGTACCGGCGGTCGACTGGATGGACCGGCGGGGTCTGCCGCGCGGTGGCGCCGTGGCGCTGGTCCTGCTGGCCGGATTCGCGATCCTGGGCGGCATCCTGGCGTTCGTCGTCAGCCAGTTCATCGTCGGTCTGCCCGACCTGACCGATCAAATCACCCACAGCATCGACCAGACCCGCAAATGGCTGATGGAAGGCCCGTTCCACGTGAAGGGCGAACAGATCGACAATGCGGGCAACGCCGCGATCCAGGCGCTGCACAACAATCAGGCGAAGCTGACCAGCGGCGCGCTGTCGACGGCGGCCACCATCACCGAGTTGGTCACCGCGGCCGTTTTGGTGCTGTTCACGCTGATCTTCTTCCTGTACGGCGGGCGCAATATCTGGCAGTACGTCGCCAAGATCATCCCGGCCGACGTCCGCGACCGGGTGCACGAGGCGGGCCGCGCCGGATATGGGGCCCTGACGGGATACGTGCGGGCGACGTTCTTCGTGGCCCTGACGGATGCGGCCGGGGTCGGCGCGGGGCTGGCGATCATGAGCGTGCCACTGGCGCTGCCACTGGCCTCACTGGTGTTTCTCGGCGCCTTCATCCCGCTGATCGGAGCCCTCGTCTCGGGCTTGCTGGCCGTGGTCGTCGCGCTGCTGGCCAAAGGGGTCGTCTACGGGTTGCTCACCCTTGGCTTGCTCATCTTGGTGAACCAACTCGAGGCGCATGTGCTGCAGCCGCTGGTGATGGGGCGCGCAGTCTCGATTCACCCGTTGGCGGTGGTGCTGGCCATCTCCACCGGGGGGGTGCTCGCGGGGATCGTCGGAGCCCTGCTGGCCGTCCCGACGGTCGCGTTCCTCAACAACGCGGCGCAGGTGCTGTTCGCCAAGGATCCGGAAGACGAGGCCGACAAACAGGACGGGGACGAGGCAGAGGTCGGGGCGATGATGCAGGCCAAGCCGGACGATCCCAAAGAAGAACCCGGCGACGCCGAGGAAGAATGAGCCCGCGGCGGGGATTTACAGGCGTCCCTCGCGGCGCAGCAGATCCTGCGCGGACAGGCCCCCGCCGACCCGACGACGCGAACGCGCCTTGTCGTCCTGCCCGCGGGCGTTCAGCTTCTCAGTGGCCGCATCGGAGTCATCCGAGTCGGACCGCATGACCGGCAGAGCGGCAGTGGGGTCGGCCGGGTCGCCGTTACTCTCGCCGGAGTTGCTCGGCGCAACCGGCATGCCCCGGGTCTGATCGGTGGACGGGGTCGGCCGTGCGGCGGTAGTGCTCGGGCCGCCGCCGGCCGGGCCGTTGGTCTGACCGCCTTGTGCCGCAAGCCGGGCGGTGCTCGCCTCCGTCGGCTGGGTGGCCGATCTGGCCGGCATCCGTCCCGTCGCGGCGCTCGACGGGAGCTCCCTGCCGGTCGGTGCGGGCAGTTCTTGCGGCCGGGCAGCGGCCGGGCGCGTCGGGCGCGCCGGCTCCGGCACCCCGGGGTGGGTGGGGTCGTGCTGTGGTCGGGCAGGCAGCGCGGCCACTGCGGACGCCGTGACCGGCGGCCGCAGCGACCGCCCGTCCAGGCTGGGCCGCTTGTGCTCGTCGGGCAGGTCGATCTCGCCCAGCCCGATGCGGTTCTGCAGCCGCCTGGCCCAGCGGGGCGCCCACCAGCAGTCGTCGCCGAGCAACTTCATCACCGACGGCACCAGGAACATCCGGACGACGGTGGCATCCAGCAGCAACGCCGCCATCAGGCCGAAGGCCAGGTACTTCATCAGCACCAGGTCGGAGAACACGAACGAACCGGCGACCACGGCGAGCACCAGCGCGGCAGCCGTGATGAGGCGCCCGGTGGTCGCGGTACCGATCCGGATGGCCTCGGCGGTGGAATAACCGCGGGCTCGCGCCTCGACCATTCGGGAGACCAGGAACACCTCGTAGTCGGTGGCCAGGCCGAAGCCCACCGCGACTACCAGCGCTATAAGCACCACCATCAACGGGGTCGGAGTGAAATTCAGCCACGTGGAGAAATGCCCGTCGACGAAGATCCAGGTCAGGATGCCCATCGTCGAGCCCAGCGTCAGCGCGCTCATCACCGCCGCCTTGACCGGCAACACCACCGAACCGAACGCCAGGAACATCAACAACAGAGTGGCGCTCAGCAGAATGACCAGCATCAACGGGGCTTTGTCGAACAGGCTGTGAATCGAGTCCTGCTCCAGGGCGGGGGTGCCGCCGACCAGCAGATTGATGCCCTTGGGCGGGTTTACCGCCCGCAGCTCGTCGATCTTCTTGGCGGCATCGTTCCGGTTCAACAGGCCGTTCTGGATCACCCGGACCGAGCCGTCTTCGGGATGGCTCTGCCCATTGGGCCCGGCGACGCACGGGTTGCCGGCGACTTGCGGGCACGGCCGCTCGTCCCACTGCTGGTCGGTGAATCCGGTGATCCCGGAGATCCGGTTACGGATGTCGGCAACCTGCGAGTCGGTGACCGGGCTGTGGTTTGCGCTCTGGATCACCACCGTCAGTTTCTCGGTCCGGTATCCCGGGAAGAGCTTGTCGAAGTGTTCCTGGGCCTGGCGCACCGGATTGTTCGGCGGCAGGTACTTCTCGCTCATGCCACCGAACGAAAGGTTGCCCAGCGGGATAACCAGCAAGATCATGCCGACGGCGATCGGGATGGCGAACGCCAGCGGTCGCTTCATCACCCAGTTGACCAGCTTGCCCCAGAAGCCGGCCTCGACCTCTTCGCGGGTCTTGGTCTTCTGCAGTCGGTCGGCCAGCCAGTTGAGGTACGCCCTGGACACCTTCCAGTTGCGCAGGAAGGGCACCCGGAACGCGGTCCGCACGCCGAGCGCGTCGACATGGCGACCGAGGATCCCCAGGCACGCGGGCAACAGCGTGATCGACAGCACCGCCGCGAGGCCCACCGCGGCGAAGATCGCGTAAGTCAGCGAATGCACGAACCCCTGCGGCAACACCAGCAGGCTGGCGCTCGAGGCGATGATCAGCACCGCCGAGAACACCACCGTACGTCCGGCCGTCATCACCGTGCGCCGCACCGCGGCCTCGGTGTCGTAGCCTTCGGCGATCTCCTCCCGGAATCTGCTCACGATGAAAAGCCCGTAGTCGATCGCGATACCGAGACCGATCAGCGAGACGACGGGTTGGGCGAAGAAGTGCACCGGCCCGAACATGGCGACGAATCGCAGGATGCCCAACGCGCCCGCGATGCTCAATCCGCCCACGATGACCGGCAGGCCGGCCGCGATCGCGCCGCCGAACACCAGGAACAGCACGATCGTCACCAGCGGAAGTGCCAGCACCTCCATCCGGCGCTGGTCGGTGGCGATGGTGCCGGTCAGCGCGTTGGCTATCGGTTCCAGGCCGGCGAGCTGAACCGTGCCGCCGTCGAGCTTCTGCAACGCCGGCTCGATGGACTTGTAGTTGTTGAGGATCGTGTCGTCGTCATTGCCCTTCAACGGGATGCTGACGAAGGTGTGCTTCTTGTCGTCGGTCGCCATCCCCTTGACGAGCCCCGTCGCCTGGCTGGGGTCAGCCAGGTTCAGGTAGCCGAGCCATTGCTGGACCTGGTTGGGATGGTCGCTGACGAACTTGTTGAGCTCGTCTTGCCTTTGCTTCCGCCACGCCGGGTCGTCGACGCTCTTGCCGTCCGGAGCGGTGAAGGTCGCGACGATGTGGCTGGTGCGGTCGCGGCCGTAGGTCTGGTCGCCCAAGACTGACGCCTTGACCGATTGACTGCCGTCGTCGTAGAAACCGCTTTGTGTGACGTGCTTG
>Ga0335072_10004530_pt1 | contig 20617 bp, 16 predicted proteins | sample Lox_Sample_21_FD_206725 | JGI IMG/M metagenome (GOLD analysis project Ga0335072, IMG submission 206725) | Soil microbial communities from Loxahatchee National Wildlife Refuge, Florida, United States - Lox_Sample_2.1 | ecosystem: Environmental > Terrestrial > Soil > Wetlands | place: USA...
GGTGAGCCGCTACTTCATGACGGCGGACGAGGCAGTGCAGCTCGTGCTCCAGGCCGCGGTCATCGGTCGGGACGGCGAGGTACTCGTACTCGACATGGGCGAGCCGGTGCGGATCGCCGACATGGCCAGGAGGCTGGTAGCGACGGTGCCGCGCCAGGTCGACATCGTCTATACGGGGCTTCGGCCCGGCGAGAAGATGTACGAGGATCTGCTCGGCGAGGGCGAGAAGGACGAGCGCCCGTACCACCCGCTGATCCGGCACGTTCCCGTCGGCCCGCTGACCCCCGAGCTGGTACTGAAAATTGACCCCGCGGAAGGGCTCACCGGGCTGCGGGAGGCGCTAGCCGACAGCGCCGCCGGCCACCAACCAGATACACCGGTGGCCGAGGGATCACCGGTGGCCCTTTGAGTCGGGGTCCTCAATCCAGCGCTTCCAGGCGGAGGGCGACGCAGTCGTCGCCGTTCCCGTGCTCGCACAGCTGGACCAGCTGGCGTAGCCGGCATCGCCGCCGCGCCAGCTCACTGAGCTGCCGGTCGACGGCGTCGAGCCTGGCCTCGGCAGCCCGGACGATATCGCGGGTCGAGCGGGCCTCGGCGGGTCCGAGGAGGTCGCGTATTTCCCCAAGCGAGAAGCCAAGTGCCCGGGCGCGCCGGATGAAGGCCAGCCGCGACCGGTCGTCGTCGGAGTACTGCCGATACCCCTCGCCCCGCCGTTCCGGCAGGGCCAGCAGCCCTTGCCTCTGGTAAAAGCGCACGGTCTCGACGCCGACGCCCTCCGCCGCAGCGAACTTGCCGATCGTGAGTCCACCCATCCCACCAAGCTAGCGGCCGTACTGAGGTACGGAGTCAACCGGCGCCGCCGGTCAGGAAACCCAGCACAGGTCCACGAGCCGGTCGACCAGGGCGCTGAGGAGGGCGGCGGTGTCGGCGTATCCGCGCCGCGGGCCTCCGGCCGGGTCGGCCACGTCGTCGTCCGGGCTGTCGCCGAGCAGCGCCGACCGCTCCCGGCCAGCATGAGCCCGCGCGAGCCAGGCGGCCAGGCTTTCACCCCGGAACCGGCGCCCGATCATGCTGCCCCGGCGGACCAACTCAGGGAGCGTAAAAGACTCTGGCCACACGGAGGGGGCGGTGACGACGGCGTGGCGCAGATTCTCCCGTGCCATCGCGAGCGTCAGATCTGCCCTTTCGAGGTCTTCGCACGTGACGCGCCGGCTGCGGTGCGCGGAAACGTCGAGCCCGAACCCGGCCATGACCGAGACCACCTCGGGGTACGGCGGGTTGCCGTCGCCGAGCATGCCCGCCGAGCGCACCACGGTTTCCGCGCCCAGTTCGTTCAGGCGACTGCTGAGCAGGGCCTGTGCCATGGGCGAGCGGCAGACGTTCGCTGTGCAGACGACCAGCACCTCTACCCCGGAAATAGGCACCTACCTAGCGTAGCGATAAGTACACTCACCGTTGTGGTTCACGGCTCACCAGGCAACGGAGGCGAACGCATGGCCAGCGAGTTCGGTTCTGATCCGACTCTGCGCACGTACGCACAGCTTGTGCGCAGGCGCAAATGGTGGGTCATCGCGTTCGCGCTCATCGGGTTAGCGGTCAGCCTGGCAATTTCGTTCACCGAGGCCAAGCAGTACGCGTCATCCGCTCAGGTCCTGGTGCAGCCCTCCACTCAGGCCAACGCACTCGGGGCGGCCGAGCAGCCGGTCACGCCGACCGACGTGCAGACCATGCTGCAGTTGGTGAACAGCGCCACGGTCACCGACACCGTCCGCAAGGAGCTGGGCAGCGCGCCGTCCATCGCGGCATCAGAGGTCGCCCAGACCAACGTCATATCCATTACCGCGATCTCCACCGTCCCGGCACGCGCGGCAACGATCGCGAACGCCTACGCCAAGGCGTTCGTCACGGATCAGCGAGCTGCCGCGATCAACAACCTGACCTCGGCCGAGACGCAGCTGCGCAGCCAGATCAAGTCGATCAGCAAGCAGGTCAAGCAGCTGCATTCGGTGGCCGGCACTGCATCGGAGCAGGCAGCCCTAGTCAATCAGCAGGCCGTGCTCAGCGAGCAGCTCACCCAGATGCAGGTCAACACCGCCGGCGAGACCGGCGGACTGACCCTGGTCACGCCCGCGGTGGCACCGAGCTCGCCGTCCTCGCCCAAGCCGACTGAGAACGGGCTGCTGGGTCTGGTTGCCGGGCTGATCCTAGGCCTCGGAGCGTCCTTCCTGCGGGAGAGCCTGGATGACGCCGTGGCGACCAAGGAGACAGCCGAGGAGTACGGCGGCGCCACCGTCCTCGCCGCAGTCCCGATGGTGAACTCGTGGAAGAAGCGCGACAAGGCGCTGGTGGTGTCGCTGGCTCGGCCGATGTCGCCTGCGGCCGAGGCCTACCGGTCGCTGCGCACCTCGCTGCAGTTCGCCCGGCAGGAGAGCGACCTGCACACGATCCTGGTCACCAGCCCGGCCGCGGCCGAGGGCAAGACGTCGACGCTGTCCAACCTGGGCGCGATGTTCGCCCAGGCCGGCATGCGGGTGGTGCTGGTCTCGTGCGACCTGCGCAAGCCCCGGCTTGGGGAGTTCTTCGGGCTGGACGAGCGGCAGGGCCTGACCACCGCGATCCTCGGCGAGCAGCCGGTGGAGGACCTCCTTCAGCCGGTGCCCGGAGACGACAACCTCTGGTTGCTGGGCAGTGGGCAGATGCCGCCCAACCCGGCCGAGCTGCTGAACGGCCGGCGGATTCAGCAGGTCTTCAAGACCCTGAGCGCCATGTTCGACCTGGTGCTCATCGACAGCCCGCCGGTGCTGCCGGTCACCGACGCCGTCGTGCTGGCCAAGGACGCCGACGCCACGCTGCTGATCGTCGCCGCCAACCAGACCAGCCGCGGCGACCTGCAGCGCGCCGCGGAGAAACTCGCTCAGGTGAACGCGCGCGTCGTTGGCATCGTCTTGAACGAGACGTCACGCCAGTCGGGCGGCTACGGATACGGCTACCAGTACGGCTACGGCGGCACCTACCTCCCCGACCGCCCGCTGCCCGCGGTTCCCGCCCAGCTCAACGGGAAACCAGCGGCAGCTCACCGCGGCGCCTCCCGCCGCGCCAGGTAGCCGAGACCTCCGGGGCGCCTCACAAGCAGCCGTCGCCCGGCGCCGATCCGTGCGTACACCGATGTGCTGACTCTGGCCACTCCAGAAGGAGGTTGTCGTGCGTCACCCGAATATCGGGATTGCCGTGCCGGCGATCATGGCGACGATCGTTATCGGGTGGGCAATCGCCGGCATCACACCATCGGGTGACTGGCGGTTGTGGATCTCCGTCTGCGCGGCGGCTCTGTGCGTGGCCCTCGCGTTCGCGACCACCAGGCGGATGCTGTTCCTGTCGCCGCAGGTAGCGCTCGTCGCGATGTATGTCATGCTCATCCACGTCGGGGCGATCGGCTTCTATCTCTCCGATCCGGCGAACAACAGCCGGCTCCTGCTGCTCTCGTCGCTCGCACTGCTCGCATGCTCTGCCCCGCTCGCGTATGCGTGGCTGCGCCGCGGCCTCGCCGAGCCGGAGGGCGGGGTCGTAAACGACCTTTCCGGCGAGAGGGAGTTTGCCTGGAACGTGTTCGCGGCGCTCGGCGTCCTCGGCGCGCTCTATTACTTGATCCGCGGGGCTTCGGCGACCGGCGAGCTTCCGTTGCTGCACCTTTTCCACGGCTTCGCCAGCGTGCACACGCTCGCCGAATCGCGTCTCGGATTTGCGACCGGGACGAGCGGCTACCTGTATGAGTTCTACGGCGTGATCCTGCCTGTTTCCGCGGTCGCGTTCATGTTGCGGTGGCTGTCCACGCGCCGTCGTCGTGACCGGAGGCGCGCGCTGCTTCTTCTCGGCCTGGCAACGTTCACGCTGGTCGCCGCGGGTTACCGGGGCCCGATCGAATTGTTCCTCGTGCTCATCGCCATCTCTCTCTCGTACGCTCTGGGAGGGCTTCGGAACAGGGCAGGCGTGACCATCGGGGCGCTCGCAGCCGCAGCCTTCATTCTGCTGTCGCTAGGGATCTACTCCAACCCCGGCACCGGTACCAACGCCGGGCAGGGCATGATGGCGCGCGTGTTTCAGGTCCAGGCGATCGGCCCGGCCTTTGTGGCACAGACCTTCCCATCGCCGTACCGGTACACCGATGGTTCCTCGCTCGCACATGACCTCGAGGGCGCGCTGCCGGGGCGCCAGGCCGGTTTTTCCACCCAACTCGTCGCGCTGCGCGGGGCCAACTCGCTGAACAATCCGATCGGCTCGGCATTCGACGCCTATGTGAACTTCGGTCCCGCCGGGATTGCGGCCTTGATGTTTACTTTGGGCTGGGCGACGGTGGCGGTCCACCGGCGCCTCGTACTCAAGCGGACGGCATCGGCGATCGCCCTCGGCTCCGGTCTCTCGGCAGCGCTCGCGTACGGCGCGCTTGCGGGGATGGCCGGCGTTCTGCTCCAGTACGGGGTGGTGACCATCGGGCTCATGGCCGCCATGCAGTCGCTGCTGCGACTTCGCTCCGAAAGACGGCGTCGGCGTATGGGCGACCCAGGATGGGCGATTACCGGCGAGGGGTGCCTGGATTCCCAGCGCACCACGGGACAAGGTACGCCGGCGTCCCCGCGGCAGCTGGCCACCGACAGCGGTCCGGCCAGCGGCGGCGTCCAGGGTCCGGGCTGACCGGGAGCACTGACCCAGAGCACCGGGCAGTTGCCCGGCTTACGCGGCCATCCTGTCTTGAAGGTGATCCATCGCGAACGACTTGGAATGTGCGGCATGGTGCGCCCGGAACTTAAGCCCCATCCACAGCGCCATAACCAGGTATGCAAGAACTGACGCGGCCGCCGCTCCGTCCGCGCCAAATCGCGGAATGAGCGTGACGTCACCGATAACGGTGACGACAAGACTGGCGACTGCGGCGCGAGCGAATATCTGCGGTCCGCCTATCGCGATAAAGTACTGGCTCATGACTTGAGCCAGGGCAAGAGGAACCATTCCCAGCAGCAAGATGCGCAATGCAGGCACTGCTGGCAGGTAAGCTTTGCCGAAGACGAGGCTGACCACAGGTCCGCCGAACAAGGCCAAAGAAACCGCGGCAAGAGCCGTCAGCGCTGCGACTGCCGTCATTGTTATGCTGGCGAGGTGGCGTCTTTCCTTCCTGGAGCTCTTGCCAAACTTGGCCATCATCGCCGCACCAGTATTGATCGCAAGGTACAGCAACATCTCGCCGACCGAGACCGCTGCGTAGTAAAGGCCCAGCGGACCGTTTCCCGCCAGGGCACCGAGCATTGCCTGGTCGAGCCGGAGCGTCCCGTACTGGGAGACATTGCCAATGCACGACCGCAGCCCGTAGGTTACTGATCGGCGCGCGACGCTCGTGTCCCAGCGCGGCCTGGTGCCTGTCAGCCCGGTCATCAGCACGATATCGGCTAGTACCGTGACCGCCATAGAGCCGAACCACGCGAGGAACGCGCTGGAAACCCCGAGATCGCGAACCACCCACAACGTGGCGACCACGCACGTGTAGAACGCCGGCCCGGCCAGCCTCGATGCGTTATAACGCCCAATCCGCCCGCTCGCCATGAGGGCCATGGTGAGAATCGCATTGGCAATGGAAAGCGGCATGCTCGCCGCGATGAGAAAACGGATAAGGATGGCAGTTTGCGGCCTTATCAATGAGATTGCCGCGTAACTCACCACGCCGAAGAACGTACCTGACACCACAGCGACCACGGCACACGTGGCCAGCAAGCTGGCCCGAAGCCGACCGTCCCCGTGATGCCAGAAGAAGTAAATGCCATTTTCCGTGCCGAGGCTGCCGAGAACGGTGAGAATGGTCGGCACAAGGACGAAGAATGACAACTCGCCCCGCTTGGCGGGACCCAGGACCCTGGCCGTCACGATGCCTGTGAATAAACCGAGCAGTACCAGAATTGCCTGCGATGCGAGATTCGCAGCGGAGCCCGGGAGCAGAGATCGGAATCCGGCCCGCCATGTTGCCTGAATTATTCTCCGCCTCGGTCGGCGATGCTTGCCCGTTGGCCGGGGCGGCTCGGAGTTCACGGTGAGGTACCTTCCGCAGCAGCACTATTCGCAGGGACCGTTACGTGCTCGCCTCGGCCCGCCCGCCCGCGGCTAAACGGGCTCCCGGGCCGCCGCGATGTCGGCGATGGTCGCCGCGACACGCTCAGACTGCTCAGGCGTCACGCCCGGATGAACCGGCAGCGCCAGAATGTGCTGCGACAACTGCTCGGAAACCTCGAGGCCGGTCCAGTTACCTTCGAACATCGGCTGCCGGTGCAGCGGCCGCGGGTAGTGCACTGCCGTCTGTACGCCCCTGGCGGCCAGCTCCGCCGCCAGGCGGTCACGCGATATCCCCGCCCCGCCGAGCCCGACAAGGATCGAGTACTGGTTGTATGTGTGCATCGCGTGCGACGTCGACTCAGGCACAGTGATCCCGGGTGCGTCGGCCAGCCCGGCCGTCAACATCATCGCGTTTTCCCGGCGGCGCGCCAGGTACTCATCGAGCCGACGGAGCTGGCGCAGCCCGAGCGCGGCAGCCATGTCCGTCAGCCGGTAGTTGAAACCAAGGCGGGTGTGAACGTATTTGCCTGCCGCCCCCTGGCTCCTGGACAGCCGGAGAATCTCGGCAACGGAGGCGTCATCGGTCACGACCATGCCACCTTCGCCCGTTGTGATGTTCTTGGTGGGATAGAAGGAGTAACAGGTTGCCGCCGGATAGCTCCCGACCTCCCGGCCCCGGTATTCAGTGCCCAGCGCCTGAGCGGCATCCCATACCAGCGTGAGCCCGTGCCGGGTGGCGATTTCCGCCAGTCCCTCGATGTCGCACGCGTTGCCGAACAGGTGGACACCCGCTATTCCCCTCGTACGGGGCGTGATGCGCCGTTCCACGTCCGCCAGCGACAGGGTGAACGTGCGGGGGTCCACGTCAGCGAACACGGGGACGGCCCCCACGGCGACCAGCATGCTGGCGGTAGCCACGAAGGTGAAGGAAGGAACGATCACCTCGTCACCGGGGCTGAAGAGCGCCATGTAGGCGAGATGAAGCGCCGCGGTGCCCGACGACACGGCGACCGCGTGCGCGGCACCGACCCGGTCCGCGAAGGTGCGTTCGAACTCAGCGGTTATCGCCCCTTGCCTGAGGCTTCCCGTGCGAAGCACCGCGGCCACGGCATCTATATCCTCCGGGCGTATGTCGACGCCAGCCACTGGGATCTGTTCGGTGGACAGGACTTCCATTTAGGCTCCTAGCATCGAGTCGACAAATTGAGCCAGATTCACGGATGCATCGAGCGAGCCGGGGTCGAATCGTCCGGCCGCGACCGTTCCGATGAATTCATCCAGCTCTTTAACAAAAAGGTTTACGGGCTCAAATTGCCGATGGTTGTAGCCACGATCGAAAAGACCGCGGGGCTCATTGCAGTAAACCATTGTTGGCATTAAGTCCATGATGCTCGCCGACGCGGACCCATTGTCACCCTGCACCTCGACATAATTCATGAACGATGGCGTGACGAGATCGCTCTGGCAGATGGCTCGCACACCACCGGCTTGAAGGCGGGCGACCGCGAAGTCAGGCGCTCGCGCCTGCTGGGCCTCACCATTTATCTGGCGTACCGGCAGGAGTAGTTCATGGTGCAGCAGGTCCCCGTTCTCGAGCGGGCCGAGCAGCCACTCCATGAGGTCCAGCATGTGAACCATCATTTCGAAGATGGCCCCGCCACCTATGATGTCGTGCTTCCACGGCTGGTGAGATCCCCTGCCGCCCAGCCTCGCCAGGGCGAGGTGCGGATTCCCGATGATCCCGTCTGTGATCGCTTCCTTCATGAAACGGAACGCCGGATGATGGCGGTACAAATAGCCAACGACGACGTTTCGCCGGACACTCAGAGCTGCCTCACGAACCTGAACGGCTTCGCCGTAACTGAGGCACAGCGGCTTCTCGCAGAAGACATGCAGGCCATGCTCGAGCCCGGCCAGGATCCAGGAGTGGTGGACGTACGACGGCACGCACACATCCAGGGCGTCGAGCTGCGTCTCCAGTAGGTCGTCGACCGCGACCGCTACGACGCTTGGTGTGCTCGCGAGCGACTTTGCCGCCGCTTCGTTCTCGTCCGCGACCACAACGTCGATCCCGCCGATCTTCTGGTAAGCGTCGAGGTGGCGGGCCCCGATCCTGCCGCAGCCGACGATCCCTACTTTCACCCTCGCCTCCTACGCATCTGATTGGGTTCGCGCAAGCTGTCCGGCAGGTCCCGGACTCGCGCCGGCACCCCGACGGCCAGGCTCCACGCTGGAACATCGCGGGTCACCACGGCACCAGCCGCGACCATCGCGCCCTCTCCCACCCGGACGCCGGGAAGCAGCGTGGCGTTCGCGCCGATCGTCACGTCTGACTCCAGCACCGGCCCGGCCGCCGTGTATTCGTCTCGTCTTCGCAGCGGGTAAGGGTCATTGGTCATGACGGCACGGGGCCCGATGAAGACCCTGCTGCCTATCACCGTTATCGTGGGAATGAAGACGCCGCTCTGAATGACCACCTGGTCGGCGATCTCCGTCTGCCCCTCGATAATGGTCCCGGTCCCGATCACACAATCGGATCCGATACGGGTATGCTCGCGGATAATCGCACCCATGCCCGTTTGGCTGCCATCTCCCAGGACCACGTCGGCGAAAATAACGGTTCCGCGGCGTATCACGCATGCCTGACCAATCCGCGCCGGGCTCTTCCAGCCGTGATACTGAAGTCCCACGCGCGCATCGTCTTCGATGACCACGTCATCGGCAGCGACGTAAGACGTCACCTTGCTTTCAGCTATTATGGAGGACATGTATCACTTCTTTCCTTATAAGCCGCGCATCGAACATCTCGGCCTTTTTCATGGACGCCTCACCCATCTCTTTAGTCAGGTCGGGATTCGTCACGATCTCCTCGATCGCCCTGGCCATCGCCTCCGTGTCGCCGGGCGGGACCAGTATCCCGTTCACGTAATCGTCGATTAGGGCGTGCGCACCAGGCAGGTCTGTAGCAACTATTGGCCGTCCCAGCGCAAGATACTCAATGCCAGTTACGGCTTGGACGGGCGCTGTCTCGCGCCGGTACGGAAAGGGCAGGACGCCCACCGTCACAGTGCTCATCGCCCGCAGCGTTTGCGAAGATGGCAGGACTCCGAGATAGCGCAGGTTCGGCAGCGACAACTGGACCGCGGTCAGCCATTCGGCGTCCTTTTTATTCAAGTGACCGACCAAGATCAGTTCGAACTCGAGGCCTCGATCACGCAGTATGTTCGCGGCGCCGATCAGGGTGTCCACCCCGCGCAACCTGCTGACGTATCCGACGAAACTTACCTGCGGCACGCTTGCTTCAGCGGGAGTGGTCCGGCCGAAGGTGTCCCTGATCAGCGGGACATCAATGGACTGACGCAGCGGAAATATTCGGTCACTGGCCACCCCGTAGTCCTGGGACAGTGTCCGGGGCAGCGGATCATCGTGGATCAGTCCGATCGTGAACACGATGTCGGCACGACGCAAGAAGAAGCCGATGATTCGCTCGTACAGTCGCAACAGCCCGGACTTCAGCGATTGGCCGCGCTGGGCCGCGTTCCCGTGGCTCTGCCCGGGATCGTCGAGCACGTCCATCGCCCAGCGACCTGAGCGGGGGGCGAGCAGCCAGCCCGCAACGGCGGATACGTCTTGAAACGTGTAAACGAGCTCATAGCCTCGGCCGGCGAGTCTCTTCGCCGTCGCCCAGATTGCTACGTACGCGGCGAAGAGCGGAACCTTGACGGTCGCCGGAAGCGGACGCCTGGCGCCGGGGAAAGAGCGGATGCGCGCATGCGCGGCAATGTCGGCTGGGAAAGACGCTGGATAACCGGCCAGAATATCGATATCGGATATCTCGATCAGCGCCCGGAGGCGCTGGTTCACGGCCATATGCTCAAATCGGCAATTTGCCGGGACGACGGCGAGCAAGCGCGCGCGAGGTCTGCGACGGCCTGCCGGGTCTGCTCGCCGGGTCAGCCCTGACCTACCCATCCAGGCTCCCGGCGGTTGGCGCGGGACCCCTAGCCGGCGATGCCGCGGCGGTCGCTGCTTGAGCGGAGCCGGCCGACCGACGGTTCGCCCGCGGGCGATGGCGGATCTCAGCGAGGTAATGGCTACGCAGAAACGGCAGCATGTGCAGTGGGCCATACAAGGACGGCGTCAGCGGGCCGAGCCGTCGCGCGAGCGGCGGCAGCAAGGTGGCGGAAGTCAGGCGCACCTCGGCGCCCGGGAACAGACGCCGCAGTTCGCTCGGCCCGACGGCCCGCGTGTGCGGATTACCGAAATTGGGGTACCGCATGTCATAACAGAGGATGACGCCGTCGTCTGCGACGACGCGTTGCATTTCGTCAGCGAGCGCGCGGGCCGAGCCGTCATCGAGAATCGAGCTGAAAACCGTGGCGGCGAGCACCACGTCGAACTGTCCGTCGCGGTACGGCAGCTGCTCAGCGCCGCCGACGTTCAGCACCGCCTCTGGCACCATCATGCGGCACTGCTGAATGCGTTCCGGTAGCAGATCCATGCCGTGCAACGAAGGCTGCAGGCGGGTGAACTCGTCCGCTATCCGGCGCAGGTCTCCGCCCGACCCACAGCCAACGTCAAGGACGCTGACCCCTTCGCGCAGGTTCATACGAACCAGCGCCTTGCGAAGCACGGCCCACCGGCCCGCGGCGTTAAGCCGAACGCCCGGGTTGCCGCCGTCTCGCTTGCGCTGTTCGCTCGCGCTTGCGTCGTAGCCCCGGTAGACATCGCGGATGCGTCGGTGTTCGGCGGAGCGATCCGCTGGTGCCCGGCGATTCGCCGAAGCCGAGGCTTCGAGCAGAGCGGTCCGGAACTTCTTCACCGAAGCCGCCCTGGTCCATGCGCTAAGGACGTACTCGCGGCCCGCCGCGCCCATCCGCTCGGCGGCCTCAGGGTCGGCGGCCAGCGACTGGAGCGCGCACGCGAAGGCACCTGGGTCGGCGGCCTTGACGGAGAAACCGGCGCCCGCCCGCTGCACCAGGTCGGCCATGTCCCCCGGACCGGTCACGACCACCGGCCGGCCCGCGCCCAGGTAATCGAACAGCTTGTTGGAGAGCACCAACTGGGACCTTGGGATATCCCGGAGCGGCACCACGCAGATGTCGGCAGCCCGGCAGACTCGCTCGAGCTCGTCCTTGGGTACCGGGTCGGCGAACCTCACGGGGAGCTCTTCGCGCTGGCAACGCTCGGCGTAGCCAGCCTTCTGCTCCCCCTCACCCATGATCACGAACAGGAACCGCTCATGGTCAAGCCCGGCGAGGGCGTCAAGCACGACGTCAAGGTCATACATCGGGCCGAGGCCGCCCGCGTAGAGCAAGACGGTCCGGCCCTCCCAGCCCAGGCCTGCGCGCAATTTCGCCACTTCGGCGGCCGACATTTCCTGCGACAGGCCCTCATAGCCATTGGGCGCCATGACGAGCTTTCTCTCGGACACGCCACGCTCGACCAGCAGGCGGTGCAGGCCCGGCGTGACCGTCACGGCTCGTGCCGCGCGCGCGTAGAGAAAGCGCTCGATCTTGCGTGCTGACTGTATTACCGGCCGAGGAAGCAAATCTGCCTGCTCCGCGGCGTCCAGTGCCAGGTCACGCTCGTCGAGCACGAACGGGATGCGACGCAACCGGGCAGCGCCGAATGCGCCAATGCCCAGCATGCTCGGCGTGAGCCCGGCGACCACAACGTCGCAGCGGCCCGCTCGCCACGTCTCGACGGCCGAGAACGCGCACTGCTCCGCGTAGTAGCGCAGACGTGACAAGCCGCTGCCCCGCCGTAGGGGCGACGTCCGCATCCGGACCACCCGCACGCGCTCGGGAATCTGCGCTGTCTGCTCGGCAGAGCCGGCAGCGAACAGATAATGGCTGGCCGGAGCGATGACCACCACCTCATCGCCCTCATCCGCCAGGTGCTTGGCCACCTGCCAGGTCCGCAGGATTCCTGGCTCGCTCGGCGTCGAGAAATGGTCGGAGACAAAAACGACCTTCAGCACCCTTTTTCCGCTCGCCGCAGCCTGACGGCTCCGGCCCCCGGCCCGCGCGGAGCGCTCGTACCTGGTCAGCATTTGGTTCCCTGACCGCTGATGACCACACCCACGGTGCGGGCCAGAATGGCCAGGTCGTGCCGAGTGGTCCGGTTGGCAACGTACTCAAGATCGAGTTCCAGCTTCTCAGCCATCGGCAGATCGTCCCTGCCGTTAACCTGCGCCCACCCGGTAAGCCCCGGCCGGACCCGGAGCACCCCCATTTGGCGTGGCGTGTACGTGTCGACTATTGAAACCAGTTCAGGACGAGGCCCGACCAGGCTCATCTGACCGGCCAGCACGTTGAGCAGCTGAGGCAACTCGTCAAGGCTCCACCGCCGGAGGGCTGACCCGACCTTCGTGATCCGCGGATCTCCGTCCTGAGTTAGCACAGGTCCTCGCCGGTCGGCGCCGGCCACCATGGTCCGGAGCTTGAGGATCCGGAACGGCCGGCCGCCCTTCCCACTTCGCCACTGCAGGTACAGCGGCGAGCCCGGGGAGTCGAGCACGATCGCCGCGCACACAGGCAGCAGGAGCAGGGCCGCAGCAACCAGCAAGACGGAGGCCAGGGTGATGTCCAGTCCTCGCTTCACTACCTCGAAGCCGAGACGCCGGTCACCACGTAGGTCGACCAGCGTTCCGCCACCCGGACGCTGAGCAGGAATCCTGACGGTTTCCGGCAGGATCGTGTTCGGCTGTGCGATGCGCTCACCCGGCATAGCCAGGCACCAGTCTGGTCACGGCGTCGATCACGCGCGCCACGTCCGCATCCGACATCGCTGCGAAAATGGGCAGCGACAACACCCGCGAATAGGTGTCCTCGGACATCGGATAATCGCCGCGCCTGTAGCCCAGGCGAGTTCCGAGATAAGACGTGAGATGGATCGGCGTGAAGTGCACGCTGCTGCCGATGCCGAGATGTTCCAAGTCTTTGAACAACTGGTCGCGGCCGTGCCGCGCGCCGCCGGCCATGCGGAGCGGGTACAGGTGCCACGCGGAGCGAACGCCCTCCTCCACCACGGGGAGTTCCACTAGGTCGCCCAGCAGCGCAAAGGCATCGGTGTAGCGCGCGGCGATCGCCGCGCGCCGCGACCTGATCGCGTCCTCTCTGCGCAGCTGGCTAAGACCGAGCGCTGCCTGGATATCAGTCATGTTCATCTTGAAGCCGAGCTCCGCCACGTCATAAGACCAGCTGCCACCCTGGCGGTACCTGCGCCAGGCGTCCCGCTCGATACCATGCAGGCGCAGGCGCTCGACGCGATCAGCAAGCTCTTCGTTGGCAGTGGTGATCATCCCGCCTTCACCGGTGGTGATGTTCTTGGTGGCATAGAACGAGAAAGCGGTAACGTCCGCGATCGAACCGACGACCCGGTCACCCACGGCCGCGCCCAGAGAGTGCGCCGCGTCCTCGATGACGGCTATGCCGTGATCACGGGCGATCTTCATAATCTCCTCGATGCGGCACGGATGACCGCCGTAGTCGACCGCCATGATCGCCTTGGTACGCGGGCTCAACCTGCGCTCGATCTGAGCAGGGTCGATCTGCATGGTCACCGAGTCGATGTCGGCGAACACTGGTCTCGCACCCACATGCTCGATCACCTGGGCGCATGCGCAGAAGGTCAGCGGCGTCGTGATGACCTCGTCTCCGGGGCCGACGCCACTGGCGACCAGTGCGAGATGCAGCGCGGCGGTACCTGAGGAAAGCGAAACCGCACGGTCGGCGCCCACGTGCGCGGCGAACGCGGACTCGAATTCCCGGCACAAGGGCCCGTGGGTCAGCCAACCCGACTCAAGTGCCCGCCGGACGGCAGCGAGGTCCTCTTCTTCGATCGACGGACGATGGAATGGCAGGTAGCTGCGCTCGGAAGCCGCTTCCGGCTCGCCCGCCGCCGTCGGCCCGGACCCCATCACAGTTGCCGCCTCTTGCCGTCCAGGCCGCCTGGCCGGTTCGCCAATAAACCCGAGCCGGTGCCGGTTGCCGTCGCAGTGCGCGCCTCGTGGCCACGCCAAGTCAGATGGCGTGAAAGCGACCAGCCAAGATATCCGTCCATCCCCGCAATGAACATCCTCATGAATCTGCACCTTCCGGCAGGTTTGTTCCAGACAAATGTCACTGCGCATCGTGAGGCGGCGTTCCGAAATTGCTAATTCGCGCACACCGTTACGTCATGACCCAATTGGGATGGTCACCCGCTGTGACAGTCACGGTGCAGAACGTTAGAGCACCGTCGGCCTGACCGCCGAGTAATCGCGAATTTGACCGGCAGAGTTTCCCGAGGCCAATCAATTTACGTAATGTTGCCGTGATCACGACATATGTACCCAACAACACTTGGGCATGGGCATCGCGAACATTGAAATCGGCCGCCATTTGCCATTCGCTACAGGCAAACCACTCGCGGGCTGCAGACCCGCGGTCCCCGGAATCTCTGCCTACTCAAAGTGATGATCTGTACACTCACCGTCGTGACACAGAGCGCACCAAGCGACGGCGGTATCGCATGAACAGCGCCGTCCTCCCGGGCCAGCGCGCTCGGGTCGGCCCAGCACTCGGCCGAGCCAACGCCCGTGCCGACCATGCTGAAGCCGGTGATCCCGATGCTAGAGGCCGACAGCGCCTCGGCGGCCTGCTCCCACTCCTCGTAGCGGCCCTCATCGTCGTGTTCTCGAATCGGCGCACGCCAACCGTGACTCCGGAAAAACTGTACGTGGCAGCGGCCGTCATCCTAGTGCTCGCGCTCATCCTCTTCGCCGCAATCCGGCGGCTCCAAGGCGTCCCGCGGCCGCTGCGCTGGCTCGCGGTGTTCGCTTTCATCTGTCTCACAAACCTGCCCATCGCGATGATGTACAGCGTGCCGACGATCGAATGGGCCCGGCACGCCTTCGTCATCATCTGTGTACCCGGCTTCGCTTACGGCGCCTACCTTCTGAACGCCAGAGCAGCAAAGGTCCTTTACTGGCTCATCGCCGTCCTTTGCGGGACGATAACGCTCTACTATCTGAGCTTTTGGCTGCAGGTTCACTCCTTTGAGGCGGTCCGGGCGGACTACGACGTCGCCTTTTGGACCGTCGTCGGAGGAGTGTTTGCGTCGGTGATCGCGAGCTGCCTTCTTTACCCTTTCGCGATGCGGAGCGGGCGGCGCTGGATAGTGGCGGCGTTCGTTATCGCGGCTGCCGGCATCGCGGCGACATTCTCCCGCACCTTCTGGCTCATCGCACCTGTCGGAATCGCTTGCACGACCATCCTGATGTTCCGGCGACGGATGATGAAGGGTAGCCGTATCGTTCTCTTGGCGACTCTTGCCTCTGTCCTCGTCGTCGTGGTCGGCGGTGAGCTGTTCCCCGCGCTCAGCACGCGCGTCGACACTGCCGGGTTGTCGGGGACGCAGCGACTTTACGAATCGCAGGCGATCCTGACAACGATGCGCTCTGAGCCTTCGACGTTCATCGCGGGCTCCGGATTCGGCGCCATATATCAAGAAGTTGCGGTAGATACAACCTCGCTGTCAGACGGACTCGGAACCAATACCCGCGATTTCTCTCACGACTTTTACCTGCAGTTGCTCTGGAATGTCGGAGTGCTCGGGCTGAGTGCGTGGCTGGTCGCGATCGTTTCGTGGTTCCGGCTTACGGGACGGAGCAGAAGCCCGCACGTCATGGGCTGTTTTGCCGCCGTCTTCGCCATCAGCCTCGGATCTTTCACATATCACCCGTTCGGCGATCTCGGATGGGACGTGCTGATCGGACTCCTGCTCGGCATCGGATGCCGGCTCGCCGTAGCGGCCAGAGACCCCGAAATGCCGGTCTAAGCCCACATGCCGCGGGTGTCGTAGACGGCCTTCCCCGCAAGATGGGACTTCTTGATCGCGCGGAAGCAGCTGTGATCGACCAGCAATGCGATCACGTCGGCGTCGGCGATGGCATGCTCGACGTCGGTCAGCACCACGTTGTCGAGGTCGTCGAACTCTCCGGGCAGCGTAGCCACGTGCGGCTCCACCGCCAGGACCTTGACGTCGGGCAACGCCGCGGCGATCCGCGCGGTGATGTCGATCGCTGGGCTCTCCCGCAGATCGCTGACGTCGGCCTTGAAGGACAGCCCGAGGCAGGCTATGCGCGGGTCACGGAAACGGCGTGAGGTGGCGACGATCTGCTCTGCGGTGTGCGCGGGCATGTGATCGTTAACGGCCCGCGCCATGCTGGTGAGCTGGGCAAGATCGGGCGCTGATTCCACGATGAACCACGGATCTACCGCGATGCAGTGCCCCCCGACGCCCGGTCCCGGTCGCAGGATCTCGACCCTCGGGTGATGGTTGGCCATCTGCCGGATCTCCCAGACGTCGAGGCCGAGGCGCTGGCAGATCAGCGACAGCTCGTTGGCGAAGGCGATGTTCACGTCGCGGTAAGCGTTCTCGGCCAGCTTCGCCATCTCGGCGCTCGCCGCGTCGGTGACGATCAGCTCGCCGTGGCAGAACGTCCGGTACAGCGCAACGGCGCGCGCCGCGCAGGCCGGCGTCAGCCCGCCGATCACCCGGGCGTTCGTGGCTATCTCGATCATGATCCGACCGGGCAGCACCCGCTCCGGGCAGTGCGCTACGTACACGTCCGCTGGGGAGTCCGGGACATGCGGCAGGTGCAGGTCCGGACGCCTGGCCGCGATCAGCTCGCTTACCCGGCGGGTGGTGCCGGGCGGCGCGGTCGATTCCAGCACGATGACCTCGCCGCCCCGCAGCACCTCCGCGATCGCCTCGGCCGCCTCGGTGATGAAGCTCAGGTCCGCTCTGCGGGATGCTACGGGTGAGCTCTCCTCGAGGCCGGTGCCGCGATCCCCCGTGAACGGCGTGGGCACCGCGATGATGTAGGCGTCGGCCGACGGCATCTCACGCTGCGCCCGCAGCCGCCCCATCGCGACCGCGCCGCTGACCGCGACCGACAGATCCGGCTCGGCGAACGGGGCCTCGCCCCGGTTGACCCGCTCGACGATGTCCGGGTTCACATCGACGCCGATGACCTCGAGCCCGCCGGTGGCCAGCGAAACAGCGGTCGGCAGCCCGATGTAGCCAAGGCCGACAACGGCGGCGGTTGCCAGGGTAGTCACGTGTGTTGCTTACACGCTGGTCCGCGCCTCTTGGTTTTGATCGCCTGGCTGCCGGCTGGCAGGCACCGGCTGGCCCTGCCACTTACCGACGCGGTGCCGCGCGCCGTTCCAGTGCACGTTGGGCAGCAACGACTGCTGATGCGCCGCGATCCGGTCCCGGTGCGGCAGCAGGTCCTCGAGCATGATCCGGACCTCTTTGGCCACGTCATGAGTAGGCCGGTAGCCGAGCTCGCTGAGCCTGCTGTGGTCGGGCGCGTAATGATGGTCGTAACGCTCGACCAGTGCCCTAGGGTTCTCCACCGGGGTCACTGCGCCGTGCAGCCCGACGTCGCGGGCCGCGTCGCTGACGATCCCGGCCAGGTCGCGGATCTTGTAGACCTCTTCGAACTGGTTGAACACGCGGTACTCGCCGGGCTGCGGCGGGTTCTCCAGCGCCAGGGTCAGGCACTGCATCGAGTCGCGCAGCGGCAGGAACCCGCGCACCTGCCCGCCCGCGCCGTACGGCGTCAGCGGATGCTCCATCACCGCCTGGCAGGCGAACCTATTGATCGCCGTGCCGAACGCCTGGTCGAAGTCCAGTCGGGTCCGCAGCCTCGGGTCATCCCCCATGCTCTCGATCCTGGTACCGAACACGACACCCTGCATCACGTCGGTTGCCCGCAAGCCCCAGATCTTCGAGGCGAACATGATGTTGTTCGACCCGTGCACCTTCGACCAGTGGTACCAGCTCGGCGCCTGCCGCGGGAACGGAACCCAGTCCTTACGGCCCCGGAACTCAACCTCGAAGAATCCCTCTGGGATATCGACGTTGGGAGTGCCGTATTCACCCATTGTCCCGAGCTTGAGCAGGTGAGCCCCTGGTGCCAGGTCACGAATGGCGAACAGAAGGTTGAACGTGGTGGTGAGGTTGTTCATCTGGACAAACATCGTCCGGTCGCGGTCAATCATCGAATATGGCGCCGACGGACACTCGCCAAGATGAATGACCGCTTCCGGCTCGTACTCGCGAAAGATACGCTCAACTAAGTCATACTCCCGCAGATCACCCTGCCAGAACGGCAACGCCTGGCCGGTCTGCTCCCGCAGTGCCTCGAGACGATCCTCGATCCCGGCGATGGGAATCGCGCTGACCGAGCCCATCCCCTCGACCCAGGACCTGCGCATCAGCGCGTCGGCGCCAGCGACCTGGTGACCGCGCCGGGCCAGATGCTGCGCGAGCGACCACCCAAGATAACCATCCATCCCCGCAATGAACATTCTCATGCTGACGGGCCCCTCCCGTTTATCGAGACTTTGCCCGTCCCCGGATGGGCGTCAATAAGCCCCGCAGACCACCCGGTTCGGACAACAAGCCATATATTGCGGCATCGAGTAATTGTTAAGAACACTGCTGAGCCGGAACGCTACAACACGATCACTGGATGGGCGACCAGAAGCTCTAATTCGGCATTGCCTTTCCCCGACGCTAGGAATCTCCGGGACTATCGTGCGGATTACGACCTTCAGGAGCTAATTCCGGTTATCAGGCGCATACGTAACGAGGTCTCAATGGGTTTAGCAACTTGCCGTAAGCAAATCGCTACGCACCGTCGTCCGTGCCGCTAGTATCGGGCGACGTGTCAGGGGACCTCACGAGCGCGCTTGCCGCGCTGACATGCGCCGCTATCGTCACCGTTGCCGAGCCAGTGCTGATCCCGCTGCTGCGCCGGGCTGCCGTCGATGTGCCGAACGGGCGGTCGTCACACAGCGTCCCGACCCCGCGAGGCGGGGGCGCGCCGGTCGCCGTCGGCTTGGTGCTGGCGGCACTCCTGCTGATGCACGGCACAGTCGCGTTAGCGTTCGCCGGCGCGGTCGCCGCGTTTGGCGCCATGGGCTTCGTCGACGACATGGCCAGCCTCCCAGCCGGGCGGCGCCTGCTGCTGCAGGGGCTGGCGAGCTTCGCTGTCGCCGCGGTTCTGGTCACGCGGCTGCACCTGCCGGGGGCGGTCCTGATCGCGGGCGTAATCGTCATCGCAGTGTGGATCATCGGCTTAGTCAACGCGTTCAACTTCATGGACGGCGTCAATGGCATCTCCGGGGCTCACGCACTGATCGGCGGCGCCGCCTATGCCTGCTTAGGCTGGCTGCGGCCGGACTCTTTCCTCGCCGCGGCCGGTGCGGCTGTGGCGGCCGGCGGGCTTGCGTTCCTGCCGTGGAACGCGCTGCGCGCCCGGGTCTTCCTCGGCGACGCGGGCAGTTACGGTCTGGGCGCCGCTCTGGCCATCCTCGCGGCTTACTCGGTGACCAGACACATCCCGCTCGAGGCCGCCCTCGCCCCGCTCGGCCTGTACCTAGCCGATACCGCGTGGACGCTGCAACGGCGCATCCGGGCCGGCGAGCGCGTCTTCGAAGCACACCGGACGCATACCTACCAGCAATTGTGCGACGTGGGCTGGTCCCATCAGCGCGTGGCCGCTGTCACGGCCGGGGTGACCGTCATGCTCTGCGTCCTGGGCGCGGCCAGCCTCACCGGCCACCCGGGTCTCAGAGTCGGCGCCGACCTCGTCGCGCTTTGCTTACTCGGGGCGTACCTGCGCTCCCCCGTCCTCTTCGGCCGAGCCGGGGCCCTTGCAGAGGTCGCCTGACCCATGTCCGCCGCCCCCCAGCAGCGCATCCTGCTCGTGACCCATTACTTCCCGCCGGAGGCGGGCGCGCCGCAGGCCCGCCTGTCCGCCCTCGCCGAGGCCTGGGCCGCCAGCGGCGACAAGGTGACCGTGCTCACCGGGATGCCGAACCACCCTACGGGAGTCCTGCCCGCGGAGTACCGCCGGGCGATCCTGCGCCGCGAACACCGGGACGGTTACCAGGTGGTGCGCACCTGGCTGTACGCCACGCCTAACGAGGGCATCGTCCGCAAGACGCTGTGCCATCTCAGCTTCATGATCACCAGCGTGCTGCTGGGCGGCCTCGTCTGCGGCCCGGCTGACACCGTCGTCGTATCGTCGCCTACGTTCTTTTCCATCGGATCAGCCTGGCTGCTTGCCCGGCTACGCCAGGCCAAGCTGGTCATTGAGGTCCGCGATCTGTGGCCAGCGATCTTCGTGGAACTCGGGGTGCTGACCAACCGCCGGCTAATTCGACTGCTGGAAAGGCTAGAGCTCGTCGCCTACGCCGCCGCCGACGAAGTGGTCGTGGTGAGTGACGGCTTCCGCACTAACCTCATCGGGCGCGGCGTTCCGGCCGGCAAGGTGCACACGATCCGCAACGGCGTCTCGCTGAACCGATTCCGTCCGGGCGCTCCCTCCCCCGGTCTTGGCGAAATCCGCGCCCACCTTGGGGCCGGACCGGGTGACTGCCTGGTCCTGTACGCGGGCACGCACGGGATCTCGCACGCGCTTCCCGCCGTCGCCGACGCCGCTGCACAGCTGTCCGGG
>Ga0335072_10004531_pt1 | contig 20613 bp, 14 predicted proteins | sample Lox_Sample_21_FD_206725 | JGI IMG/M metagenome (GOLD analysis project Ga0335072, IMG submission 206725) | Soil microbial communities from Loxahatchee National Wildlife Refuge, Florida, United States - Lox_Sample_2.1 | ecosystem: Environmental > Terrestrial > Soil > Wetlands | place: USA...
TGGAGACGGTTACCGTGTTGTTGAAATTGGCCAGGTTCAGCGTGTCGCTGCCGGCGCCCAGATCGATACTGTCGTTCACCGCGGCGGCGCCAAGCGTGACGTTATCCGCGCCACTGCCGCCGATCAGCGTGCCCACCCCGGCAACCGTTACGGTGTTGCCGCCCGCGGCCAGGGTGAGCGTATCGGCGTTGCTGCCCAGTTCGGCGCTGCCGTTGGTGATACCCACGCCATAGGTGATGGTATCGGTGCCGGTGCCGCCGATCAGCGTATCAACGTTGCTGACTGTGCCAGTGTTGGTGCCGTTGGCCAGTGTCAGCGTATTCTCGCCGCCGCCCAGGTTCACCGACATGGCGGTGGTCAGCACGGTTGACAGCGCCACGTCGTCGTTGCCGCTGCCGCCGGCCAGCGTGCCGATCGTTCCTACCGTAGCCGTATTGGTGAAATTGCCGAGGGTGAGCGTGTCGGCAGTTGTGCTCAGGTTGATGCTGGCATTGTTCGCCGCCGCGCCCAGGGTGATCGTGTCGGTGCCGGTCCCGCCAACCAGTGTCGCCACGTTGCTGACGGTGCCGGTGTTGGCGCCGTTCTTCAGGGTCAGCATGCTGGCGCCGCTGCCCAGATCGATCGCGTCCGAGGTGGTCAGCAAGCTGCCCAGGGTGATGGTGTCGTTGCCCGCGCCGCCGGCGATGGATTCGGTGTTGGCGACGGTCAGCGTGCTGCTTGCACTGCCCAAATTCAGCGTGTCGCTGCCGGCGCCGAGATCAACGCTGGCGTTGGTGACGCCGCCACCCAGCGTCACGTCATCGGCACCGCTGCCGCCGACGAGCGTTTCGAAATTGACGATGGTGAGGCTGTTGCCGCCGGCTGCCAGCGTCAGCGTGTCGGCCCCGCCGCCGAGATCAACGCTGCCGTTGGCCATTGCGGTGCCGAGTGTGACGGTATCGGCACCCGTGCCGCCGATCAGTGTATCGATGTTGCTGACCGTGCCGGTGTTGGTGCCGTTGTCCAGGGTCAGCGTATTGTTGCCGCCACCCAGATCGACCTGCATCCCGGTGGTCAGCGCGGTGGCGAGCGTTACGTCGTCGTCCCCCGCGCCGGCGCTGAGCGTCTCCACATTGGAGACGGTTACGGTATTGCCGAGTGCGCCCAGGTTCAGCGTATCGCTGCCCGCGCCCAGATCAACGCTGGCATCGGCCAGCGCCCCGGTGAAGGTTATAGTGTCGTTGCCTGATCCGGAGGTCAGGGTGTCGACAGTGCTGAACGTAGCGGTGTTGTTGCCATTACCGAGGGTGACGACGTCGGACACGGGGGGCGTCTCCTGGGAAGCCAGGAAATGGCCGTTTTGTCCTTGGCCCTGGCGGTAAGCACGGTCTTCGTGCCCCGCCTGCCTACGCCCGAAAGGTAAAGAAATGGTTCGTGCGGCGAGAGATTCAGCCTGCCCGATCCAGCCGTACGTTCTCCGGCACCAGCGTTGCGGACCACCGAATCCTTCCCTCCGTCAGCCGCAGTCCGTGGGCTGCCAGAGCGGGTGCCAGCAGCGCGGCGGGATTGGTCGAGGCCAGCCGAACCGCATCCGCCGGGCTTGCGAAGCCCCAATTGGCGATGTTGCGCACCGCCTGGTCGAGGCACAGCGCGGAACCCGCCAGTCTGGTTCCACCCGGCACGTGCACGGCGCCGTTTTCGCTATGTTCTATCGGCATGCCAGCGAAGCAATAAACTCCTGGCTGCGTTGCCGCCGCGGCCGTGGCGTCGGTGATCAGCACCGCACGATCGAGGCCCTTGGCCCGCAGCATCACCTTCAAGGCCGGCGGCGGGATGTGGATCCCGTCAGCGATGAAACTTGCCGCCAAACGGTCCTCGGCAAGATGCGCCACCAGCGGGTTACGGAATTTCGCCATCATGCGGGGTAGGGCGTTACCCAGATGGGTACTGAGGGCGGCACCCGCCTCGGCCGCCTGGGCCAGCACAGAGGCATCGGCGGCACTATGGCCAATCGCCACCAACATGCCCTGCGCCCGCGCCGCCCGGGCCAGGGCGACCGCGCCCGATTGTTCCGGTGCCAGCGTTAGTATCAGCACCGGACGCGCCAGCGCGGCCGTCAGGCGGCGCAACAGGGCAGGATCGGGCGGCACCATGGCATTCGGCGGGTGGCAGCCGGCGAAGCCGGGCGCGGGGTTGAGGAACGGCCCCTCAAGGTGAAAGCCCGGCACCATCGCCGGCCCCAGCCCGCTGGTCGCCACGGCGTGGTCCAGTGCGGCCAGGCGCTCGGCCAGGACCGACTCCGGAGCTGTGATCAGCGTCGGCAGGCAGGTGGTGACGCCGGACCGCAGCATGGCCTCCAGTGCATGGTCCAGCGCCGCGGCGTCCAATGCCGCATCGTTGAAATCCACCCCGGCGTAGCCGTTCACCTGCAGGTCGATCAGTCCGCGGCTATCCATGGAGCCTTTTCTCGCCCACGTTCGTTGTGACGGGTGTGCCCGCCGGCAATCGCCGGCTTGAGAGGCATCCGCCGCCGCCCAGATTGTTGCATGCCACGGCGTGCCGTCGCCATGTTTGCCGGGCGAGCCAGGGAGACACGCCGTGCCAGCGCCCAAACAGCAGCAGCAGTTCCCGTCCTTTGTCTGGCTGATCCTCCTCGGCCTGATCGTGGCGAGCTTGTTCGGCATGTTTGCCGGCGGCGGGGGCAGCGCCGGCGGCTCCGAGGAGATTCCCTACAGCCAGTTTCAGCAGCTCTTGAATTCCGGGAAGGTGAAGCAGGTCACCGTTTCGGGCGACCTGATCCACGGCACGCTGAGCGAGAAGCTGCCCGACGGCAACACGGAGTTCAGCACGGTTCAGGTGCCGCCCGACCTCGCCGGCCAACTCGCCAGCCATCACGTGCAATACAGTGCGGCGCCGACCAACACCGCATTCGGCACGTTGCTCTCCTGGATCATCCCGCCATTGCTGTTCGTCGGCATCTGGGTCTGGGCGTCGCGCGCGATGATGGGCGGCGGCGGTGGCCGGGGCGGCGGCTTCGGCGGACTGGGCGGCGGATTGTTCTCCATCGGCCGCAGCCGCGCCAAGCTGATCAACGCCGAGACCGGGGTGAAGACCACCTTCGACGATGTCGCTGGCGTGGACGAGGCTAAGGCCGAGCTGCACGAGATCGTTGATTTCCTGAAGCAGCCGGAGCGGTTCGGCCGCCTGGGCGCGCATATCCCGCGCGGCATCCTGCTGGTGGGGCCGCCCGGCACCGGCAAGACGCTGCTGGCGCGGGCCGTGGCAGGTGAAGCGGGCGTCGCGTTCTTCTCCACCAACGGCGCAGAGTTCGTGGAGATGTTTGTGGGCGTCGGCGCCTCGCGCGTTCGGGATTTGTTCGAAAAGGCACGGGAGTCCGCCCCGTGTATCATCTTTATCGATGAGCTGGATGCGCTGGGGCGGGCGAGGGGAGCCTCGCCGATCACCGGCCAGGACGAGAAGGAGCAAACGCTGAACCAGTTGCTGGCGGAGATGGACGGGTTCGACCGGTCGGTAGCAATCGTGGTGCTGGCGGCGACCAACCGCCCGGAGATTCTTGACCCCGCGTTGCTGCGGGCGGGGCGGTTCGACAGGCAAGTGCTGGTGGACCGGCCGGACAAGAAGGGGCGCGTCGATATCCTGCGCATCCATACCAAGCGACTGGCTCTGGCCCCCGACGCGAAGCTGGAGAACATCGCGGCGCTGACCCCTGGCTTCACCGGGGCGGACCTGGCGAACCTGGCGAACGAGGCCGCCGTGGTGGCGACACGCCGCGGCGGCGATTCGTTGACGATGGACGATTTTACGCGCGCGATCGAACGGATCGTGGCGGGGCTGGAGAAGAAGTCGCGCGTGCTGATCCCAAAGGAGCGGCGGATCGTCGCCTATCACGAGATGGGGCATGCGCTGGTCGCGCTATCGCTGCCGAATGCCGATCCGGTGCAGAAGGTGTCGATCATTCCTCGGGGCATCGGCGCGCTGGGGTACACGTTGCAGCGTCCGGTGGACGACCGCTTCCTGATGAGCCGCCAGGAACTGGAGGACAAGATGACGGTGCTGCTAGGGGGCAGAGCGGCAGAGATGATCCTGGGCGACGACGTTTCCACCGGCGCGGCTGACGACCTGGCGAAGGCGACCGATATCGCGCGAGGGATCGTGATGCGGTTTGGCATGGACGAGCATCTGGGGCCGGTCGCGTGGGACACCGAGCAAGCGAATTTCCTGCAAGAGCAACCAGGGGTGTTCTGGCGGCAGCGGCGGTATTCCGACCAAACCGCACATGAGATCGACATGGCGGTGCGCTCGCATGTGGAGGCAGCGCGGGCGCGGGCGTTCGGGATTTTGCAGGACAACCGGGCGGCGCTGGATGAAGGAGCCGAGGCGCTGCTGGCCCATGAGACGCTGGGGCCGGAGGAGTTGCCGAAGGTGAAGGGGGTGGAGCGGCAGGCGGCGGATTAGTACTTTGTCGTGATTTTCGACGCACCAAGTTCTGTCATCGCGAGGAGCACAGCGACGAAGCAATCTCGATCGTGATTCGCTCCTCGTGACCGAGATTGCTTCATCGCTTCGCTTCTCGCAATGACAGTTACTTGTCTGGGCGTTCAGCGCTCGCCCCTCAACAGAAACCGCTGCACCTTCCCCGTCTGCGTCTTGGGCAGCGCATCGCGGAACACCACAGACCGCGGATACTTGTACGGCGCGATCGCAGCCTTCACATGGTTCTGCAGCCGTAGCCGCGTTGCGTCGTCCGGCGCAATCCCATCGGCCAGCACCACATGCGCCTGCACGATTTCCCCCCGCGCGTCGTCCGGCACGCCGATCACCGCGCATTCCTTCACCTCGGCGCAGGAGAGCAAGGCAGCTTCCACTTCTGGGCCGGCGATGTTGTAACCGGCAGAGATGATCATGTCGTCCGACCGCGCGGCGAAATGGAAATACCCGTCCGCGTCCTGGATGAAGGTGTCGCCGGTCAGATTCCAGCCGTCGCGCACGTAGTTCCGCTGCCGCGGATCGGCGAGGTAACGGCACCCGGTCGGTCCGCGAACCGCGAGCAATCCCAGTGTGCCGCGCGGCAACTCGTTCATCGCATCATCGACGATCCGCGCCTGATAGCCGGTGACCGGCCGTCCCGTTCTGCCGGCGCCCATGTCGTTTACGCGGTTGGAGATGAAGATGTGCAGCATCTCCGTCGATCCGATCCCGTCCAGGATCGGCTTGCCGGTCCTGCGCAGCCAGTCAAGAAAAACCGGTGCCGGCAGCGTCTCCCCCGCAGACACCGCAATGCGCAGCGACGACAGGTCCGCACCCTTCTGCAAGGCTTGCAGCATAGCGCGATAAGCGGTGGGCGCGGTGAAGCTGATCGTCGCGCGGTAATTTTGGATAATCTCGACCATGTTCGGAGGCGATGCGTTTTCCAGCAGCGCCGCCGCGGCGCCGAAGCGCAGCGGGAAGATCGCCAGCCCACCCAGGCCGAAGGTGAAGGCCAGCGGCGGCGAGCCCACGAACAGATCCTGGGAAGTCACGCCGAGTACTTCCTTGGCATAGCCGTCGGCAATGATCAGCAGATCACGGTGGAAGTGCATCGTGGCCTTCGGCTCGCCTGTCGTGCCGGAGGTGAAGCCGAGCAAGGCCACGTCGTCGCGCCCGGTCAGCACGGCGTCGAAGCGCACCGGCTTGCTCAGCGCCAGGCGGTCGAGCTCCGCATCATGGTTGGCGGTGCCGTCGAAGCCTATGACCGTCTTGAGGAACGCGCTGTCCTTGGCACAATGGACAAGTTCGTCCATCAGCCGCGTGTCGCACAGAGCCAGCGCGATCTCGGCCTTGTTAACCATCCGAGTCAGCTCTCCCGCGCGCAGCATCGGCATGGTGTTCACCACCACGGCGCCCGCTTTGGTGGCGGCCAGCCAGCAGGCCACCATGGCGGGGTTGTTGGCGGAACGGATCAGCACGCGGTTGCCGGGGACGACGCCGTAATCCTGCACCAGCGCGTGGGCGATGCGATTGCTCCAGTCCGCGAGTTCCTTGTAGGTGCGGCGGCGGCCGTGGCCGATCAGCGCGGTATGGTCGCCGAAGCCCTTGCGCACCATTGCATCGGTGAGTTCCACCGCGGCGTTCAGGCGTTCCGGATAGTCGAAGCTGTCCAGCAGCAGATCGGGCGATTCGTCCGGCGGCGGCAGCCGGTCGCGGGCGAAGGTATCCACGTGAGCAGACGGTCCCAACATCGCAGGTCTCCATGCACTGCCGATGGCTGAGCCATTGTGCATGGGTCCGCGCCGGAGTGCCACGCAGGAGTGTTTCGGGCGAGACCTTGGGTAGTCGCTGGGCTGCGTGCTTTCAGCTCTGGACAGCGTTTAGAGGACTTGCATCTCTGTTTGCCGCGGACGCCGGCGGCGCCTCATAACGACAATGGCGTCAACGCTGGTAAAACCCGGGGAGGTGGTGCCGCATGTGTAACGGTACCAATCCAGCGGTCCGGTGAAGCCAGCAAAAGCGCTGCTATCCTCCCTTCGGCCGGATCATGACGTCCCTCGATGTTCACGGGGGCGTGACCCTAGGCGGCGGAGATCATCATGCAACGAGAACATCTTTGTTTCGCATGTAACATCATATATGTGTGGCGTGCAGACTGGGGCGGCGTGGCTGATGCCTCGCCCGGTGAGCGCCGCCGTTGACCATCGCCGCCGCCCGCTTATCCTCCCGACCCAGGAGGAACCGGACCAAGTGACGACTCCCGCGCCCGGCGCGATCGACTGCGACATCCATCCCGCCCTGCCTGGCATGCAGGTGCTGGTGCCGTACCTGGACGAGTATTGGCGCGCCCACGTCCTGATGCGAGGGCTGGATCGCGACAACTACACGGCCAGCGCCTTCCCGCCCAACGCGCCGATCAACGCCCGACCCGACTGGAAGCCGCCCAAGGGCAACGCCGGCACCGATTTCGCCACATTGAAGACTCAGGCCTTGGACGCCTTTGCTACGCGCTACGCGATCTGCAACGTGCTGCACGGGTCGCCGGCGATCTTCAGCGAGGACCTCTCGGCCGCCTTCTGCCGCGCGATCAACGACTGGGTCGCGCGCGAGTGGCTGGATCGCGATGACCGCCTGCGCGCCTCGATTGTCGTGCCGATGCACAGCCCGGAGCTGGCGGCGAAGGAAGTCGAACGCGTTGCCGCCGACCCTCGCTTTGTGCAGGTGCTGGTGTGGGAGATGGGCGAGCTGCCTCTCGGCCGCCGCCTCCATTGGCCGCTGTATCGCGTGGCGGAGCAATTGGACCTGCCGATCGGCATCCATGCCGGCAGCAGCTATCGCCATCCGCCGACCAATCTCGGCTGGCCGTCCTATTACCTGGAGGACTACGTCTCCTGGTCCACCGGCTTCGCCGGCGTGCTCAACAGCCTTATCGCCGAGGGCGTGTTCGTCGAATTCCCTCGCCTGAAGGTGGTGCTAATGGAATCCGGCGTCACCTGGCTGCCCGGCTGGATGTGGCGCGCCAACAAGACCTGGCGTGGCGTGCGCGCCGAAGTGCCGTGGCTGGAGAAATCCCCCGCTGACTACGCGCGCGACCATGTCCGCCTGACCTTGCAGCCCGTCGATGCCCCGCCCCGCGCGGACCAGTTGCAGCGCATCATCGAGGAAATCGGTTCCGACGAAATGCTGTTGTTCTCCAGCGACTATCCGCACTGGCATTACGAAGGCACCGACGCAGTGCCCGACTGCCTGCCGGATCACCTGGTGCGGAAGATCCTGGTGGACAATGCGCTGAAGACTTATTCAAGATTGGCACGGTCATAGAGGAGCTATCCGATGAACGTCACCGTTGCGGATCGCCGTCCGGATACCAACACCCAGACGCAAGACCAGGTGCAGTTGGGCATCGTCGATTGCGACGTGCATCCCTACACGAAATCACCCGCCGACCTGGACCCGTTCCTGTCCGAGCGTTGGCGCAAGCATCGCCAGGAGATCGGTGGCCGCTCGCGCGCGCCGTTTTCCAACGCGCCGAACTATCCGCGCATGTCGCCGTTCACCGGCATGCGGATCGACTCTTATCCGAAGGACGGCACTCATCCCGGCTCCGATCTCGACATGATGCGCGAGCAATTGCTCGATTTGTTCAACGTGTCGTTCGGCCTGATGATGCCGCTGCTGGGGCGCGCGTCCGACGAACGCAACGTCGAATTCGGTGCGGCGATGGCGAGCGCGGCGAATGACTGGGAAGCGCAGGTCTGGTGCGACCGCGAGCCTCGCCTGAAGGCGGGCGTGCAGATCCCGCTGGAATACGCCGAAGCCTCGATCAAGGAGGTCGAGAAGCGTGCCGGTGACCGCCGCTTTACCCATGTAATGATCCCGCCGCGCGGGCTCGAGCCGCTGGGCCGTCGCCGCTATTGGCCAGTGCTGGAAGCCTGCGCTGCGAACGGTTTTTCCATTGCGCTGCATCTGGGTGGCACAAGCGGGCATCCGTCGACCGGCGGCGGCTGGCCGTCATTCTATCACGAAGAGCACCCGTCCTATCCTCAGAGCAAGGAGGCGCTGGTCACGTCGCTGGTGCTGGAAGGCGTGTTCGAGCATATCCCGGACCTGCGCGTGGCGCTGGTGGAAGGCGGCTTCGCCTGGCTGCCGTCGCTGGCGTGGCGGCTGGACAAGCATTATCTGCGGCTGCGTGACGAAGTGCCGCATCTGAAGAAGCTGCCAAGCGAGTATATCCGCAGCAATGTCTGGGTTACCACCCAGCCGATCGAGGAACCGGAGCGTCCGGAAGACCTGCTGGCGACCTGCGAATGGATCGGTTGGGACCGCATCATGTTCTCTACCGACTATCCGCACTGGGACCAGGACGACCCGCGCTACGCCTTCAAAGTGCCGCTGCCTGAGAAAGAGAAGCGCATGCTGTTCCGGGAGAATGCGTTGGCGTTCTACGGGCTGGGGTGAGAAAGAAAATTGGAAGCGCAGATGCACGCAAATGAACGTAGATGGGCCTGGAGTCCGTCATGGCCGCTCGGTGTGGAGATGACGCGGCCGCGTGGTTGGCCGCGACGCTTCATGCTTGATGGTTCCATCTGCGCTCATCAGCGTGCATCCGCGGTTCCATTGTCGTTTGCTGCGGCATGGGGCACCAACGCCTGATGCCCCGTCACGTCGTCGCCACGACCGATGAGATTGCTGCTGGCACGTGCAAGATCGTCACCGTAACGGGTCGCGAGATCGGCGTGTTCAATGTGCATGGCGAATTCTACGCGCTGGTGAATCGCTGCCCGCATGAAGGCGCGGCGCTTTGTCTTGGGCCGATCCTTGGCCGCTTCACTGCCGATCGTCCGGGTGAATACCGCCTGACGCGGCACGGCGAAATGCTGCGCTGTCCGTGGCACGGCTGGGAATTCGATATCAAGACCGGCCAGTCATGGTGTCACCCTGAAAGCGTCAAGGCACGGACTTTTCGCGTGGAAGTCGTGCCAGGCGAGCTGTTGGCGAAGGGCCCGTTTACCGCAGAGACGGTGCCGGTAAGCGTCGAACAGCAATATGTCGTCGTAGAATTGTAATCAGGTCGTCACATCGCGGCAGAGACGGCCTCGGGTCATGGGCCGGGCTTGACCCGGCCCTCTTCCCCAGCATCATCAGGCGCAGGTGGCCAGGCCAAGCCCGGCCATGACGTTGAACGGAGGAGACCGACGAATGGCCGAGAGCCCCCTGCGCGCCAAGGGCCGTGCGATGCGTCGCAAGCTGATGGGCGACGCCTATGCCGACAAGCTCGACAAGAATCTCTATACCGACCCCATCATGGAGAAGTTCGCCGAGGTCACACAGGAAACCATATTCGGTACCCTGTGGACGCGGCCCGGCCTGGATACCAAAACTCGGGCGCTCATCTGCATCATCTCAGACACCGCAACCGGGCGAACGCCGGAACTGAAGCTGCACGTGCGGTTCGCGCGCAACCAGGGCTGGACCGAAGACGAGCTGGTTGAGGCGATGCTGCACTTGCTCGGCTATGTCGGTGCCCCGCTGGTGCGTGAGGCACTGATCACCGCCAAGGAAGTGTTCGCCGAAATGCATGCCGAAAGCTGACCCCGTTCACCACGAAGGAACGTCGCGATGTACGATCTGCACTACTGGCCGACCCCGAACGGCAAGAAGGTCACCATCCTGCTCGAGGAACTCGGCGTCCCCTACAACGTCATTCCCTGTAATATCGGGCGCGGCGACCAGTTCACCCCTGAGTTCCTGAAGATGAACCCGAACCACCGCATGCCGGTGTTGGTGGACCGCAATCCCAAGGATGGCGGCGACCCGTTGGTTGTGTTCGAATCTGGCGCCATCACGATGTACGTCGCAGAGAAGGAAGGCCGTTTCTTCCCGCAGGAGACGCGCAAGAAAAACGCGGTCACCGAATGGCTGATCTGGCAGATGGCGAACCAGGGCCCGAAGAGCGGCGAATGCGGCCATTTCCGCCGCCTGGGCGACAAGCAGGGCGACCAGTCCTATGCCGTGCGTCGCTTCACCGATGAAGTGAATCGCCTGTACGGCGTCCTGAACAACCGGCTATACGAAAGCAAGTATCTGGCGGGCGACGAATACACGATTTCCGACATGATCAGCTACCCGTGGACAGTGAACTGGAAAGCCCAGGGACAGGACATCGAGGAGTTCAAATACTTCAAGCGCTGGTTCGAGGAACTGGGCGCACGTCCGGCGTTGCAGCGTGGGATGGCGGTAGGCGCAAACCTGTCCGAAGATCCCTCGAAGCTGCCGCCGGACGAGCAGGAGCGGCGGGCGAAGTTGTTGTACAACCAGCGCGCGCGGCCAGTGCCGGCATAGCGCCCGATCGTCATGGCGTGGGCCGGCACCACGCCTGTTTGACCGCGCTCAAGGTGACAATGTCCTAGACTCCCACTCCGCGCGTGTGCACATAGACGGCATATAGAGAGGTGCTGGCGGCGACATAAAGCCGGCTGTGGTCATGCTCGTAACCGCCGAAACTCAGGTTGGCGGCGACCTCCGGCAGGACGATGCGCCCGATCGGCGTGCCATCGGGGGCAAACACGCTGACGCCATTGAAATTCTTGTCGGGCGCCCAGCCGCCGGCGCACCACAGGTTGCCGTCCACGTCCACGCGTATGTCGTCGGCAATCCCGCCATGCGTGTCCGCGAAGTCGTGGAACACGCGGCCATTGGTCAGCTTGTTGTCATCGCTTACGTCGAACACGCGGATGTTCGAAGGCGAGCCCGACGTGTCGGATATGTACAGCTTCATTTCATCCGGCGAGAAGCAGATCGCGTTCGGCTCGTTGAAGTCGCCGACCGCGACGCTGAGCGTGTTGCTGCGTGGATCTAAGACATAGACGTTGCGCGGCAGCCGGGCCTTGGCTTCCTTGCCCTGAAGGTCGTCGCCGATGCCGTAAGTCGGGTCGGTGAACCAAACGGTATTGTCTGATTTGACGACCACTCCGTTCGGCGAGTTGAGCTTCTTGCCTTGATAGCTGTCCGACAGCACGGTGATATTTCCATTATGCTCCGTGCGGGTCACGCGACGCGTCTCTTGCTCGCATGTCACCAGCCTGCCCTGATGGTCGCGCGTGTTGCCGTTGGCCTGATTCGAAGGGTAACGGAACAAGGTGGTCTGATTGGTCACTTCGTCGTAGCGCATTATGCGGCTATTCGGGACATCGCTGAACAACAGACAGTGCATATCACCGAAGTAGACCGGCCCCTCGGTCCAGATCGCACCGGTCCAGAGACGCTCGATGCTGTTGAGCGGCTCGATGTATTTCTTGAATCGTGGGTCGAATTGCTCGACCGCGGGATCGGGATAGGCGACGGTGGCGGGATTGTTCCAATTGCGGGGCGGCGGGGTCGTGCCGGGCGGATCCGCATCCTGTTGCGCAGACGCCGAACCGGCCGCCATCGAGGCAGCTACGGCCGCAACCGCGCTGCGCATGAAGATACGCCTTTCCATTGTATTTCCTCCCGAGGTTTCGTCTTGTACCAGGCAGGATAGCGCTTAATTGCCTCCTGCGGATACAATCTCGTACATTTCAACCGGCGCCAAACCGCGAAAGGCAAGTTTTGACATCTGCGCAGTTCCCGCCTTCGCTCATATCTCGTGGGTTGGTGGACGAACTGCCCCCGGTGACTTTGCGAGCGACACTACCCAAACTCACCGAGAGAACGCGCGATTGTCCGTCGGAGATTGCTTCGCTTCGCAATGACATGCGGGGTGGCCACCATCTACGACACTCGTTCTGCTTGCTGTAACAAAGAAATTCCTACGCGGCTTCCTCCAGCAAATCCGCTACGACCCGTTCCAGGTGACGCAACGTGTTGCACACCGTGACCGTGTTGCAGTACGCCGCATAGCGGTACATGTCGGAATCCCCGGTCCCCCAGGCGGACCGGTATTCGGGGTTCAGCCAGATGATCCGCTTCGCGCGCTGCGACAGCCGGGCCATGATCTCGGTCCGCGGATCGGTGCGGTTGCCGCGCGCATCGCCCAGAATGATGATCGTCGTTTTGTTGGTGACGAAGGCGCCCCAGCCGTCCTCGAAATCCGCCAGTGAATTCCCGTAATTCGACGACCCGTATCCGATCGTCTTCATGATCTCGTCAATCGCCGCCTCGATCTCGTGCTTTTCCAGGACGTCGCTGACCTCCACAAGCGAGCCGGCAAAGGCAAAGGACCGGATATCCGACAGTGCCTCGTGCACCGCATAGAGAAACATCAGCAGGAACTGCGCCATTGGCGCAACAGAACCGGACACGTCGCAGAGTACCATTACCCGCGGTTTCTCGATGCGCTTCTGCTTCCATACGGTGACGAACGGCACGCCGCCCCACCCCATGTTTCGCCGCAGCGTGCGCCGCACGTCCAACTGCCCGCGCAGCCGCCGGCGTCGCGTCTTGGCATACCGCGCCGCCAGCTTCTTTGCCATCGCGCGCACCAGCACACGCATTCGCTCCAGGTCGCGGCGTTCCAGGGTGGACAGGCGGGCGTTCTTCAGCAGTTCTTCGCGGAAGGCCTCGGTTTCGCCGCGCGCGAACAACACCAGGTGGCGTTCGACAAAATCCCGCAGCGCGTCCCGCAGCATTTCAAGCTGTGCTTCGAGGCGGCCGGCCCGCACAATCGCTTCCTCGGTGCCACGTGACTGCAAGGCCTCGATCTCGCGTTCCATCGTGCGCAGGCCCATTCGGTCCAGGATGCGTCGCGCATACAGGTTCTTTTGCGTGAAGAACCTTATGTTCTCCAATCCTGCCTCGCGCGCCGCTTGCTCCATGGCCGCGGCCAGCGCCGCGCGATCGTCACTCAGCAGCATCTCGCCCAGCGCCGAGCCGCCCTGTCCGCCGACCCCATCGCCGCTGATCGTCGCATCTTGTGCCACCATCGGGTGGGGCAATGGGGGTTCCGTGCCGTCCGCTGCGGCGAATTCGTCGCGCCTGAAGTAAAGTTCGAAGCATTCGTCGAACAGGTGCTTTTCCTCGGGCGTCTTCGCCAGCACGAGGGAGAGCGTGTCCTTCAATACCGCACGGTCGGCCAAGCCAACGACATCAACGGCACGCGCGGCGTCGATCCCTTCTGCCGCGGAGACGCGCAACCCGGCGCCGCGCGCTACTTGCAGGAAGCGGCGCAGTGGTTCGGAAGGGGCTGGGGTGGGCATTGCGTTTGCCGATAACCACCGGCACCCTCGTCATGGCCGGGCTTGACCCGGCCATCTGCGCACACCCGTTGGTGCGCAGATGGCCGGGTCGAGCCCGGCCATGACGAGAGTGGGGGTGGTACCCTGCGCGGTCACTTACACAACCGCGCCGCTCTCGGCGAGAGCCTTGTGCGTCACCGTGGCAATCTGCTTGCCGGCAAGCTCGATATCCGCTTCGAACTTCAGCAATACGTTCAGCGTATCCCGAACCAGCTCTACCTCGAGCACGGACGCATGCAGCAGCACCAGCACGCGGGCCCAATCGATCGTCTCGCTGACCGACGGCACCTTCTTCAGGTCCAGCCCCCGCAACTGCTGCACGAAGCTTACCAACTGCCGCAGCAACCGCGCCTCGATCCCCGGCACGCGCGATTCGATAATCTGCGCTTCCAGCTTCTCATCCGGGAAGCCGATATGCAGGTGCAAACACCGCCGCTTCAGCGCATCGCCCAGATCGCGCGTACTGTTGGAGGTAAGCAATACGATCGGCGGCGTGACCGCGGCAACGGTACCAATCTCCGGTATCGTGACCTGATAGTCGGACAGGATCTCCAGCAGGAACGCCTCGAACTCCTGGTCCGACTTGTCGACCTCATCGACCAGCAGCACCGCGCCTCCCGGCTGCTGCAACGCACGCAGCAACGGCCGAGGCTCCAGAAAATTCTCGGAAAAGAAAATGTCGCCGAAATCGTGCAGCTTGTTCAGCGCCGCGCCCAGCCCGTCGGCATCGCCGATCACCGAGCCGATCTTGTCCTTCAATATCTGGGTGTAAAGAAGCTGCTTGCCGTACTTCCATTCATATAGCGCCTTCGCCTCGTCCAGCCCCTCGTAGCACTGCATGCGGATCAGCGGCAGGTGCAGCCAATGGGCCATCGACCGTGCCAACTCCGTCTTGCCCACGCCCGCTGGCCCTTCCACCAGCATCGGCTTCTGCAAATGATGCGCGAGATAAACTGCCGTTGCGATCTGTCTGCTGGGAATATAGCCGGCCGACCGCAGACCTTGCTCCACCGCTTCGATCGAGGGCAGGGTCAGGGACGGCCCCGGCGGGGACGCGTCGTTCACCGTTGGCTCCGCTACTGTGCAGTAGCTCCCTGGCAGGCGATGGGTGGAATGTCAAACGCAGACGACAGAGCCGATGCGAATCCGCGTGTCGCGCTCCAAGGCGGCCGGTCTCCTCGTGTGGTGTCTCAACCGGCTCCCGCCTAGACTGAATCTCCACACGGACGCCGAGGAAACGCGAATGGACTTCCACATCAGCCCGCAGCAACGCGACATGGTCGCCTCCGTCCGCGAACTCGCGCAATCCGAATTCAAGCCCGTCGCGCAACGCTGGATGGACGGCACGTTCCCATGGGAGAACATGCGCAAACTGGCGCAACTGGGCGTGTTGGGCATGTCGGTGCCGGAGGAATACGGCGGCCTCGGCCTGCCGATCCTGGATACCGCACTGATCCTGGAGGAAATCGCGAAAGTCTGTTACGTCACCGCGATGGCGGTGCTGGGCGAGGCCGGCGTGCAGACCCGCGTGATTGCCCGCTACGCCCCGCCATCCATCCGCGACCGCATTCTCCCACGCGTGGTCAGCGGCGACTGCATGCTGGCAATCTGCATGACCGAGCCGCACGCCGGCACCGACGTCGCCAACTACCGCACCAATGCCCGCATCGTCGGTGACCGCGTGATCCTGAAAGGCACCAAGACGCTGATCAGCCGCGCCCCGGAAGCCGGCATGTTCATCGTCTTCACCCGCGTAGACGGCAAGCCCGGCCGCGAGGGTATCGGCTGCGTCCTGCTGGAACCCGACACCAAGGGCTTCGAGGTCACCGGCACCTTCCACACCATGGGTGGCGAGAACCTGCATGAAATCCAGTTCAATGATTGTGAACTGCCGCTGGAAAACCTGGTGATCCGCGAGGACGGTTTTCGCAAGCTGCTGACCGCCTTCAACACGCAGCGCTGCCTGAACCCGTCTATCTCGCTGGGTCTTGCGGAAGGCGCGTTCGACGAAGCGGCGAACTATGTCCGCGAACGCACCGTGTTCGGCAAGCCGATCGCCGACCATCAGGGCATAAGGTGGAAACTTGCGGATATGTTCAAGGACATCGAGGCGGGCAGGGGCCTTCTGTATCGTGCCTGCCTCACCTCCAACCCATTCCCTGATCCATTTATGGCCGCCGCTGCAAAAGTGTTCTGCAACGAGATGTCGCTGCGCGTCACCAGCGAGGCGGTGCAAATGCATGGCGGCTTCGGGTTCACCGACGAATACCCGGTGTCGCGCTTCTATCGCGGCGCACGCTACGGCTCGATCGGCGGCGGCACTTCGGAGACGCTGCGCGACCTGATCGGCAAGAAGATCGTCGGCGATCTGGATTTCCGCCAGGGCATTCTTGGGCTGGGGACTTACTAAATTGCTGCTGATCGAAGCCGACGGCAAGGCGCTGCTTGCCGAGCCTGGGATCGCGGTACCAAACGGCGTGCTGGTCACCGCGCCAGAGTTCCCTCAGCTACCCGGGCCAGGACCGTGGATCGTGAAGGCGCAAGTCCCGGTCGGCGGCCGTGGCAAGGCCGGCGGCGTGCGGCGCTGCCAGTCGCCCGAGCAAGTGCGGCAGGCGCTGCGGCAACTATTGGGCAGCCGGCTGAAGGGCCATGTCGTGGAGGCGTGCCTGATCGAGCAAGCAGCCGTGGGCGAGGAACGCTATCTTGCGGTGATGGTTGATGCGGCGACGCATGGCCTGCGCGCGATCTATTCGCGTGCCGGTGGCGTCGATATCGAAGAATCCGGCGCCGCGTCTGGCCGCATCTGTGCCCCAAATCCCGAAGCTGCCGCCGTAGCCTTCGCGGCGCTCGCAGCCGGGGAACCGCCGGATTGCCGCGGCGCCGTCGAAGCGACGGGCCACAGGCTCGCAACCTTATTGCTCCAGCGTGAACTGGCCCTGGCGGAAATCAATCCGCTGTTTATTTCCGCATCGGACTGTGTTGCCGGCGATGCAAAACTGGTCGTCGATCTCAGCGCGATCGATCGCCAGCCGCCAATCGCCGCCCTGATCGCTGCGCGGCCCGAGATCTATGCCGACGCCGACCGCAAGCTGCGTGAAGGCTTCGATTACGTAGAACTCGATCCGCAGGGCGAGATTGGCTTGGTCACTACCGGCGCCGGGCTTTCCATGATGCTGATCGACGAGCTTGCCGCGCGCGGCGGCAAGCCGCTGAACTTCTGCGACATCCGCACCGGCCAGATGCGCGGCAGTCCGACTCGACTGATGCGCGTGCTGGACTGGATCGCGTCGCGCCCGTCGCTGCGCGTGGTGTTGGTGAACATCTTCGCCGGCATCACCGACCTGGCGGAGTTCGCAACGCTGCTGGCTACGGCAATCGATGGCACGCCTAACCTGCGCGTTCCTGTCGTCGCGCGGCTGGTGGGGCGTAATGCGGAGGATGCAAAGCGCATCCTGGCCGAACGCCAACCGCAGATGCTGGTGACCGAAGATTTGGAAGCGGCGTTGGCGCGGGTGGTATCGAAGACTCCCGCTCCGCTTGCGGGCTTGAACCGCGACGCGGGCCAAGGAAAGGGGGAGGGGGCTATCCGACCCGGGACGGTGGTTGCACGTCACCCTCCCGCGGCCCTTGGCCCGTCGCGTGGCCCAGGCCCCCGGGCAGGGGGTGAATCGGCTGCCCTGCCCATCCTCTCCACTCTGTCCCGGACCACCAAGGTGATCGTGCAGGGCATCACCGGCCGGATGGGCAGCACCCACGGGGCGCTGATGCGTGCTTATGGCACCAACATTGTCGGCGGGACCTCCAGCCGCGCCGACGCGACCGAAGCCGCCGGTGTGCCGGTGTTTCCCGATTGCGCCGCTGCTGTCGCGGCGACGGGCGCCGTTGCGTCCGTCCTGATGGCGCCTCCGGCGGAAACACTCGCCGCAGTGCAGGAAGCGCTGGCAGCCGGGATCAAGCTGTTCGTGACCGTCGCGGAAGGCGTGCCGCTGCACGACGCGATCCGCATCGGCCACGCGGCACGCGAGTCAGGCGCGATCTGGGTCGGCGCCTCCACGCCGGGCGTGGCGATCCCGGGTGAGGTGAAGCTCGGCTTCCTCCCGGATGTCGCGCTGCACCCGGGGCCGCTCGCCATCATGACGAAGAGCGGCACGCTGTCCTACGAAGTCGGTTATCGGCTGGCGCGCCACGGTATCGGCCAGAGCATCTGGGTCGGCGTCGGCGGAGATCCCGTGAAAGGCGTTCGTTTCCCCGACCTGCTGCCACTGTTCTTTGCCGATGTCCGTACGCACGGCATCATCCTGGTCGGCGAAGTCGGCGGCACGGAAGAAGAGGAATGCGCCGACGCCTTGCTCGCGCTGGGCTTGAACAAACCGGTCTATGCGATAATTGCCGGCCGCGAAGCAAAGGAGGGCGTGGCAATGGGCCACGCGGGCGCGCTGGTGCACGGCGATTCTGGTACCCTGGCAACCAAGACGCGCCGCCTGACCGAAGCCGGGGCGCGCTGCTTTGCCTCCGTCGAGGCGCTGGTTCAGGCTTGTGCCGCGGATTTTGGCGCGTCAGCAAACTGACGCAGGTGGCTTGCCCTGATGCTTGACCCGCGGAGCTTTTTCCGCTGACTGCGAGTACTCAGCGTCGTCACCGCCCCACGGCGTAACCCTGCATAGCGCGCGGATTGGCGCCGGCGAACATCTGGCCGTCGAGCTCGATGCGCGCGCCGGACAGCCGTCCTTCGCTCCAGTCGTCGCCCTTTTCTGCCTTGTGGCCCCGCGCCCGCAGCTCGGCCAGCACCGTGTCGTCATAACGCCCTTCGATCACCACCTTTCCCGGACGCGCGACACGCGGCCAGAAGCTGGACGGCCAATGCTCGGTATGGAAGCTGGGTGCGTCGATCGCCTGTTGAATCCCCATGTTGTAATGCACCATGCGCAGGAAGAAGATCGGCGACCATTGATCCTGTTGCTCGCCGCCCGGCGTGCCGAACGCCATCCACGGTTTGCCTTCGCGCAACGCAAAACTTGGCGACAGTGTCGTGCGCGGCCGCTTTCCGGGCGCCAGACTGTTCGGTAAGCCGGGTTGCAGCCAGAACATCTGCCCTCGTGTGCCAAGGCAGAACCCGAGCTCCGGAATCACCGGCGAGGATTGCAGCCACCCGCCGGATGGCGTCGCGCTGACCATGTTGCCGTGGCGGTCGATGACGTCGAGATGGCACGTGTCCGCACCGATCACGCCAAGCCGCGCCACGGTCGGTTCGCCGGTGCCCGCGGCGCTCCCCGCTGCCAGCAAATACGCGCGGTCCGCGGCGTGATGATCGACCACGGGCGTGAAGCCGGGAATCTTCCCGGGCCGCAGCTCCAGCGACGCGTCGTGCCCGACCAGGCCGCGCCGCTGCGCGTTGTAGCCGTCCGACAGCAGCGTTTCGATCGGAACGCGGGCAAAATTCGGATCGCCGTAATAGGCTTCGCGATCGGCAAAGGCGAGCTTGGCGCACTCCACCACGGTGTGGATGAAGTCTGCCCCGTACGGGTCCATCGCATCGAGATCGAAGCTGCGCAGCAATGCGAGTTGTTGCAGGAACACGGGTCCCTGACTCCATTGCCCGCATTTCAATACGGTGTGGCCTCGATAGTCGTAGGTCAGCGTCGCTTCCACGGTGGCCGACCACCGCGCCAGATCGTCGCCGCAGAGCAAGCCGCGGTGAGGGCGGCCGGTCACGTCGAGCACGTCGGTGGAGCGGCAGAAACGGTCGATCGCATCCGCCACGAAACCTTGGTACCAGGTGCGGCGGGCCGCGTCGATGCGCGCCTCGCGCGTGCCTCCGGCCGATTCTCGACACAGACATTCATAGGTGTTGGCCAGCGCCGGGCGGGCAAACAGCGAGCCTGGCTGTGGCACGTTGCCGCCCGGCAGGAACACGGCCGCCGAGCTTGGCCAGGCCTGCGTGAACAAGGGACGCACGCCTTCGATCGTCGCGCTGATGCGCGGCACGATGTGGATGCCGTTACGCGCATAGCCGATCGCGAAGGACAGGATATCGGGCAGTTCCCACGTGCCCCAGTCGCGCAGCAGCAGGCACCAGGCGTCGAATGCGCCGGGCACGACGGCGGGCAGCAGACCGGTGGCGGGAATCAGGCCCAGGTCGAGGTCGTGGAATTTTTCCAGTGTGGCCGCCTGTGGCGACACGCCCTGGCCGCAGATCACGTGCTGCCGCCCGGTGCGTGCGTCATGCAGAATGATCGGCGCATCGCCGGCTGGGCCATTCAGATGCGGTTCCGCAACCTGCAAGGTAAAGGCGGTAGCGCAGGCGGCGTCGAACGCATTGCCGCCGCGTTCCAGCACCGCCATGCCGACCTGGCTAGCCAGCCAATGCGTGCTGGCAACAACGCCGAAGGTGCCGGCGATCTCGGGACGCGTGGTGAACATGATGATGCGGTTCCTGGTGGTCTGTGCCGATGCTATGTCGCAGGCGTCATGATGGGCGATTGCCGCGCGTGCGGCTAGTACCTCTGCACAGGTTGAGAAGTACATGCCTATTCAGACTGGCGCCGCAACGGCGGTTTCGACCAAGGAGCAAATCTCTTACGCCGCACGACCATGGCTGGTGCTGTGTACGGGGACAGACGTTTCGGAGTTTCGTACTGCCGGCCCCATACGTTTCGTTGAGCGTTTGGCCGGTCCATTACCGCATGGCCTGCAACCGGGCATCTGTCCTAAACGCAACGAAACCGGCAAGATTGCACCATTCCGCTCACGCGGCGTTGGCGTGTCAGACAGCGCATCAGCGCTACATCGGACCAGACGGCAATCTGCCTCGTCAAAAGAATCTGTGGGCGACATCCGGTTCCGGCAGTTTGCCAAGTGCATGGTACAACGCGGTTTCCGTCACGTGGAACGTGCGGAAGCCGTAGGATTTTCGCATGGTCAGTTTCGCCTT
>Ga0335072_10004532_pt1 | contig 20611 bp, 19 predicted proteins | sample Lox_Sample_21_FD_206725 | JGI IMG/M metagenome (GOLD analysis project Ga0335072, IMG submission 206725) | Soil microbial communities from Loxahatchee National Wildlife Refuge, Florida, United States - Lox_Sample_2.1 | ecosystem: Environmental > Terrestrial > Soil > Wetlands | place: USA...
TTACTGAGCGGGTGCCCATGATCACGTCCTCATCGGGGCTTACGCCGGTGCGCACGCGCGGGAAAGGCGCTGGGAGCAGCGGTCAGGCGGCACCGCCACGAGGCCAGGCCCGCGCGGTGAAGCTGGGAGCGGCGGTCAGGCCGGCACCGTCGCAAGGTCAGGCCGGCGGCGGCGAAGCTGGGAGCGGCGGTCAGGCCGGCACCGTCGCAAGGTCAGGCTGGCGTGGTGAGGTGGCGGGCCAGGAACGCCAGGGCCGGGGGTTCCTGGGCGTTGAAGAAAGGGCCGGTGTGGCAGCCCTTGGCGAAGGCGAGCTCCGGGGGCACACCGCCGGTTGCGGCGGGCAGTGCCCGCGCGAAGGTCTGGACGCCGGGGTAGAACGGGTCGTCGTAACCGGAGGCGACGCGGACCGGGACCGTCGCCAGGGCGGCGGCGTGGGTGACCGCGTCGTCGGCCGCGAAGTCGGCCGCAGAAGCGTATGCGCCTGCGTTCGCGCTCAGCGCCTGAGCGTAGCTCGTCCAGATCGCCGGGGAGATCGCGGCCACCGCGGCGATCAGGTCCGGGTATTTCTCGGCGAGCAGGATCGCGCCGTAGCCGCCCATGGAGATGCCCATGACGCCGATCCTCCTTGTGCCAGTGCCCAGGCCCTTCCGCTGGCACAAGGGGATCAGCTCGTCGGTGAGCATGGCCTGCGGGTTGTCGTCCGGGTGCGGGTTCCAGTACCCGCCTCCCCCGTCTACCGTGACCAGGGCCATCGGCGGCAGCGGGGTGCCGCCTGGCCGCAGGGCCACCGCCTGGGCCGGGGAGATTCCGCTGAGCGCGTCGGTGTGGTTACCGCCGAAGCCGTGCAGCGCGATCACCAGCGGAAGCCTGGACCCCGGCCGGTGGCCCGGCGGGTAGCCGATCGTGTAGCCGACCGTCGTGCGGCGCGCGGCGGAGTAGAACGTGCCGGAGTACTGCGGACCGGGTGTGGCATACGCAGTCAGGTCTGGGGCAGGGACCGAGCAGGCACCGTCGAGTTGGTCAAGCTCGCTCCGGCCGGGCAGCACGCCATCCGAGACCAGTTCGAAGCCCGTGGCGCCGGCCGCCGCGACGAGGACCACTCCGCCAAGCGCATACCGAAGAATCCTCCGCCGTGTCGCGCCCCGCCCGGCCGCCTCCGGGCCAGCTTTCCGTGTCCTTGTCAAGGGTTACCGCCGAGCCAGGCGGAGACTGCGCCACGCGTTCCGCTGTGCCTGGAGCGCGAGTGCTAGTGCGATGGCGAGGACTGCCGCCCCGCCTATGTCGATCAGGCCGGCGTGGACGAGTCCGGGGCTCCGGCCGGCGTAGACCCAGTAGGCACAGCCACCCAGGAAGACACCCATCACCGCGGTGGCCACGGCGGCGAGGCTGGTCTCGTAGGCGAGTAGTCGCGGCGGGAGTTCCACCCTGCGCAGGAGCATCGCCGCCGCGACAGTGGCCGCGCCGAGGGCGATCGGACTGTCCGCCATCCAGTACCGCTCGCCCCCTGGCATCGCCATCAGCGCGGCCGGGTGCGCCCAGAAGGACGTGACCGACAGTGACAGCGCCCAGGCGAACGCCTGCAGTCCCGCCGGGATGACGGGGAAGATCGAGCCGTCCTCCCCGTGCCCGCCGGTTCCTGGCCAGCCGTTCCCGAAGTGATGGCCGCCCACCGCGAGAACGGCGACCGCAGCCAGCAGCACGAGTGCGGGCCCGGCGAGCCGCCGGCTGAAATTCCGCACGACCGCGTAGAGCACCGGGAGAACCGCGAGCGCCGCCACCGCGAGGAAGGTCAGCATCGCGGCGGACATCACCAGCGTCGCCCGCATCGTCGGCGGCATCGCATCAGGCCGGGCGGTCCACTCCCAGGCGATCGTGAGCTGCGACCACATCGCCGCCCCAAACGCCAGGCAGACCGCGAGCGCGCCGCCGAGCGTCCCCAGGCTCACGCGCACCTGCCGCCGCGGGTCGGCAGCCGCGGAGCCGGGAACCGGCGCGCCAGCCAGGCCGACCAGCGTGAGCCGGGCCACGATGCCGCTGCGAACGACGTCGATCGTGCGGGCCGCCGACCGGGGCCGCTCTTCCATCTCCGCGACGAGCAGCTCGGCGAACTCCTCCCCGTAGCGTTCCCGCCAGACACGCGGATACCAGCGGAGCAGTCGCTCCGCACGCCGGACAGCCTGAGCCGAACGCGCGGGCGCGCTGCCGGTATCGTCCGCGCCTACGGGAGTGCCGGCTGCGTAGGAGCCGTCGGAATCGCTGCCCGCGCTGCCGACCCCGCTCATGCGGTCCTCCAGTTGGCATTCAGGCGGCGAAGACCGACCTCGGCGACACGCTTCTGCGCGTCCAGATGCGCTTGCAGGGCCACGGCTCCAGCCGCCGTCAAGCGGTAGGGGCGCTTGCGGTCCTCGGGCGCAAGCGCCTCGATCAGCCCCTGCGACTCCAGCCGCGCGAGGGCTTCATAGAGCGTGCCAGGTGCGAGCCGCACGCCGGCGAACTCCTCCACGTCCCTGGTCAGCGCGTACCCGTGCTTGGGCCCGTCGGCCAGGCTAGACAGGATCAGCGTGGCCGGCCCGGCGTACCGCCCGAACCCGGCAAGCCCCGCCCGGTCGTCCGCTCGCACTCTGTCTCGCTTCGGCATGCCGTCGAGTCTATATCGCCAACCGATATACCGGAAGCCGATACAGGGAAGCGGGGATCGCCCCCGGGCACCCCAAGAGCGTAATGTTGCGGTGACAGTGTGTTTGCCGTTTTTGGGAGGCTCATGCTTGACGCGTTCTATGCCGCTTTTTCACCGGCATGCCTCGCACTGCTTGGCCTCTGGCTGGTGGCCGTCCAGATGCGGGCCAGTGAGGTGCGGGCCAGCCCCGAGTTGAGGCGGCGGACCTACACCGTCGCACTGTTCTTCGCACTGCCCGGCCTGATGAGCGTCATCGCGCTCATCGATACGGCCAACCCGGCCTTCTGGCGGGTGTCGTTCGCGATCATGGCCCTGGTCGGCGCGGGCGCGATGTTCCCCGTGCATGGCCTGCCCGGTGGCAGGGGAGTCAGGAACACGGCCGACGTCGTGGCGGTGGTCCTCTACCTGGCCGTCACGGTATTCGCGGTGGTCGGCGGTGCCGTAATGGAGCGCACCATAGCCGTGCTGCTAACGGCCCTGGTCTTCCTGGGGTTCAACGTGGCCTGGCTGTTCCTGTTCACTCCGCTCGATGCGCCAGTCCCTCAGGACCAGTCAGCGGCCACTGACAACAGCGCACGAGCCGAGCAGCCGGTGACGGAGTGATCCCGTCCCCCGCGCCCGGGATGGGGGACGGAATCGTCGCACGTGGCTGGCTGGTAGCCAGCCGGCTCTCCCCGAGCTCAGGCCGGCCACCCGGTTAACGCGAGGCGGGTAACCGCCAGCCGTTCGGGCTCGGTGAGCTCGAATATCGCAGGTCAGACCTGGACCCGGGACTCGACTGCCTTGACGATTTCGTCGATCGCTTCCGCTACCGGGACGCCGTTCTTCTGCGCGCCGGAGCGGTAGCGGAAGGAGACCGCTCCCGCCGCCACGTCGTCGTCGCCGGCCAGCAGCATGAAGGGGACCTTCTGCTTCTGCGCGTTGCGGATCTTCTTCTGCATGCGGTCGTCGCTGTCGTCGACCTCGACACGGATGCCGCGCGCCGCCAGCCGGATCGCGACATCGGTCAGGTACGGGACGTGGGCATCGCCGATCGGGATGCCCACCACCTGGACCGGGGCCAGCCACGGCGGCATCGCGCCGGCGTAGTGCTCGATCAGCACGCCCATGAACCGCTCAATCGAGCCGAACAGCGCGCGGTGGATCATGATCGGCTGCTGCCTGGTGCCGTCGGCGGCCGTGTACTCCAGGCCGAACCGCTTGGGCTGGTTGAAGTCCAGCTGGACGGTCGACATCTGCCAGGTCCGGCCGATCGCGTCCCGGGCCTGAACGGAGATCTTCGGCCCGTAGAACGCCGCGCCGCCCGGGTCGGGCACCAGGTCGAGGCCGGAGTCCTCGGCAACCGTGCGGAGGGTGGCGGTCGCCGATTCCCACTCCTCGTCCGAGCCGATGAACTTGTCCGAGTCGCCGCGGGTGGACAGCTCCAGGTAGAAGTCGTCAAGGCCGTAGTCGCGCAGCAGGTCGAGGATGAAGGCGAGCACCGACTTGAGCTCGTCCTCCATCTGCTCCCTGGTGCAGTAGATGTGCGAGTCGTCCATGGTCAGCCCGCGCACCCGGGTCAGCCCGTGCACCACGCCGGACTTCTCGTAGCGGTAGACGGCGCCGAACTCGAACAGGCGCAGCGGCAGTTCCCTGTAGGACCGGCCGCGCGCCCGGAAGATCAGGTTGTGCATGGGGCAGTTCATGGCCTTGAGGTAGTACTCGCTGCCCTCAAGCTCCATGGGCGGGAACATCGTGTCCGCGTAGTACGGCAGGTGCCCCGAGGTCTCGAACAGCTGGCCCTTGGTGATGTGCGGGGTGTTGACGAACGAGTAGCCCGCCTCCTCGTGCCGCTTGCGGGAGTATGCCTCCATCTCCCGGCGGATAATGCCGCCTTTGGGGTGGAAGACGGGCAGGCCCGAGCCGATCTCCTCGGGGAAGGAGAACAGGTCCAGTTCCGCGCCCAGCCTGCGGTGGTCGCGGCGCTCGGCCTCCTCCAGCATCTTCAGGTAGTCGTCCTGCGCGGCGCGCGACTCCCAGGCGGTGCCGTAGATCCGCTGCAGCTGCGGGTTCTTCTCGCTGCCGCGCCAGTAAGCGCCGGCGTTGCGCATCAGCTTGAACGCCGGGATGTGCCTGGTTGACGGCACGTGCGGGCCGCGGCACAGGTCCTTCCAGCGCAGCTCACCGGTCTTGGCGTCCACGTTGTCGTAGATGGTCAGCACGCCCGCGCCGACCTCGGTCGAGGCCTCGTCGTCGGCGTCCGCCTTGCCCTTGATGTCGATCAGCTGGAGCTTGAACGGCTCGTCCGCCAGTTCGTCGCGCGCTTCCGCGTCGCTGACCTCGCGGCGTACGAACAGCTGGCCCTGCTTGACGATGTTGCGCATGCGCGACTCGATGTCCTTGAGGTCATCGGGGGTGAACGCGATGTCCTTCAGCTCACCACCGGGTTCGGTCGCGCGCTTCACCTGGAAGTCGTAGTAGAAGCCGTTCTCCACCGGCGGGCCGATGCCGAGCCTCGCCTCGGGGAACGCCTGCTGCACTGCCTGCGCCATAACGTGCGCGGTGGAGTGCCTGATCACCGAACGGCCGTCCGGCGAGTCGGCGGTGACCGGCTCAACCTCGTCGCCGTCGGCAAGCACCCAGGCCAGGTCGCGAAGCCGGCCGTTGACGCGGGCGACGACGATGTCCCTGTCGCCGTCGTAGAGGTCGCCGGCGGTAGTCCCCGTCGTCACCTCGCGCTCACTCCGCTGAGCCTGGCGGTCGAGCATGTGAATGGTGATCTGGGACACGGCTGCTGCCTCACGTAGACGTCGGATCGGATGTACCGCGGAACCTGACACCGCGGCGCCAGCGCGGAACTAAGCGCGCTGCTCTACAGCATGATGCTACCGGGGCCGCTCCGCGGACCCGAACCGATATCTCAGGTGTTGAGGTAGGCAAGGACCGCGAGGACGCGGCGGTTGTCGTCGTCAGACGGGGCGAGGTCAAGCTTCGCGAAGATCGATGTGCAGTGCTTGCCGACGGCCTTGTCGGAGATACGGAGCCGCTGCGCGATCGCGCTGTTCGAGCGGCCCTCCGCCATGAGCGCGAGCACCTCGCGCTCACGCGCGGACAGCCGGGTGACGGGCTCGTCGCGGGCGCGCCTGCCGAGCAGCTTCCCGACCACTTCCGGGTCCATGACCGTGCCGCCGCTGGCGACGGCACGGACCGCGTCGGTGAACTGGTCGTCGTTGAATACCCGGTCCTTGAGCAGGTAGCCGACCGACCCGGCCTGGTCGGCGAGCAGTTCGCGTGCGTACAACTGCTCGACGTGCGCGGACAGCAGCAGGACGGGCAGGCCCGGCACCTCGTGCCGGGCCGACATCGCGGCCTTCAGACCCTCATCGGTGAACGTCGGCGGCAGCCGGATGTCGACCACCGCGACATCCGGCCGCTTGTCCACCAGCGCCCGTAGCAGGGCCGGGCCGTTGTCGACGGACTCGATGACGTCGAAGCCATGTTCGGCGAGCAGACGTTCAAGTCCGGTTCTCAGCAGGTAGAGATCTTCGGCCAGGACAACTCGCATGGCACCTCGATGACGACGATGGTCGGCCCGCCAACCGGGCTGCTCACTGCCAGGATGCCGTCAAACGCGGCGAGCCGCCGCTCGATCCCCGCCAGCCCTGTCCCTCGCGTCGGATCCGCGCCGCCGGCGCCGTCGTCGGTGACCTCGGCGCGCAGCATCTCGCCGGCGTGGTACACGCGGACCACGGCCCGTCGCGCGTCGGCGTGCTTGGCGACGTTGCTCAGTGCCTCGGCGACTGCGAAGTACACGGCCGCCTCCACCGGAGCAGGGGGACGGCCAGGGAGGTCGATCTCGGTGGCGACGTTGACCGGGCTGTCCAGCGCCAGTGCGCGGACCGCATCGCCGAGTCCCCGCTCGGCGAGCACCGGCGGGTAGATGCCGCGCACCAGGTCGCGCAGGTCCGCGAGGGCAAGGGCGGAGGCCTCGCGGCACTCCACGGCGAGCGCGGCCGCCGCGGCCGGGTTCGCCGGGATCATCTTCTCGAGTGCCCGCAGGCTGAGGCCGATCGCGACCAGCCGGGCCTGCGCCCCGTCATGCAGGTCCCGCTCCAGCCGGCGCAGTTCGGCTGCGGCGGCGTCAACCGCCTCGGCGCGGGTCTGAGTGAGCAGCTGGACACGGGAGGCCAGCGTCATCCGCCGCAACATGTCGCTGACGATGGTGTACCTGATCACGACGAGGCCGGCGACCACGCTCCCGACCGCGACCGCGCACACCGTGCCGCGCGACGACATGCCGTACAGCCAGTCGTACCAGGAGGTGCCGCCGGCAGCGGGGGTGAAAACGGCGGCCGCGACGAGCTGGTACAGGCCGAAGGCGAGCAGGGCGGCCCCGGCCAGGTACCCGGCCTGCCGCGAGGCCACGACCGCGATCAGGGCAGCGACGCCGAGTATGCACATGCCCTGCCAGAAGGCGGCGGCCGGGCTTGAGCTCGTCGTGGTGACGATGCTCAGCGGGACTCCAGCCGGGAACAGGGCGACGACATGCCCGCGCGGGATCACGGCAGTGATAGAGGCTATCGAGGTGGGGGAGACGACGGGCTGGTTCGGGCCTGATGAGGGGCCTAGCACCTTTACGATGCCGCTCCCCACGGCGATCATGCTGCTGAAAGACTTCCGCGTGACGGTGTCCGTTTTGTCGGCGGTGATGCCGAACGCCCACAGCCACAGTCCGGCCACCGGGACGAGCAGAGCGCCGAGGCCCGCCGCACGCGGATTCCGCCTGAGCACCAGTGCCAGCAGAAACGTGAGAACGGAGGCTGCGGCGGTGCCCGCGATCAGCCCCCATGTCCATGCGTTGACCATGTAGCCATCGTCGTCCCGTCACCGGGCGGGCACCACTGGCGCAGACCCACTTTCCTGGTAGGTAAACCCCTACCGGGAAGCGCGGGCAGGCCTACTCCTTCGCCGTGCCCTGCTGGCCGCCCTCGGCGGCCTGCTCGCCGAGGTAGCTGCTCAGTACCAGGTCCGGGTTGGCCTTCAGGGTCTCGGCGTCGCCGTGGGTCGTGATCTCGCCGTGGGACAGCACGTAGCCGCGGTCGGCCACGGTGAGCGCGAGCTCCACATGCTGCTCGACAAGGAGCACCCCGCAGCCGCTGTCCTTGGCGTAGCTGCGCACGACGGGCAGCAGCCTTTCGACGATGATCGGCGCGAGGCCGAGCGACAGCTCGTCGATCATCAGCAGCTTCGGGGTACGGGCGAGGGCCCGGCCGAGCGCGAGCTGCTGCTGCTCGCCGCCGGACAGGAGCCCGGCGCGGCGGTTGGTCAGCTCCTTGAGCGCGGGGAAATACCTGAAGGCCGCGTCCATGTCCAGCGTCTCGCCGCGGTGCGCGAGCCTGAAGTGCTCGGCCACTGTGAGGCCGAAGAAGACGCCGCGCCCCTCGGGGACATGCGCCACGCCGAGCCGTGCCCGCGCATCGGGCGAGTTGCCCTTGCAGTCGGTGCCGCAGTAGAGGACCCGGCCGCCCATCGGCTTGACGATGCCCGAGATGGTCAGCAGCGTGGTCGTCTTCCCCGCGCCGTTCGCGCCGAGCAGCGCCACGACCTCCCCGGGACGGACCGTCAGGCTGATGTCGCGCAGCACCGCCGCGCCGTTGTACCCGGAGGTGAGACCGTCAAGCTCGAGGACGGGCTCCGCCGTGGCCGTGGCCGTGGCCGCCGCCGACTGCGCCGGCGACGGCCGGGGCGCGCTCTCGTCCGCCATGCCCTGCTCACTCATGATGGCGCTCCCGCTGTTCCCGCTGACGCGTGCCCCAGGTAGGCCGCGATCACCCGCTCGTCGCCGCGTATCTCCGCCGGGGTGCCCTGGGCGATGACGGCACCCGAGTCAAGGACCACCACCCGGTCGCACACCGAGAGCACGAGGCCCATGTCATGGTCGACGAGCAGCACCGCGGTGCCGGTGCGCGCGATGCCCGGCAGCAGCACGCCGAACTCCTTGCTCTGCCGCACGTCAAGGCCGGCCGCCGGCTCGTCGAGACAGAGCAGCCGCGGCTTGGCCACCAGGGCCCGGCCGATGCCCGCCCGCTTCCGCTCGGCCTGGGTGAGCTCCCAGGGCATCGAGTCGGCCGCGCGCACCAGGTCGAGGACCTTGAGTTCCTCGTCGACCGAGACGCCCTTGCCGCCCTTGGCGGCGACCGTCAGGTTCTCCCTCACGGTCAGGTCGTCGAACAACTCGACCGTCTGCCAGGTGCGCGCGAGACCGCGCTGCGCCCGCACGTGCGGCGGCAGCCCGTTGAGCGTCGTATCGCCGAGTTCCACGGTGCCCTCAGACCGGACGAAGCCTGTTATCGCATCGATAAACGTGGTCTTGCCCGCACCGTTCGGGCCGATCAAGCCGACGAGTTCGCCGGCCTCGATCTCCAGGTCAACCCCGGCCACCGCGCGAACGCCGCCGAAACTGACCGACACGCCGCGCGCGCGAAAGACGGAAGTCATCGTCGTCGCAAGCCTTCCGAGATTGATTGACCAATCAGTTTCCCCGACCGTAACTGTGACGCACTGGGGTGTCAATTGGTGCGCACCACAGCGAGGCGGGCACTTGCCTGAACCGCAACCACACTGCGACGAAGCCGCAGGCGCCCCGACCTTGGCGGCGCGCGCGGACAGCAGCCACAGCGCGGGGCGCCGCGTTTACCGCGGCGTCCTCCGGTGGGGAGGCTGTGGCGGGGCGAAGGGGGGTGCAGGGGTCGTCCCCCGCAGGCGGCACACAGTGCAGGGGGTCGTCCCCCGCAGGCAGCAGAGCTAGCCGACGGGGCGGTACTCCGGGGGGAGGTCGAGCGCCAGGGCGACGTTGCCGAGCATGGAACGGGCGACATGGCGGAGCACGAGGTCGCGGGAGACCCCGTTGAGGCGCTCGCTCAGCTCGATGAGCTCGATGAACCGGCGCCTGACCGGCGCCCTGATCGCCGGATCGGCGGTCGCGGCCGCGTGCGCCTGCACCTGGAAAAGCACCTGGTCCGGGCGCTCGTCGAAGAGTGCCTGGTAGGCGCGGTCAAGCGCCTGCTCCACGTCATCACCCTCGGACAGGTCCGCACTCGCCTTCTCGAGCGCCTCCTTGATCCGTTCGGTCGTCCAGTCGTGGCAGGCGAGGAAGAGGGCGCGCTTGTCGGGAAACAGCGCGTACACGTAAGGCTGGGAGACGCCAGCCCGGGCGGCGATGTCCGCCGTGCGGGTGCCGTGGTAGCCATTCGCCGCGAACTCGGTGACCGCCGCCTCGAGCAGGTCCGCCCGGCGCTCCTGCGCGCTCAGCCGGCGCGCGGGCCGCCTGCGCTTCGCGACGCCCTCCTCCGGGCCGACGCCTGATCGGGCCTCATATGCTGCGCTTTCCCCGCCGGATGCCTTGCCTGGAGCGAACGTGGCCATAAGTAATTATCAATCAGGTCAGTTCCGGCCCGCGCACCGGGACCTCCGCGACCTGCGAGGACCGGAGTGCGGCGGAGGATAAGGCCGGGGGCGGGCGCGGTGCGCGCCCTCCGCCCGGCTACTGATTCTCGGCCGAGGTGGTCGCCTCCACCGAGGTGCTCGCCGAGGTCGTGGCCCGCGGCGGCGGCACGTCGGCGACGGGCACCGCGCCCCCGGCGGCGGCCGCGAGCGCGCGCTGCCGCTTCGCCCGGCGCTTCCAGTACGCGGTACCCGCGACGCCGTCGGGGTTGGCGACCAGCGTCACGATCAAGCCGATCGCGCCGATCAGCTCCGCCCAGTTGCCGCTTAGTCCCCACCAGGTATCGAACGCCTGCGGGATCAGGCCCTGGGTCGCGCCGAGCCCGGCGAATAGCGCACCGGTGATCATCGTGATGCCGCCGAAGTAGGCGTAGGCGATGACCACCAGGGAGTTGACCGTGCTGAACAGGTCCGAGCTGACGGTCTGGAAGTTATATGCGTACAGCGCGCCGCAGATGCCCGCGATCAGCGCGGACACCATGAACGCAGTCAGCTTGACCTGCCGCACGTTGATGCCCGCGGCGGCGGCCGCACGCTCGTTGGAGCGGACGGCGAGCATCTTCTGCCCCATCGCGCTTCGCCTGACGCCAGCCACCAGCAGGCAGAGCAGGATCAGCACGACGAGGACGACCCAGCCGAAGACCGGGCTCGGCACCTCACCGTCGATGCCGCGGTAGGACGCCGTCGGCGACAGGTTCAGGCCGAAGATATGCAGCGGGTTGACCGGCGAGCCGTTGTTCCCTTCGCCCCAGGCCGCGTTGCCGAAGCCGAAGTTCTCGATTGCGTACATGCCGGCCAGGGTCACCACGGCGAGGCTCACCCCCCTGACCCGCAGCGAGGCGACCGCGGTGATGAAGCCGACGATCAGCGCGCAGCCGATGCCGATGAGCGGCGCCAGCGGGAAGTCGGCCCACACGCCGCCGACGCTGAGCAGCATGTGCGACATCGCGTAGCCGGTGACGCCGGCCAGGCCGACCTGGACCACGGAGATCTGCCCGACGTACCCGATCACCACGACAAGCGACAGGCAGATCATCGCGCCGAGCATCGAGTTGACCATCGCCTGCCGGAACTCGTACGGCAAGACGATGAGCAGCACGACGCCGGCCACCAGGCCGATCACCGAGTACCTGGTCAGGTTCTCCGGCCGTGGCGCGAGCGGCATCCGTTTCTCTGTTATCTCGCCGCGCGCGGGCACCTTCGCACCGCGCCAGGCCATGGCGACCGCCACCAGGACGAAGAACAGCAGTTCGGGAAGGCCGTTGATCGGAGTGCCCTGGGACTGCGGGAACCAGCTCAGCGAGGACCAGTAGGTGAGCAGCGACGACAGGGCCCCCATCAGCAGGCCGGCGAAGCATGCCACGCCGAGCGAGCTGAACCCGGCGAACAGCGCGGCACCGAGCGCGGGCACAATCTCCAGCGGCAGCGTCTCGGTGTTCAGGGTGATCAGAGGCGCGACCAGGATGCCGAACGCGCCGGCGGTGACGCTGGCAATGAGCGAGTTAGTCAGCGACAGCCGCCGCGGCGACACCCCGGCGTACATGGCGTACCGCTCGCTTTCCGCCGCCGCCCTGGTCGACAGGCCGAACTGGGTAAAGCGGTACACCGCCCACAACGCGACGCCGAGCAGGATGGCGATCCCGGTGAGGATCATCCGGTCGACCGGGATGACGGCATTGAACAGGTGGAACACGTTGCCCGGCAGGATCGAGGTCGGCGACAGCGAGCTATTGCCGTAAGCGATCGCGATGACCGACTGCGCGAGCACCAGCAGGCCGAGCGAGGCCGCCAGCTTGGCCAGCGGCGAGCTGCCGCGCAGCGGCCAGAACAGGCCAAGCTCGATGATCGTGCCGAGGATACCAATGAAGACGAGGACGATGATGAAGGCGAGCCACCAGGGCGGCCGGAAGCCGAGGACACCGCTATTGTTCACGCTGTAGAACAGGTAGCTGCCCACCATGGCCATGGCGCCCATGGACAGGTTGACGGTGCCGGAACCCCGGTAGAAGACGACCACGGACATGGCGAGGGCGGCGATAAGCGCACCCTCGCCAAGTCCGAGGACCGCGAAGAGCAGGATGTTCTGCACGGATCGAGATCCTTATCGTCAGTTAGTTCGTCCAGCCCTCGAGCAGCTTCCACTGCCCTTGGCCTTCGTACTGGTAGAACTGGTCGTAGTCGCTGCACACGTTGCTGTCCGCCGGGTACAGGTTGCCCGTGCAGTTGATCGCGGTCGGGCCGAGCGGGAGCGGGCCGATGTAGGACTTGATCTTGGCCGTGAGCGCGGACGGGGAGAGCGAGGAGAACGGGATCTCGTCCATCATCTTGACCGCGAACAGCAGGCTGCCGAATGCGACGCCGGAGAACGCGTTGGCCGTGTCCGCGGCCGACAGGCCGTAGGATTCGATCGTCTTGTAGTAGGCCGCGACGCCCGGGTCCGCCTGGGTCTCCAGGTTCGCGGTCGCCTCGCCGACGATCCAGTGCGGCAGGTCGCCCCCTGTGTAGGCCGAACCGGGCAGGCTGTTGAACAGCGGGACCGAGATGGCAGGCTTGGTGTCGCCGATCTCGCTCATCGCCTTGGCGATCTCCGGGCAGTCGACGAAGCCGCAGTCAGGGACCTGGATCTGTGCCTGCTCCAGCTGCGTGGCCTGCGGGGTCAGGTCGCTGGCGGTGGCGGAGTACGGGATCATCGTGACCGTGAACCCGCTCGCCTTGGCCGACGCCTCGATGGCCTGGCTGATCGGCGTCGCACCAGGGATGTTCTGGTAGGCGATCGCGACCGTCTTGTCATTCGGGAACTGCGAGCGCAGGAACGGGCCGAAGGCGACCGTCGCGCTGGTGCCGGAGCCCTCGAGCTCGAAGACGTTCTTGCCGGTGTTGTCGGCCGAGTCGGCGGAAACCCCGACCAGCGTCGGGATCGCGCCGTTGACCACGCCGTACATGGAGGCGTTGCCGACCGCGTCGATGCCCTCGACGATCGCCTCGACACCCTTGGTGTTGACCATCTGGTCACCACAGGTGGTGCCCTGCGCCTCGACGCCGGCTATGTAGCACTGAGACAGCTGGACCGGGTGGCCATGCACGCCGCCGAGCGCACTGTTGATGAACTTGACGGTCGCCTCCGCGGCGGCGGTCGCCTGGGGGAAGGATTCGTTCGGCGGGCCGTTCTGCTCTTCCACCCAGCCGAGCGTGACCGGGGACAGCGACGAGTTGGCTGCACCTGAGGCGCCGACATACTGCTGGTAGTTGGTTACCGAGCCCGCGTACGCGGAGGTTGTGCTCGTCCCCGCCGAGGTGGGCGACGCGCTGGAACTTGCCGCCGCCGAAGCGCTCGCTGTCGCCGAGCTCGAGGTGGCAGCGGGAGCCGAACTTGAGCTTGAGCCTGAGCTGCAGGCCGCCGCTCCGGCCAGTAGGCATGCCCCGACGGCCGCGATGCGCCATCTGGAGCCTGCTCTTATCCGACGAGACATTCCTGTCAAGCGCACCATCGCACCCTGCCGCCTCTCTGCGGTGAACAGTCCCGTTTCGGTCCCTCCTCTGCACGGCGCGGCTGGGCACCGCGGTCGCACAGAATTGATTGACCAATAAATTTGAGCTCACGCTAAACCGCTGCAAAAGGGGTGTCAACACCTGGGCTTTGCCCCGGACGAGCCGCGTCTCCCCAGCATGACCTGAGCTTTCTCCGTGTGGCTTTGGCACGAAGAAAGTCATTAATTTTTGGTATCTTCCCCAGTGACGTCACGCTCCGCGCGGGCCGCGGAACGGTACGAAGCGTCCAACCTATGGACATTACGTAAGCGCCTTATGTAACGAAAAGGTCGCGACCGTTAAAGGTAGGTTCATCTATTTTTCCGCTGGATCCGGACACAGACACCGACGGCAGCGCCCCGCGCGGGCGCCAGGGCGGCCCCGCTGCGGGTCCGCCCCGGTTACCGTCCCCAGGCCTTCCGAACGGTTCGTGCTTCGCCTTCCTCCGGCGGTGACCGCTGGTCAGTGGTTCGCCGTACGGTGCCGGAACAGCCAGCTGGCGGCGGACGCGGCGACGGCGAGGATGGCCGCGCAGTAGACCGCGGCGAGCCACGCCTCGTGGCCCAGGGCGGCACCGGTCGAGGTGTGCCCCATCCACAGCCCGCGCATGGTCTCGATCACCGGCGTGAACGGCTGGTTGGCCGCGATCGGCCGCAGGCCGGCGGCCATCGTGCTCGCCGGGACGAAGGCGCTGCTCAGGTAAGGGACGAACATGAGCGCGAAGGTGGCGCCGGTGGCCGCCTCCGGGCTACTCACCACCAGGCCGAAGCAGGCGGCCAGCCAGGACATGGCCAGGATGAACGCCACGATCATCACGATCGCGCCGGCCCAGGCGAGAGGGCCTGCCACGGGGCGCCAGCCGACGGCCAGGCCGACAGCGATGACCAGCGCCGTGGCAAGCAGGTTGCGCACCAGACTGGCCGCGATGTGCCCGGCGAGGACCGACCAGGAGGCGATCGGCATCGAGCGGAACCGGTCGACGATGCCGCTGCTCATGTCGGTGGCGACCGCGACCGCCGTGGTGCCGGCGCCAAAGCCCGCGCACAGCACGATCAGGCCCGGCACCACGTAGTTGGCGTAGCCGCCGGCGGCACCGACTCCCGCGTTGAACGCGCCGCCGAAGACATAGACGAACAGCAGCATCAGCACCACCGGGAGGGCGAGCGCGGTGATGAACGCCTCCGGGTCGCGCACGGATCGGCGAAGACCGCGGGCGATCATCACCTGGGTGTCGCTCAGCGCGTAGCGGGGGCCGTAGGCAGGGGTGAAACGGGCAGGGGTGAAAGCGGCGTTCACCGGGTCACCTCCGGGGTGCGGGCGGGTGCGGTGTCGTCAGGGGCGGTCAGCGCGAGAAACACCTCGTCCAGGCTGTCGGCGCCGAGGCCGGACTTGAGCTGGCTGGCGGTTCCCTCGGCCACGATCCGGCCCTGGTGCAGCACGGCGACGGTGCCGGCGAGCTGCTCGGCCTCGGTGAGGTACTGGGTGGTGAGCAGCACGGTCACGCCGTCGGCCGCCAGGTCCCTGACGGCTGACCAGAGCTGGTCCCTGCTGCGCGGGTCGAGGCCGGTCGTCGGCTCGTCCAGGACTAGCAGCTCCGGCCGGGCGATCATGCTGACCGCCAGGTCAAGCCGGCGGCGCATGCCGCCCGAGTACGTCTTGACCAGGCGGCGGCGGGCATCGGCCAGGTCAAACGAGGCCAGCAGCTCCGCCGCGCGGCCGCGCGCGGCGCGCGGCGGCAGGTGCCGGAGCCTGGCCATCATCCGCAGGTTCTCCTCGCCGGTCAGCATGTCATCGACCGCGGCGTACTGGCCGGTGAGGCTGATCGACCGGCGGACCCCGAGCGGGTCGGCGAGCAGGTCGTGGCCGGCCACGGTGGCGGTGCCGCCGTCGGGACGGAGCAGGGTGGCGAGGATCCGGATCAGGGTGGTCTTGCCCGCGCCGTTCGGCCCGAGCAGTGCGGCGATCCGCCCGGCCGGGACGACGAGGTCAACGCCGTCGAGGACCGTCTTGCCGCGGAAGGCCTTGCGGATGCCAGTCGCATTTACTGTGTATGACATACACGGAATAGTATGCGCCATACACAGTTAGGTCAAGAGACGGGACCGCGGCCACCGCCGCGCCCCGGCCGGCGTACCGTGAATCGGCGACCGTAGGGGAGGGCAGATGGCAGAGGCGACGGGAGGGCAGCCCGCGGCCCGGCCGCTTCCACCTGGGCTCGACCTGCTCTGGGGACGGCGCGAGCGCGGCAAGCGCGGCCCGCGGCCCGGACTGTCGGCGGAAGCCATCGCGACCGCCGCGATCAAGATCGCCGACGCCGAGGGCCTGGACGCGGTCTCCATGGCACGGGTGGCGGCCGAGCTCGGCTTTACCACCATGTCGCTGTACCGCTACGTCGCCAACAAGGAAGAGCTGCTCCAGCTGATGTGGAACGCCAGCGCGCTCGGCGCGGAGCGCCTGGTGATCGAGGGGGACGGCTGGCGGGTCCGGCTGCGCGCCTGGGCAGTCATCCAGCGGGACATGCTCGACAGCCACCCGTGGATCACCCAGATGCCGATGGCGGCTCCCCCGGTCGCGCCGAACTCACTGCACTTCGTCGAGCGGGGCCTTGAGGCACTGGACGGCACCGGCCTTCCCGACTCGGAGAAGATCAGGATCATCGGCCTGCTCAGCTCCTACACGCTGAGCGAGGCCCGGATGGCCGCCGATGCCGTGCGCGCGGCGAAGGCCGCCGCTGCGGCCGCTGCTCAGGCCGGATCAGCGCGGGCCCGATCGGCGTCGGCCGGATCGGCGTCGGCCGGATCGGCGTCGGCCGGATCGGCGTCGGCCGGCCCGGGTGCGGACGAACCGGGACAGGGAGGCGGCGAGCCGCAGAGCTACGAGGCGCTGCTGCGCGAGCTGGTCGACGAGAAGACCTACCCGCACCTGTACCGCCTTGCCTGGGAACCAGGGCCGGAGATCCCGCCGTCCGAGCGCGAGCAGTTCCTGTTCGGCGTGGACACGATCCTCGACGGCGTACAGGCGCTCATCGACCGGACCGCCGGGGGATACTAGCCTCATGGCCACGGAGAACACCGCCCGGCTGGCGGTGCTGATCGACGCGGATAACGCTCAGCCCTCGATCATCGACGGACTGCTCGCCGAGGTCGCCAAGTACGGCACGGCGCACGTCAAGCGCGCCTACGGCGACTGGACCGGGCCGAACCTGCGCGGCTGGAAGGACGAGCTGCTCGCCCAGTCGATACACCCCATCCAGCAGTTCGCCTACACACGGGGGAAGAACGCGACCGACGCGGCCATGGTGATCGACGCGATGGACCTGCTGTACTCGGGGCGGTTCGACGGGTTCTGCATCGTGTCAAGCGACAGCGACTTCACCCGGCTCGCGCAGCGGATCCGCGAGTCCGGGCTGACGGTCTACGGGTTCGGCGAGCACAAGACGCCGAAGTCGTTCGTGGCCGCGTGCGACAAGTTCATTTATATCGAGAACCTCCGGTTCGCCGACGAGGCCGATGCCTCGGACGCGGAGGTCAAGCCGGCCCGCCGGACGCCTGCGACAGCGGCGCAGCTCAAGGCCGACAGCGCACTCGTGAGCCTGCTGCGCGGCGCGGTTGAGGCGGCGTCCGACGACGAGGGCTGGGCGCCGCTGTCCACGGTCGGGAACATCATTACCAACCAGCGCCCGGACTTCGACTCGCGCAGCTACGGCTACGGCAAGCTGAGCGACCTGATCAAGGCGACCGGGCTGTTCGACATCGAGCGGCGCAGCCCGGGCGACGGGAAGCAGGCGCTCATGTACGCCCGCGGGAAGCGCCGCGCCGCCACCGCCAGGAAGACCGGCACCGTTAGGAAGAGCGGCGCCAAGCCAGCGGCGCAGGTACAGGTCGCGTCCTGACGCTAGCGCTCGAGCCCGTCCCAGGACCAGCGCGGGAGCGACAGGCCCGGTGGGACATCTGTGTCGCGGGGGTGGGAGAGCGCGACGGCATCGACCGCCCACTCGATGTAGCCGCGAATCGCTGAACGGAACTCCGGGTCAACCGGCCAGCCGGCGTCGTCGGCGGCCAGCATGAAGCAGTCGGCGAAGCGTCTGCCGAGGTCGGTCATGTCGCCGCAGCCCGCGTGGAGCCACACCACGTGGGTCTGGTCGGCACACTCGGCCGAGTACCTCGCGGGGCCGCCGAAGGCCTCGGCCAGGTAGGCGGCGAGCCGCTCGACGTGCTGCGGATGCTGGCCGGGGTGTGAGAACGGGTGGTTCAGCTCCGGGTCGGCGAGACAGCGCGTGTGCAACGCCCACGCGAACGGCTCGAACGCCTTCTCGCCCCCCGCGAACTCGTACAGCGTCGGTCGCATAGAGCGAGCTTAATTCACCTCGTTGAGCTTGCCGTCCGACACGTCGAAGACGAAGCCCCTGATGGCGTCCTTGTGCGGGAGGAACGGGCTGGTCCGGAGCCGGCCGATCGACTGGCGCACGTCGGCGGCCGCGTCGGTGAATGTCTCAACCGCCCACGGCGGCCTGATCCCGGTGTCCGCCTCGACCGCGGCCTTGAACGTGTCCTCGGTGGTCTTCTGCATGCCGCAGTCGGTGTGATGGATGAGCATGATCTCGCGGGTACCGAGCAGCCGCTGGCTGATCACCAGGGACCGGATCACGTCGTCGGTCACCGCGCCGCCCGCGTTTCTGATGACGTGCGCTTCGCCGCCCTTCATGCCGAGCACGGGGAGGATGTCCAGCCGCGCGTCCATGCAGGCGACCACCGCGACGTGCCTTGACGGCGCGCTAGGCAGACCGCCGAGGTGGGTATGCGCGTACTCCTCGTTGTTCTTGAAGTAGTCATCGACGGCACTCATCCATGGCCTTCCGGGAGACGGGGTCACTCGACGCGGGCGTGCAAGCACCGTAACACGAGTCACAGATTGCATACGCTATTCATTTCGACCCGGGGCGGGCCAACGGGTACCTCCGCTGACCCGGGGCGGGCCAACGGGTACCTCCGCTGACCCGGGGCGGGCCAACGGGTACCTCCGCGAGAACCGCAGACAGACAGATTTTTCCGCAGGCGTCCGATGGGAACCGCGGTCATGGAACGTCATAACCCTGGAAGGCGATGACTCGGGAGGCACACATGGCCGGCGGATTCACGGCCGAGGGACTGGCGGCGCTGGACGCCACTCTAGCCGGGCACACGTCAACGGGTGCGGTACCCGGCCTTGTTGCCCTCGTGGCGCGGGGCGGGCAGGTGCACGTCACGGTGACGGGGCACAAGGCACTCGGGGACAGCGCGCCGATCGGGCGGGACGCGATCTTCCGCATCTCCTCGATGACCAAGCCGGTCACCGGCGTGGCGGCGATGCTCCTTGTCGAGGACGGGGCGATGGCGCTTGACGACCCGGTGGAGCGATGGCTGCCGGAACTGAGTGCCCGCCGCGTGCTGCGGTCCTACGACTCGGAACTCTCGGACACGGTGCCGGCGGAGCGGGCGATCACGGTCGAGGACGTGCTCTCGTTCCGGTTCGGCTTCGGCTGCATCTTCATCCCCGGGCCGCTGCCGGTGGTCCGGGCCGAGGCGGAACTGCGGCTGAACACGCTCGGCCCGCCGTGGCCGCCGACCCCGCTCACCCCCGACCAGTGGATCGCCGCGCTCGGCAGCCTCCCGCTGCTCGACCAGCCAGGCGAGCGCTGGCGGTACAACACCGGCGCGACAGTCGCCGGCGTCCTCGTCGAGCGGGTCACCGGGGCACCGCTCGCCGAGGTGCTCAGGAAGCGGGTGTTCGAGCCGCTCGGCATGACGGACACGGGGTTCTACCTGCCCTCATCCGCCATGACCCGCTTCACGAGCATGTACGCGCCCGCCGAGGCCGCGGCCGCGTTCGGTGCCGGCACGGACGCGGCCGACGGCGCCGGCCTCGTGCTGATCGACCGGCCGGGCGGCTGGTATGCCGTGCCGCCCGCGCTGCCCGACGGGGCAGCCGGCCTGGTCTCGACGGTCGACGACCTGGCGGCGTTCGCCGCGATGCTCGCGGCCGACGGCGGTGGCCTGCTGTCACCGGAGTCGGTCGCGCTGATGCTGCGCGACCGGACAACGGCGCGGGACCGGGCGGAGAACCCGTGGTTCTTCGGTGACCACCTCGGCTGGGGACTGATGATGTCGGTCCCGGCGGCCGGCGTGGACCCGCGGACCGCACCGGACGGCATGCCGCGCGGTTACGGCTGGGAGGGCGGCAGCGGCACCGCCTGGCGCACCGACCCGGCGACCGGCCTTACCGGCATCCTGCTGACCCAGCGGATGATGACCTCCCCCGAGCCGCCGCAGGTGGCCAGGGACTTCTGGTCGGGCGCCTACGCCGCCATCGCCCCGTAAGGCGCGAAGGGCGGTTAGAAGTCGTGCCGGTGGGTCGCGATCCACTCGGCGGTGGTCTTGAAGCCGCCGAACGTGTAGAAGTGCAGCTTGACCACGCCGTGCTTCGCCGGGTCGAGGCCGTTCGCCAGGTCGCGGATGAAGTTTTCCGGGCCGGCCTTGCCAAGCAGGTTGGTGACCGACAGGCCGTACTTCTTCGCGATCGTCGTGGACGTCGAGATGCCGAGCCGCGAGGCGAAGCCGAGCAGCAGCTTGACGCTGGCCGGGCCCGGGACGCCGACGCGGATCGGCAGGTCGACGCCGTGCTCGCGCACTTCGGCGACCCAGGAGAGCACCCGGTCCACGTCGAAGTCCACCTGGGTGATGATCGTGCCCGGGATGTTCACCTTGGCGAGCGCGGCCGACTTACGCTCCAGAGCCGGGAAGAGCGCACCGACGGGGATATTCGGGTCTCCGGACGGGTGGCCGCCCATCGAGACGTGCTTGACGCCGTACTCCTGGAGCAGGCCGGACTCGATCACCGCGAGGGATTCCTCGTACGGGCCCATCGGCACGGTCGGGTCGCCGCCGA
>Ga0335072_10004534_pt1 | contig 20609 bp, 11 predicted proteins | sample Lox_Sample_21_FD_206725 | JGI IMG/M metagenome (GOLD analysis project Ga0335072, IMG submission 206725) | Soil microbial communities from Loxahatchee National Wildlife Refuge, Florida, United States - Lox_Sample_2.1 | ecosystem: Environmental > Terrestrial > Soil > Wetlands | place: USA...
GGAGGGCCGCATGCGGCCCTCCCGACGGCCGCACATGTGCGGCCGTGCGACCGGCGCATGCGCCGGTCATCCCCAAACACCGTCCAGGGCACGGATACCGCCGTGCGGGCGTGCGATACGCTCTACCGAGTCGCCCGTACGGGCGTTTTTCAATTCCCAGGGGGCCTCTCGGCCCCTCGGATGGCGCCGGCCGACAGGAGCGCGAGCCGGCGTGCCGATCATGACCGCGATCGAGGAGCAGCTTTCCCCATGAACACCACGGCTTCAGAGCTCAGCACCCCGCCCACCACCAACGAGCGCCTGCTGGCCTGGGTCGAGAAGATCGCGGCGCTGACCGAACCGCAGGACATCTACTGGTGCGACGGCTCCAAGGAGGAGTACGACCAGCTCTGCCAGCGCCTGGTCGACGCCGGCACCTTCGAGCGCCTGTCCGACGCCAAGCGTCCCAACTCCTACCTGGCGCTGTCGGACCCCGGGGACGTCGCGCGCGTCGAGGATCGCACCTTCATCTGCTCCGCCAACGAGGACGAAGCCGGCCCCACGAACAACTGGCGCGACCCCGCCGAGATGCGCGAGACGCTGAACGAGCTGTTCGCCGGGTGCATGCGCGGGCGCACGATGTACGTCGTGCCCTTCTCGATGGGCCCGCTCGGCTCCGACAAGAGCCACGTCGGCGTCGAGCTCACCGACTCAACCTACGTCGCGGTCTCGATGCGGATCATGACCCGCATGGGCCAGGGCGCGCTCGACGCGCTCGGGTCCGAAGGGGAGTTCGTGCCCTGCGTGCACTCCGTGGGCGCCCCGCTCGCCGACGGCGCCGAGGACGTCTCCTGGCCCTGCAACGCCGAGAACAAGTACATCGTCCACTACCCCGACACGCGCGAGATCTGGTCGTTCGGCTCCGGCTACGGCGGCAACGCGCTGCTGGGGAAGAAGTGCTTCGCGCTGCGGATCGCCTCCGTGATGGCGCGCGACGAGGGCTGGATGGCCGAGCACATGCTGATCCTCAAGCTGACATCGCCCGAGGGCGAGGTGAAGTACATCACCGCCGCCTTCCCCAGCGCCTGCGGCAAGACGAACCTCGCGATGCTGATCCCGACGCTCGAGGGCTGGACCGTCGAGACGATCGGCGACGACATCGCCTGGATGAAGTTCGGCGAGGACGGCAAGCTGTACGCGATCAACCCGGAGTACGGCTTCTTCGGCGTGGCCCCCGGCACCGGCGAGGAGACGAACCCCAACGCGATCCACACGATCGAGCGCAACTCGATCTTCACCAACTGCGCCAAGACCGACGACGGCGACGTCTGGTGGGAGGGCCTGACCAAGGAGCCCCCCGCGCACCTGATCGACTGGCACGGCAACGACTGGACGCCGGCGTCCGAGACGCCCAGCGCCCACCCGAACGCGCGCTTCACCACGCCCGCGGAGCAGGACCCCGCGATGGCGCCGGAGTGGGAGGACCCGAAAGGCGTCCCGATCGACGCGATGCTGTTCGGCGGCCGCCGCTCGACGGTCGTGCCGCTCGTGACCGAGGCCTTCGACTGGGAGCACGGCGTGTTCCTGGGCGCGGTGATGTCCTCCGAGAAGACCGCCGCCGCCGCCGGCACCGTCGGCGAACTGCGCTTCGACCCGATGGCGATGCTGCCCTTCTGCGGCTACAACATGGGCGACTACTTCGGCCACTGGATGGAGATCGGCCGGCGCGAGGGCGCGCAGCTGCCGAAGATCTTCTACGTCAACTGGTTCCGCAAGGACGCCGGCGGGCGCTTTTTGTGGCCGGGCTTCGGCGAGAACTCGCGCGTGCTCGCGTGGGTCTTCGCCCGCTGCGCGGGCCACGGCGCCGCGACCGAGACCCCGATCGGGATGATGCCGCCCGTCGGCCACGAGGGGATCGACACGCGCGGCGTCGACGTCTCCGAGGAGGACATGGCCGAGCTGCTGCGGGTCGACGTCGAGGAGTGGAAGGCGCAGCTGCCGCAGTTCCAGGCCCACCTCGCGCAGTTCAACCGCCTGCCCGACGCGCTCAACGTGCAGCTGCAGGCGCTGCACGAGCGCCTGGGCGCCTAGCTAGTAGCCGTGCTGCGGGCGCGCCGCTTCGCGGCGTAGCCCGCGCCCGCCGAGACAGGGGTCCGCGTCTGCCGGCGGGGTGAAGCGCGTGCGCTTGCGCTGCGGGTTGCAGGCCGCGGCGCGCCAGTAGAAGCAGGCGCGCGAGCGGCCGCGCGGGGCGGGCGATCCGTTCTTGTGGCAGCCGCGGCGCATCGCCCTAGGTGTTTTCGATCGCGCCTTCGGAGGTGTCCGAGCCGCCGTCGGGGTTTGTCACCGTCAGGTTGTATTTGCCCGTCTGCGAGCCGTTCCCGGCGGTGACTTTCACCTTCAGTTCGCCCGCGTTCACGAACGTCACGAGGTTGACCGTGAAGCCGCCGGAGACCGAGACCGTCGCGCCGCTGACGAAGCCCGAGCCGAGGATTTTGAATTCACCCGAGGTGTTGTGGGTGATTTTCACCCGGCTGCCGAACGCCGAGGTCGGCGAGGTGATGTTCGGCCCGGCGGTCACCGTGAAGCCGTTCGCCAGCGAGCCCGTGCCGCCGTCGGGGTTCGTCACCGTGACCGTGCGGGCGCCGGTGCTCGCGCCCTGTTCGACCGTCGCTTTCACCGACAGTTCCGTCGAGCTGACGAAGCTCGTCGATTCCACCGTGATCCCCGAGCCGAAGGAGGCCGTGGCGCCGTTGGCGAAGCCGCTGCCCTTGACGAGGATCGTCTGTTTGGCGGCTCCCTGGCTGCGCGAGGCGGGGTTCGTCGATTCGACGCCGGGCGCGGCGTTCACCGTGAAGCCGCTCGCCAGCGTGGCCACGCCGCCGTCGCCGTTCGTCACCGTCACGGTGCGCGTCCCGGCCGTGGCGCCGGTTTCGATCGAGATCGTCGCCGTCAGTTCGGTCGAGGAGTTGCGCGTCGTCGATTCGACCGCGATCCCCACACCGAACGAGGCGACGGCGCCCGTCACGAAGCCCGTGCCTTTGATCGCGATCACCTGTTTGCTCGCGCCCTGACCGCGCGAGCCGGGGCTCGCGGAGGTCACCGTCGCCGCGGCGTTCACGGTGAAGGCGTTGGTCGAGGTGGCGCTGGTCGTGTCCGGGTTCGTCACCGTCACGTTGCGCGATCCGACCGTCGCGTTCGAGGCGAGCGTCACGTTCGCCGTCACTTCGCCCGAGTTGACGTAGCTCGTCGAGTTGACCGTGATGCCCGTGCCGGAGAACGAAGCCACCAGGCCCGTGCCGCTCAGGAAGTTTTTGCCTTTGATCGCGATCGTCTGGTTGCTCGCGCCCTGACCGCGTGAGCCCGGGCTGACCGATTCGATGCTCGGCGCGCTGTTGACCGTGAAGCTGCCTTCGTCCGAGCCGCCGTCGGGGTTCGTCACCGTCACCGTGCGCGAGCCCGTGGTCGCCGAGGTCGAGATCGTGATGCTCACCGTCAGTTCGGTCGCGGACTGCAAGCTGGTCGAGTTCACCGTGACCCCCGAGCCGAAGCTCGCCGTGGCGCCGCTGGCGAAGCCCGTGCCCTTGATCGACACCGTCTCCGTGCCGCCCTTGTCGCCCGCGCTCGGGCTGACCGATTCGACGTTCGGCGCGGCGTTCACGGTGAAGCCGCCTTCGAGCGAGTCGGCGCCGCCGTCGGCGTTCGTCACCGTCACGGTGCGCGCGCCGGTCGTGGCGAACGAGGAGATCGTGATGCTCGCCGTCAGTTCCGTCGAGGATTTGAAGCTCGTCGAGTTGACGCTGACGCCCGAGCCCGAGAAGGACACTTCGGCGCCGCTGGCGAAGCCGCTGCCCTTGATCGTCACGTTCTGGGTGCCCGTGCCCTTCGCGCGGGCGCTCGGGCTGACCGATTCGACGTTCGGCGCCGCGTTCACCGTGAAGCCGTTGGCGAGCGAGCCGTTGCCGGCGTCTGGGTTCGTCACCGTGACCGTGCGGGCGCCGGTGCTCGCGCCTGCTTCGACGCTGACGCTGGCCCGCAGTTCGGTCGAGGATTTGAAGGTCGTCGAGCTGACCGCGATCCCCGTCCCGGAGAAGGACGCCACGGCGCCGCTGACGAAGCCGCTGCCTTTGATCGTCACCGTCTGGCTCGAGGCGCCCTGGCCGCGCGAGCCCGGGCTGGCGCTCGTGACCGTGGGGGCGGCGTTCACCGTGAAGCTCAGCGTGTCCGAGCCGCCGTCGGCGTTCGTGACCGTAAGCGTGCGCGCGCCCGTGGCGGCACCGGCGGAGACGCTGACGTTCGCCACCAGTTCCGTCGAGGATTTGACCGTCGTGGAGTTGACGGCGATGCCGCTTCCGGAGAAGGCCACCGCCGCGCCGCTCGCGAAGTTCTTGCCTTTGATCGTCAGGTTCTGTTCGGTGGCGCCCTGGCCGCGCGAGCTCGGGCTGATCGATTCGGCGGTCAGCGCTGCGTCGACGCTGAAGATGGCCGTGCCGGTGCCCGCGCCGGTGTCGGGGTTCGTGACCGTGACGTTGCGCGCGCCCGTGGCGGCGGCGGCGGAGATCGTGACGTTCGCCGTCACTTCCGTCGAGGATTTGAACGTCGTCGAGTTGACGGTGATGCCGGTGCCGGAGAACGTCGCCGCCGCGCCGCTGGCGAAGTGCGAGCCCGTGATCGCGATCGTCTGGTTGCTCGCCCCCTGGATGCGCGCGCTGGGGCTCGCCGAGACGACGGTCGGCTTCGAGATCGCCGCCACCGCTTTCGCGGCGCTGGCCGCGGTCCACGAATTCCACACGGCCGTGACCGTGTAGCTGTGGTTGCCGGGCGAGACGCCCGCGTCCGTGCAGCTCGTCGCCGTGGACGGGGACGAGGCCGTCGGGCAGTTGCCTTCCGCCGCCGAGCCGTCGCGGCTGACGTAGTACCTGACCGTCCCGGAGCCGGGGGCCGTCACGCTCGACCAGCCGATCGCCGCCGATTCGGCGCCGCCTTTGGCGCTTGTGATCGCGGGGGCCGAGAGCGTCCCGACGTGCCCGCTCGCGGCGCCGCTCCCGGAGGCGTGCCAGAAAGCCCAGCCCGTCGTGCACGCGGCGAGCGCGGCGCCGAAGGCCAGCAACAGCGCGCGGCGGCGGGTGAGGTGGGAGATGAGGGTTCTCATGAGTGGGCGCTCCCGCTGTAGGTGAACGTGAAGGTCGCGCCCTTGCAGGCGTCCTGGTTGACCGGCAGGTCCTTCATCAGCACCTGCGGCGCGCTGACGGCGCCGGAGGGCAGCGTCACGTGGCCGTTCGCCGGAATCGTCAGCGGGTTGGCTTCAGAGACGTTCGACTGCGTCAGCGCGAGGTTCGCCGGGCCGTCACAGCCGGCCTTGCTCGACCCGGGGGCGACCGCGGCGCTCAGCGCCGTGACGAGGATCGCGACGTTGTTCGGGTTCGTGACCGTGATCGCCAGCGGCCGGCTGACGCCGGGGGCCAGCGGCGCCGAGGCGCCGCCGCCGACCGTGAAGGGTTTGCCTTCTTCTTTTTTGACTTCCTTGACGACGGCCCACGAGAAGCTCGCCGGCGCGCTCGTGTTGCCGACGGCGTCGCGCGCCTGCACTTCGAAGCTGTGCGAGCCCAGCGACAGGCCGCCGTAGGAGATCGGGCTCGTGCAGCGGGCGAAGCGTCCGCCGTCGCGCCGGCACAGCAGCGTCGCGCCGTGCTCGGGCTCCGTGAAGGCGAAGCTCGCGCTTTTCGAGGTCGTCGAAGATTCGGGGTGCGAGGTGATCGCCGGCTTCGGCGGCGGTGTCGTGTCGACCGCGAAGTGGGCCACCGCCTGCGCGGCCGCGCTCGTCTTGTTGCCGGCGGCGTCGGTGGCGCGCACGTGGATCGTGTACGAGCCGTCGGCCGGCAGGCGCAGCGAGTAGCTCCAGCGGGTCGAGTTGCGGCCGGGGTGGTCGAGCGCCGCGGCGCGGAAGGACTCGCTGCCCTGGTCGAAGGCGCTGCCGCCCCACCATTGGCCGCCGTCGCGCTGGATCGAGATCGTCACGCCGGCGACGCCGCCCGCGTCCTTGGCGCTCCCGCAGATCGCGGTGTGGTCGGGGCAGCGCGCCCCCCATTCCGCGGCGCCGAGCGTGATGGCGGACGGGTAGGAGACCGACGCGCTCGGCGGCGTCGTGTCGACCGTCCACGAGTAGGAGGCCGCCGCGCTGGTCTTCGAGCCCGCGACCGCGCGGACCTTGAACGCGTGCGAGCGCTCGCTCAGCGGGCCGTAGCCGGCGCCGGAGGCGGGGCAGCTCGCGAACGAGCCGTTGTCGAGCTGGCACTGGAAGCTCACGCCCGACTGCGCGTCGGCGTAGGTGAAGTGGGCCGCGTTCTGGCTCGTCGGGTCCGACGGGCGCGCGGCGATCGTGGGCGCCGGCGGTGCCGGCGGCTCGGGCGGCTTCGGCTCCGGGCGCGTCGCGGCGAGCGCGACGCCCGCCACGAGCAGCAGCAGCAGCGCCGCCGGGAGCACGAGGAAGCGGCGGCGGCTGCCGGTGGGCCGGCGATCCCCCTCGCCGGCGGCGCCTGCCGCGCGCTCCTCGCTCTTGTCAAACCGTCGCAGTCGCATCGCTTACCCGCTCGCTCTCCTCGTGAAGGTTTCGGTGAAGTTCGTGGCCGCGGGCTACGCGCCGCGCGGAAGAAGAAGTGGAGGGGAGGCGTCCGTGCCTCCCCTCCACTGGCCCCCATCGCTAGCTCGTGAGAGCGAGCGAGATCGTTGCGCCCTTGCAGGCGTCCTGGTTGGAGTTGGTGTCGGCCATGGCGATCGAGCCTTCTTTGGCCAGCGCGACGGCTTTGCCGCCCGCGGCGATCGTCTGGTTCTCGGCCGTGTCGGCGATCGTGAAGTCAGACGCTTCGCAGCCGGCTTCGGCGTGCGCTTTGTCGATCGAGACCACCGCGTGCACGGTGCCGACCTGCTCGCTCGAGGAGTTGGCGTTGTCGGCGGTGAACGCCACCGGCGAGCTGCCGCCCGGCGTCAGTTCGTTCGAGATCGTGCCGTGCAGCGTCAGCGTGCCGTTGCTGGAGGCGACGGCGCCCGAGCCTTCGCCCGAGCCGGTCGTGGTCCAGTACGCGATCGCGAGGCCGGCCACGGCCAGGACCGCCACGACGCTCAGCGTCAGTGCGGTGCGCTTTTTGACTAGTTTGCGGAACACAGGCTCCTCCTTGATTGGTTGCCTTGGTTGGAGCCAAGTGCTCCAGTGGCGGAGATGGTGCCCGCCGCCGGGAGCGATCTCGCCGGAAGTTCGGCTAGTCCCACCTAGACCTTCTTCCGGGTCGGGGCGCGGGGGCGGCGGCGGGCCTGCCGCGGACGTCCCGGGCACCGCTGGGTCTAGACCAAGGTCCAGTAGGCCGCGGGCCCGGCGCGAGCGAAGCTGTCGGCCATGGGATGGGAAGCGACCAGGCAGGACGAGGAGGAGGAAGGCGCGCGCGTAATCCGCCTGCGCCCGCTGCGCGTGCTGGTCGTCTCCTCCGACGAGCCGTTCCGGGCCGTGACGTCGATGCTGCTGAGCAGGCGCGGCTGCCGCGCCTTCAGCCTGACGGCGCCCTATGCCGCGGCCGAGCTGGTCGCGCGCGAACGGATCGACGTCGTCGTGGTCGACGGCGCCGACCGCCGCAGCGCGCTCGCCGAGGAGCTGTCGATCACCGCCGGGGCGGCGCCGCCGGTGGCGATCGTGCTCGTGGGCGAGGACGAGCAGCCGGCGCCCGACGGCGAGCCGGCGCTCGCGAAGTGGGCCTCCTTCGAGGAGCTGTACACCGCGGTCGAGCGGGCGGACCGCGCCCGCGCGACGATGCGGCCACGCGACGCCGAGCGCACGGGTCATCCCTGGGCGCGCGGGGCGCGCGCGCTCGACTGAGCGCTCGCGCCGCCCTCGCGCCGGTGGAGCTTCCGCCGCGGGCTGCCGATAAGGCCGTAGTGCCCTTGGCGCCCGGCGTGGGCGCCTGCGCTGCCACGGCGCCCGCCGGACGGCGCGCGGCCGCCGACAACATTCATGCAACCGCGACAATCAGCAGAGGAACGCCACGCGCGCGAGCTCGACCGCGTCGAGCGCGCCTTTGCCGAGCTGGGCATGCTGCCGGGCCCCGCGCTGTCCGAGCGCGCCCGCGACGCGGCCACTGAGGCCGGCGACAGGGCCGGCGTCGAGCTGGCGCGCGGGCTGTTCGCGCTGGCGGCGCCCGCGATCGCCGGGGACGCCGGCCTGATCGCGCGCCTGATCGACCGCCTGGCCGTGGAGCTGGCGGTGACGCGGGCCGAGCTGGCGGAGGCGCTGCTCGCGGCGACGGAGCTGGAGGGCGGCCCCGCCGACGTCAGGGCCGAGACGCTGCTGGCGCTGGTGGAGGGGGGCGACCGGCGCCTGACGAGGCTCGGCTTCGACCTGCACGACGGCCCGCTTCAGGAGCTGCTGCTGCTGGGGGAGGACCTGCGCATGTTCCGCGGGCAGCTCGTCTCGGTGCTGGGTGAGCACGAGCGCGCCGCGCTGCTCGGCGGCCGCCTCGACGACCTCGACGCGCGCTTGGCGGCGCTCGAGCGGGGCCTGCGGCGGATCTCGACGGCGGTGCACGGGAGCTTCCTCGCCGAGGGGCCATTTGCCCAGGCGGTGCAGGAGCTGACCGACGCCTTCGCCCAGCGCACCGGGATCGTGCCGGCGCTGCGCGTCGAGGGCGACCCCGCGCGGATGTCGCCTTCGCAGCGGATCGCGCTGTTGAGCGTGGTGCGCGAGGCGCTGAACAACGTCCGCGAGCATGCCGACGGCGTGCGCGGGGTCGGGCTGGCGATCGCGATCGGCGAAGAGGGGGTGACGGCGCGGGTGAGCGACGACGGGTGCGGGTTCGACGTCGAGGCCGCGCTGCTGGAGGCCGCGCACCGCGGCCGCATCGGGCTCGCTGGCATCCACGAGCGCGTGCGCCTGCTCGGCGGCGAGTGCGTGGTCGAGAGCAGGCCGGGGGGGCCTACCGCGGTGTCGCTGACGCTCCCGCGCTGGGAGCCCTCCGCGGGCCTGCTCGTCTCCGCGGGCAGCTAGTCGCTGCCGCGGTTGAGTCGCTGCCGCGGTTTAGTCGCTACCGCGGCTCAGCCCGCGACCGGCACGAGCCCGTGCTCGTAGGCGTAGCGCACCGCGCCGCTGCGGTTGCTGACGCCGAGCTTGCGGTAGATGTTCGTGAGGTGGAACTTGACGGTGTGCTCGCTGACCCACAGCTCGGCGCTGATCGCCTTCGTGGTCAGCCCGCCGGCGACCGCGGCGAGGATCGTCAGCTCGCGCTCGGTCAGCAGCGCCTCCGGCGCCTGCGCCTGCTCGCCGGGGGCGTCCTCGCCGTCCTTGGGCGCGTGGAACAGCGAGTAGCCGGCGGCGACCTGGCGCAGCAGCGCAGGCACGTCGAGCGAGCTGACGCTCTTCAGCACGTAGGCGCTGGCGCCGGCGGCGATCGCGGCGTCGATCGAGGCGCGGTCGTCGGAGCCCGACAACACGACCGCCTTCACCTCCGGCCGGGTCTGCTTGATCGCGGCGATGCATTCGACGCCGTCCATCTCTGGCATGCGCAGGTCCAGCAGCACGATGTCGGGGTTGCGGCGCTCGACCAGCGGCAGCACCTCGGCGCCGGAGCGGGCCTCGCCGACGACGTCGATGTCGTCGCAGGCCTCCAGCGCCCTGCGCAGGCCCTGCACGATCAACGGGTGATCGTCGGCGACCAGCACTTTCAAGACTTGCTCCATGCGAAATCGGCTCCCGTCGTCGCGGCTGCAAGAGCTACATCGGACGGCTCCGGCGCCAGCTGAAGCGCGGGCGTGCCCGGCGGACGGGCCGCGGAATCGCCGCGCGGGCCGCTACTCGTGGCCGTGGCTCTCGCCGGCGGCCGCCGGTGGGCGCGACTCCTCGGCGAGCGAGGTGATCGTCAGCGCTCCGCGCGCGGAGGACTCCAGCACCTCCGTCGCCTCCTCCAGCGAGCGCGCGTACAGCTCGACCAGCAGGTGCACGATGATCCGCGAGTCGTCCTCGTGCTTGTGGAAGCGCACGTGCGTGAAGAACTCGCGCACGCCGTGATCGCCGAAGGCGGCGTAGGAGAGGGCGTCGCCGGCCTCCGGGCCCGAGCAGCTCTCGACCTCGTCGGCGTCGACGGTCACCGTGCAGGACGCGACCCAGGGCGTGCCGGCGATCATCCGTTCCCACCGGTCCTCGATCGGCTCGACGCGGCTGTTGTTGAAGCCCAGGTGCGGCTGGTCGTGCATGCAGTCAAGGCACTGCACGACGGCCTCCTGCAGCTCGTCGATGACTTCGGCGCGCTCGCCGGTGTCGGGGTCGATCTTGTGGATCCCCTCGTAGTGGACCTGCACCTCCAGGTCCTGCGACCAGCAGCGGTAGCAGCGCAGCCAGCTGCGCGCGCCGGTCTCTGGGGTCGAGCCCTCCATTGCGCAGATTGTAGGACGCGCCCCCCGCGCCGCGCCTGCGCGCGGTACGGGGGGCGGCGCGTGCGCCGGCTAGTGGCGCTTCTTCTTGTGCCCCTTCTTCTTCGCCTTTGGCCGCAGCGTGACGTGCTGCTTCTTGGTTGTCACGACCGTGCCGTTCAGCGTGCGGATCGTGAACGACAGCGTCAGGTGGACCGACTTGCCCTTTGACAGGTGGCCGAGTGCGTGCTTGCCCTTCGCGGTCGGCTTCAGGATCAGCTTGCCCTTGCCGGGCTTGCTGAGCTTGAGCTTGCCTTTGCCGAGCAGCACGGGCTTCTTCTTTTTCTTCTTGCCGTGCTTCTTGCCGTGCGTCGCGGCCGCTTCGGCGAGCACTTCGGTGGCGCCCGGCGGCGCGAACGAGGAGATGCTCGCGAAGTCGGGGCCGCTGAACAGTTCGCCAAGCGCTTCACAGGGGAAGCCGCATTCGATCGGGATTTCGACTTCTCCGCCGGGCCCCACGGTGCCGGCTTCGGAGAGGTCGACGTGCTCGGCGAGCGAGCTGGCCGGCCCGTAGTGGGTCTGCCCGACGCTCGAGTTGTGGGTCGCGTCACCGGAGTAGGTCGCGGTGATCGCGGGGAACGTGCTGTCTTTGGCCGGCGGCAGGAACTGCACCGAGCAGCTCGATGTGTTGCCGGGCAGCGTCGGTTTGAGGCTGCACATGTTGCCCGAGCTGAACAGCCCGCCGTTGGCGCTCGCGAACGTGACCGTGCCGGTCGGGTTGGTCGAGTCCGAGGGCGCGGCGTCGCCGATGGTCGCCGTGCACGTGTCGGAAGCCGTCGCGATCACGAGGTTGCAGATCACCTGCGTCACGGTCGGGTGGCTCGTGGGTTTCGGCGGCACGATGCACGCTTCTTCGCCCACGCGGACCTGGCCCGCGGGGCAGCCCGCGAGCGCTTTCGTCGCGCCGGTTTCGATGATGTTCACCAGCGTCGCCGCGAGTTCGCCGCTGCCGCCGTCGAGCGCTTGGCCGCCGGACAGCGCAGCCCAGAATTCCCAGTACGGGAGGTAGTTTTTGCCGCCGAAGTACTCGATCGACTCGAGTGGCTTGCCGTCGGCGGCGAGCTGCGCGGCGACGTTGCGGATCTGGAGGTTCGTGCCGGGCGTCCAGGTGGTGCCCGCGATGCCGAAGTTGCCCCCGGGTTCTTCGTGCGTGTCAAACGGGTTTTCGGCCCAGGCGCTTTCGGGCAGGCCTTCGTTGAGGTTCGGGTCGTGCGGGACGTTGTCGGCGATCAGCACGATCTCGTGGCGCGCCCCGGCGCGCCAGCCGACGGTGGGGTTCGTGTCGGACTCCCACAGCGCACGGCCGTACGCTTCCGGCCCGTCGCCGCCGTAGTCGATCGTCAGCGCGTTGATCGCCGCGGTGACTTTTTCGCGGTCGGTCGTGATCGGCTGCGTCAGCGCCCATGCTTTTTCACGGTCCGCCGCGTATTCCTGTTCGCTCTCCGAGAAGGTGAACGTGCCGTTTTCATAGCCCGGCACGTCTTCGACGAAGGCGACGCCAAAGGCCACGTCGGGCAGGTGCCCGCTCACGGATTCCATGACGCCCGCGATTTTTTCCTTGGCTTCGTTCAGCTCGTTCGTCATCGAGCCGCTGGTGTCGAACAGGAACAGCACGTCGGTGTGGGCCGGCGTGTCTGCCGAAGCGGTGCCTGCGGCCGATCCATAGCCGACGGCGATCAGTGCGACGCTTGCAGCGAGCAGGCTGTAGAGACGACGCGGCAGCCTGCGTCTGCGCGCAGATCCTTCGGTACGCATTGGAATCCCCCGGAGTAGCGAGTAAGAGAGGTCAATGTGACGGCGCCCAGGGAGCGCCGTCCCGCCGATCGCAGGGGGCCTACGTATGCATGCGTATACGCTGCAACCGGCCCGAGACGGGCCGGCGGAGGGGCTAGCGCACCTTCGCCGAGACCGCCGGGCCGAGGTTGCCGGCGTCGTCGATCGCCTGGATCGAGAGCTTGCGCGTGCCGGCCGGGAGCGTGATTTCGCGGCTGAAGCTGCTTCCGCCGGCGACGGGGGCTCCGAGCGGGACTTCGGCTTTGCCGGCCCGCGCCCGGTAGGCGCTCGCGGTCCCGCACGCGCCGTCGTCGCCCGGGGAGGTGAACGTCAGCCGGTAGCGGTTCGCCCCGAGCGGGGTGAGCGCCACGTTCGAGGGGGCGTTCGGCGGCGTGCCGTCGCGGTCGTAGTCGCCGCTGCCCTGCTGATCGTGGCGGAAGCTCGGCCACTGTGGCTGGCAGGCGGGGGCTTCGGTCTGCCACTCGAACAGGTAGCCCTCGCGCGTCATGTCGGCCATGCGCCCGTCCGCCGCGAGGGCGGGCGGCGCGTACAGCCAGCCGCCCGTCTGCTTGGGGAAGCCGCTGACGTCTTTCCCGGTCGCGCCGTCGAAGGCGTGCAGCAGGCCGAGGCCGCTGCCGCCGACGATCTGGTTCGTCGGGAGCGTGGGATCGACCTTGGCGATGTTGTTCGAGGACAGCAGCTGGTAGTCGTCGGTGACCGTCGGGTAGGCCGGCAGCGTCGCGCCGGTCGCTCCGTCGAAGGCGCCGATCAGGTGGTTGTAGGGGAAGTCCTGCCCGACCAGCAGGAGGTTCGCCGCCTGGCTGAGCGACAGCTCGTACTTGACGACGTCGGGGGTGCCGGTGCCGAGCAGGTCTCCGATCGAGGCCGACTCGAACAGGTTCAGGGCGCCGCTGCGGTCGGTCGCGTCCGAAGCCGCGCCGAACGCCTGCGGGCCGACCTGTTGCAGCGTGCGCACGACTTCGCCGCTCGGGCTCAGCTCCTCCAGCGAGCCACCCGTCGCCGACGCCACGATCACGGTCTGACCCCCGATCCTGGCGATCGAGGCGTCCTGGCCGGGGCCGATGAACGGCAGCGTGTCCTGGATGATCCCCGGCATCGCCACCGGCCAGCCCGGCAGCGGCTTGCCGGTCGCGCCGTCGATCGCGTACAGGCGACCGCTCGTGCCGGCCGCCGCGGAGGTCACTCCGGCGAAGCTGACGTCGCCGCCGTTTTTGACGGCGCCGTAGACCTCGTTGCTGGCCACGACGACGTCGTCGTGACCAGCGCCCGTCAGGTCGGCGATCGCGGGCTCGTTGATCGACTCGGCGATCATCTGCGTGCCCGCCGCGAGCTGCGTCGGGTCGACCAGCGCGATCGGGTAGCCCTTGACCGGCTTGCCGTTCGACTTCCACGCGTACAGGTGGCCGTCGAGGCCGGGCTCGACGATGTCGGGCTTCTTCGCGAAGCCTTCGAGGTGGGCCAGCGCCGGCGAGGCGAGGAAGCCGCACTTCGGGTGGCTCTGGAAGCTCTCCAGCGACGGCGCGCAGAAGGCCGGGTTCTCCGACACCGGGAAGCCGTGTACCGGCTTGCCGTTGGCCTTCCACGCGTAGACGTGCGTGCCGGCCGCCGAGATCACGTCGGCGCTGCCGTTGCCCGCGAGGTCGCCGATCACCGGCGCCCGCGGCGCCTCGCGCGGCAGCCCGAGCGCCGCGAGGCCCGGCGAGCCCGAGTGCCCGAGCGCGGAGGACTGCGTCTCGGTCTGCACCGGCCAGCCCTTCAGCTCCGAGCCATTGGGCTCGTACGCGTGGATCGTGCCGTCCTCGGTCGGGACGATCAGCTCCTGCACGTTGTCGCCGTTGAGGTCGGCGTAGCGCGTCGCGGCCTCGCCGCCCGCGCCCATGCGCTTCGGGAAGCCGGGGACGAGCGAGGGATCGGTGAAGGTCTCGAACACGCGGCGGTCGATGCCGGTCAGCGGGATGCCCTGGCCGCTGACCTCGAGCTGCACCGTGAACTGCTTCTGGAACGGGTTGGGCTCGCCGGCGCCGAACGTGGGGCCGCCGGCGTCGGGCGGCACGACGTAGCTCGCCAGCGCCTGGCGCACGGTTTCGAGGTTCAGCGAGCCAAAGTCGGTCACGGTTCCGCTGGAGTCGCCTTCGCCCAGCGTGTTCCAGCTCGACGGCGCCTCGCCGGCGCCCCAGATCAGCTTCCAGTGGAACTGGCCGCCGCTCGCGAAGCGCGCACGGGCGAGCCCTTCGATCTCGACCTTGGAGCCGGTCAGCGGCGCGTACCAGTCGGGCGAGTCGATCGCCGCCTCAGGCGGGATGTCGCCGTGCACGACGTCGCCGACGGCCGCGCCGACGTCGGCCCGGCCCCAGCCGAAGTGCGTCGTCCACTGCTCGTCGGCGGGGAGCGTCGGTTCGGCTCCGGGGTCGGCGACGCCCGCGCCTTCGGTGTTGTCGGCGACGACGCGCTCGGCCGTCTGCTCCAGCAGCTCGCGCGTCTCGTCGGGGCGCAGCGCGATGCCGTGGTCGAGCCCCGCGCTGACGACGAGGCCCGCGGCGCCGGAGGCCTTGCTCGTGTTGACCGAGCCGGTCGGGCCCTCCATCGAGATCGAGCTCTTGCCGCCGTACTGCGTCGTGTTCGCCCCGCGGAAGAACGTGCTGACGGGCAGGTTCGAGCCGAGGCAGGCCTGTAGCCCGGCGACGCCGCACAGTTTCTCTGCCTGCACCCACTGGCTCGATTCTTCGCCGAGCCCCATCGTGTCGGGCACCGTGCCCTGGATCAGCATCGCGTGCGCGTAGTTGGCGGGGTAGTTGTGGTCGCCGGTGTTCAGGTCGTCGCCGGAGAACGTCTGCACCACGCCGTGGTCGTAGGCGTACTGCGAGGCGGCTTCGGCGAACGCCGAGTGGTACAGGCTGCCGTTGGCGCCCTCCAGCACCTTCGCGCCGTTGTCGGTCGCGTAGACCATCCCCAGCGCGAAGTCGTTCGCGTCGGAGACGAACGTGTCCCACGTGCGCACCGGCATGATCTGGCAGTGGGGGCAGACGCCGATCGAGCCTTCGCCGTCGTTGCCCGTCTCGGCGGCGTCGAGCGCCCGGTCGGTGCCGTGCCCGCGCGCGGCGAAGTAGCTGGAGGTGTCGGCGGGTTCGTTGTCGTTGTCGAAGAAGTTCCAGCCGGCGATGTCGTCTACGTAGCCGTTCCCGTCCGTGTCGACGCCGTCCGAGAAGGCTTGGATCAGGTCCTGCGCCGTGATCAGCCCGGCCGGCCCGCGGCGGCCGCTCCAGGACAGGCTGACGCGCGGGTCGTGCGCGTAGTCCTCGACGTTGACGACGCCGTCGCCGTTGCAGTCGTAGGCGGCGCACGGCGAGCCGTCGGCGTGCTCGGGGAGCGGCAGCTCGCCGGTGTTCAGGTGGATCTGGTCGCGCAGCCCGCGCTCGGACCAGTTGATGCCGTCGTCGAGGATCGCGATCGTGACGTCGCTGCGCCCGCGCTCGGCCTTCCAGGCGCCGGCGGCGTTGAAGCCCGCGACCATCGGCTTGCCCGCGTGCGGGCCGGCTTTGTAGATCGCGTTCGGCGTCAGCTGTGAGGGGAAGCCGAACAGGTCGAAGCGCTCGCCGTAGAAGTTCGAGGAGCGGTTCGCTTCGGGCTGCTGCGTGTCGGGCTCGGCCTGGTCGTAGTCCGGGTCGTTCGGCGTGTCTTCGCGCTGCACGCTGCCCGGCGCGAACTGCTGCGCGGTTTCGCCGGAGCAGGGGTGCTCGAAGCCGCCGCATTCGGCGGCGCTCGCCCCGCCCGCGGGCGTCAGCGCGAGCAGCCCGAGCGCGGTGCACGCGCACCACGCCGCCCACGTCCTCCTGCGTGCCATGCGTGCCGATCGCCTGATCATTTCGCGCTCCCTTTCGGCCGCTGGGTCTTGGCTTTGATCTCGAGCGGTTCTTCGTTCGAGATCGTCGCCGTCGCCGTCAGGCCCGTCTGTTCGGAGGTTTTTTCGGTTCCCGCGACGACGCTCGTGGTGAGCGTGTCTTTCAGGGCCCCTTCGAAGTGTTCGGGCTGCTGTTGGCCCGAGACCGCCTTGAAGGAGATCGTGAAGCTGGTGGTCATCTCGTCGATCCGCTTCACCGGCCCGATTACCGAGCCTTCGAGCGTGAGCAGTTCTTTGCCGCCGAGGCCGGCGCTCGCGCATTCGAAGCTCGCCAGCGCCGGTTCGCGCTTCAGATCGACGCCCACCGTGGGCTTCTGCCCGCCGACGATGAAGCCGATCCCGCCTTCGAGCGCGTTCGTCACGATCTCACCCGACGGCTGGGCGAGGCTCTGGCACGGCTCGTGCGTGGCGGGTCGTTCGCAACCCTGCAGCGTGAGCGTCATCGTCAGCGATTTCGCGCCGGTGTATTCGCCCTGGATCGAGCCGGAGCCGCACGTGACCTTCGCGTGACCCGTCGTTTCGAGCGAGATCGCGCCGAGCTGGCCGCTCAGCCCCCGTTTCGCCCCGGGGCCGGGCAGCCAGTCGTGGTTGCCTTTGCCGTCGGCTTCGACCACGCACAGCGCGCCTTTCCATTCGCCGGCCTTCTTCGCCGATTTCACGCACCTGCCAAGCGACGGCAGCGCCGCGCCGCCGTTGAATTCGGCGACGGCGGGCAGGCCGAGGTTGCCCTGGTCGTCGACCGCGCGGATCGCGACGTAGCGCTCCGCGCCGGCGGGCAGCGCGTAGCTCTGGGCGGTGCCCGCGGCCGCGGGTTCGGGGGCGCCGGAGAGCGGCGTGGCGCTCGCGAAGCTGCGGGCGTCGATCGGGCTTTCGGAGGTGACGACTTCGTAGCGCGTCGCTTTGCCGCACATCAGGTCGTCGCCGGGCGCGCTGAAGTGCAGCACGCCTTCGGCGACGCCCGCTTCGCGCGGCACTCCCGGCGGCACCGCGTCGCGCGTGTAGTCGCCGGAGTTGGCGATGTCGTGGTGGAAGTTCGGCCACGAGCTGGGGGAGCAGGCCGCGGCGGGCGTCGTGTACACCGACACGGTCCCTTCGCGCGTGATCGAGACCACGTCCTTCCTGGCGTCCGGGCTCGTGTCGAGCGTGCCCAGCGAGCCGAGCGTCGGCGTCGCCACCATCCAGCCGCCGGTCAGCTTCGGCCAGGCGCCGCTGGCGGGTAGCCCTTCGCCGTTGTAGGCCTCGAGGTCCTGCGAAGCCGTCCCGGCCAGCACCTCCTGTTTCGGCGCCTGGCCGGTGACGTCGCCGATCGTCTCGCCGGTGATGAACGAGAGGTCGTTGTCGACCGCGGGGAAGCCGGGGGAGAACTGGCCGCTGTTGGCGTTCCAGCCGGCGATGAAGTCCTGCCCGCCCTTCTGGTAGTCCGGCGCGACGACGTCGAGCGCGCGCACGAGCCCCGCCGCCGGCGCGAACATGCTGGTCGTCGTGCCGTCGAGCGTGCCGAACGCCGGCTCGCCGACTGTCGGGAAGGCCGGCGTGTCGACTTTGCTCGCGCTGGCGCTCGCGTCGGTCTGCAGGGCGTTGTCCTTGCCGCCGGCCGAGCCGTAGCAGGAGCTGCCGTCGGGGTTGAACACGTAGCCCGGCCCGGCGTCGGGCGTGACCCCGATCTTCAGGCTTTCGCCGCCTTCGGGGCAGAGCACGGGCGCCACGACGGGCGAGCCGTTGATGCCCTCGCCGACGTCCGGCAACAGGCCCGCGTCGATGATCCCGACCTTCGAGGGCCAGCCTTCGCGGAAGGCCGTCGAGGTGCATTTGGCGCCTTCGCACTTCAGCCCGCCGGTCGCGCAGGAGGACGGGTCGGAGGAGCAGCCGCTCGCCTTGATCGCGTACACGCGCCCGTTGGCGAACGTCAGCAGGCCCGAGGCGCCGACGACGCCGAGCGAGGCCGTGTTGACGCCGCTGGCGTTGAGTTCGCCTTCGTTGCCCTTGCCGGCCAGGTACTCCTCGTTGCTGCCGACGACGATCGTCGGCGGTTTGCCGGGCCCGTCGAGTTGCGCCACGGCGGGCGTGTCGACGATCTTGCCCTGGTCTTCGTCTTTGTTCTGGTCGGCCGGGACGTTGCCGTTGAAGCTCGGCTGGTTGCTGGTCGTGTCGACCGAGGCGAGCTTTTCGGGGTCCTCGACCAGCACCGGGAAGCCTTTGACGGCTTTGCCGTCGGGGTGCCAGGCGTAGAGGTGGCGGTCCTCGCCGGCGGCGATTATGTCGAGCCCCGAGCCGCTTTCCGGTTCGAGGTCGGCGAGCACGGGCGAGGTGACGAAGCCGGCCTCCGTGCGCTCGCGCACGCCGTAGCGCTGCGCCTCCCACGCCGGGTCTCCCGCCAGCGGCGCGCCCGAGTAGGCCGGGTCCGAGGTCTCGTGGAAGATGCGTTCGCCCTTGGCGTTCCACGCGTAGACGTTGCCCTGCACGTCGTCGGCGACGACGGCCAGTTCGCCGTCGCCGGACAGGTCGCCGACGGCCGGGGCCTCGATCACGGGGTCATAGTGCGCCGTGTCCAGGCCACCCCCACTGAAGGCGTGCTCGCCGCCGTGCAGCGGCAGCGGGTCGGTGTGCACCGGCCAGCCGGGGAGGTCTTTGAGCGCGCCCCCGGCCGGGTCGTAGCGGTAGGCGTGGATCCAGCCGTCGGAGTTGGCGACGATCAGCTGGTTGGCGTCTTCTCCGGCTATGTCGGCCAGTACCGGGCTGGCGTCGCCGTCGCCTTTCATTTCGAGCGGGAAGCCTTTGAGCATGTCGGCGTCGCGGTGCAGGAACAGCTGGCGGCGGTCCTGGCCGGTCATCGCCGGCCCGGGCGAACCCGCGGCGGTGGAGACGACGACGCGCACGGTGAACGCGTAGGGCAGCGTGTTGGGGCGCCCGTTCGAGCTCTGCGCGGTGCCGCCGTTCTCGTTGCCGGTGAACGACGTCGGCGCGCCTTTGGGGAACAGCGCCTCCAGCGTCGCGGTGCTGACGTTCGCGAGCAGGCCGCTGAACGGTTTGGCGTGCACGGTGCTGCCGTCGCAGTAGTTCGAGGGCACGCTCGCGAAGTCGCCGCTGGATGAGGTCGAGGCGTTGTTGGGTTGCGCTCCCGGAGCGACTTCCACGCGGCAGGTGTATTTGCTGCGCGCGCTGACCGAGCCGTCGAGCGCGACCGATTCCTGTCCGGGGTCCATTTGCTGGAACCATTCAGGTGAAGTGATGTCGGCTTCGGGTGGGATCCAGCCCTGCGCGGCGGCTTCCACGGCCTTGTAGGCGTCGATCCTGCCGTAGCCGAAGAACTCGTCCCAGCCCTTGCGCGAGGGATAGCGGCTCGTGTCGGGCAGCGGCCCGATCACGCCGCCGAGCTCGTCGGCGGCGAACGTCGAGTTGAGGTTGGGGTCGGTGCACGTCGGCGCCATGCCGACGCTGCACGCGCCTTCGGGCGAGGCCGCCGTGTCGACGTCGTCGGCCTGTCCGCCTTCGCCCTGGTCAGCCGCGGCTTTGCCGTTGCTCGGGGCGTTGGCGCCGAGCGTCGAGGAGCCGTCGACCGTCGTGCCCGCGATGTTTCCGGAGGCCATCAGCTGGCGCACCTCGTCGGCGGTGATCGGACAGGGCGAGCCGTCCACCCGTTTGCAGTCGCTCGACGGTTTGAGCTTGGTCTGGGGGCCGCTGGAGCATTCGCCGTAAAGGCTCGCGCCGCAGGCGTTCAGCGCCGCGCTGTAGATCAGCCCGACGACGCCCGAGCTCTTGCCGGTCGCCTCCGAGGAGCACGAGGTGGCGGGCACGGAGACGTCGATCCGCGTGCCGAAGTTGGTGCAGCCGTCGAGTTGCAGGTAGGAGGGCGGCGTGTTCGTGACCGGCACCCCGCCAAGGCTGGCGGGGCCTTCGACGGCGTTGACGACGATCGTGTGCGGCAGCGCGCCCGGCTGGTTGTGGTGCTCGGCGGCCTCGTCGGCCGCCGAGGCGATCACGGCGACGCCGTGGTCGTAGGCGTAGTCGATCGCTTCACGCGCGAACACCGGGTCGTTGAGGCTGCCGAGCGCCTCCTGGACGACGTCGACGCCGCGGTCGGTCGCGTAGACGGTCGCCTCGCCGAAGCGGTTGGCCTCCGCGACGAAGGACTCGCCCACGCGCAGCGGCAGCACCTCGCAGTTCGGGCAGGTGCCGACCTCGCCGGAGCTGTTGTTCGCTTCGGCCGTGGAGTCCTCGTCCTCGCCGGTGCCGTGGCCGTACTGGACCTCGTCGTAGGCGTCGTTGTTGTTGTCGACGAAGTTCCAGCCGGCGATGTCGTCGGCGTAGCCGTTGTGGTCCTCATCGACGCCGTCGGAGAAGGCGATGATCAGGTCCTCCGGCGTGAGCATGCCGGGGGGGCCGTTGCGGCATTCACGCGTCGTCGGCGGGTTCGTGCACTGCGGGTAGCCGACGACGTGCGCCACGCGCGAGTCGCAGGCGTAGTCGAGTACGTTGAACACGCCCTGTTCGAGCA
>Ga0335072_10004535_pt1 | contig 20601 bp, 17 predicted proteins | sample Lox_Sample_21_FD_206725 | JGI IMG/M metagenome (GOLD analysis project Ga0335072, IMG submission 206725) | Soil microbial communities from Loxahatchee National Wildlife Refuge, Florida, United States - Lox_Sample_2.1 | ecosystem: Environmental > Terrestrial > Soil > Wetlands | place: USA...
GGGCATCCGGATCCGGGGCGGTTCGCGGCGGAGTTCTCCGGTAGCGAGCGGACCGTGGCGGAGTACCTGGTAGCCGAGGTCCTGGACCGGCAGCCCGACGAGGTGCGGCGGCTGCTGCTGCGGACCAGCATCCTGGAGCGAGTCAACGGCGAGCTGGCTGACCTGCTGACTGGTGGCAGCGGCGGGCAGGGGGTGCTCCAGGACCTGGAGGAGGCGAACGCGTTCGTCGTCTCGCTTGATCCGGCGCGTTCCTGGTTCCGATATCACCACCTGTTCGCTGGGCTTTTGCAGCTGGAGCTGCACCGAACGGATGAAGCCCAGATCACACGGCTCCACGGGCTCGCTGCCAGATGGCTGGCCGAGTACGGGTACCCCGTCGAGGCGATCAGGCATGCCCAGGCGGGGCGGGACTGGAGCCTGGCCATCCGGCTGCTGGCCGACCACTGGTCCAGCCTGTATGTGGGCGGGCAGTCCGCGACAGTGCACGCGCTACTGGCCGGGTTCCCCGCCGAAGCACGCGTCGCGGACGCCGAACTGGCGGCCCTCGAGGCGATCAATGAGCTAGAGCTGGGGTCGATGGAGGCGGCGGAACGGTACCTGGGGCTGGCGGAGCGCGAGGCGGCGTCCGCGCCGACCGGTCGTACCGGGCAGGCTCAGGTGCTGCTCGCGGTGGCGCGAATGCATTTGGGTGCAGCTCGTCTGAAGTGAGCAGGCTTCGTCAGGCGCCGAGTGCGTATTGTCCCTGGTTAATGCCGGGATAGAGTCGCTGGTGCTCGCGGGCGAGGTGGAATCGCCAGTAGTCCTCGAAGTCGCCGTTGCTGATGACTGCTCTCAGGGTGAGGATCGCCTCGGCGCCGTCCAGGCCCCACCTGGCTCCTCCGATCGAGAGCCGGTCGGCTATGAGATGACGGCATGCGCCCTCGATTACTCCCGTCGCGATCGGCCACCCGGCGTTCAGGGCCTGGTCGTAGCGCAGGAACTCGCGCTTGCTTTTCAGGTAGCGGGCGCACGCGTCGGCCCCGGAGCGCCGGCTGCGTTCCAGCCCGGCGGCGTCGGCTTCGGCGGTGATCTCGGCGGCGGCCCGGCCGCTGTCGCCGGCCAGGACCGCGAGGGCCCGGGCCGCGACCCAGTCCTCGGCGGCGGGGTCCCCGGCCTCGTGGAGGCTCCACGCGGCGCCCCATATGTACTCAAGGACGTGGATGATGTCGATGATGACGTGGATGGTGACGGCGCGGCGGGCGGCCTCAGCGCGGATGAGGCCGAGCTGGTGCTCGGCGCCGTCGACGAGGACGACCCAGGTCCGCAGGTGGAGCGGGTCGCGGGCCTCGGCCTCGTCGAACGCGGCGGCGATCATGTCCGCGGGGTCCTTGCGGACGGACCCGGCCAGCCACTTTGCCAGGGCCCTGGGCCCGGGCCGGAGCGGGCGGGCGCCTGCCCGGCCGCCGGGCGGGGCTATCACGTCGTGCGGGCGGCGCGGTGCGGGCTCGGCGTCGTAGACGGTGACCAGGGCGGCCATCCGCTTGCGGTTCGGCTTCTCCCCGGCCGTCAGCCGGGTCCGCATCTTGCCCAGCTTCGCGGCGGCCTTCGCGGTGGCGGCCCGCAGTGCCCCGGGCCGCATCACGATGCCCTTGCAGTCGGCCGACAGGACGACCAGCATGCCCGGCGTGCACGGCTCCGGGGCGCGGGCGGCATAGAACGCGGTGATGTCGGCGGCGGAGCGCACGACGGACTCCTCGACCTGCCGCTTGCCGATCACCGGGCCGCAGCGGCGGGCGATCGCGGCGTGCGCGGCCTCGAACGAGCCGCGGGCCGCCTCCAGGGCGGCGAGCCTGGCCAGGGTATGGGAATGCCGCCCGGCCGGCATCGACAGGGCGGCGTCGGCGGGAAGGTAATCGGGCGCTCCTGGCTTCCGCCAGGCGCACCGGGTCACCGTCACCGTGCCGAACAGCGTCGCCAGGTGCCTGGCGTGGCCGGCCTCCAGCCGGGTCCGGGTGATCCCGTCGGTGCCCGCCACCGGGGCAGGGCGCTTCCTGGCCTGCTCTTGTTCCCGGAGCGCCCGCAGGTCATAGTGGTCCTGCAGCAGCTGCAGGACCGCCTTCCGGCTCGCCTCGTCGATGAGCTCTTCCAGCTCGCAGGCCGTGAGCACGGCCGCGGCAGGGCCGGCGAGCTCGCCGGCCAGCGCGGCGAACATGGCTTTCGACGCGGCGAACGGATCATCGGGCGGGACTGTGGCATACGCTGCCATGAGGGTTCTTCTTTCTTGAGGTCCGGTTTGGTCAGCACCTCCGAACCTAGGAAGAAGAACCCCTTACTGTCCGGGTTTCAGTGTTTCCCCTGCGTGATCCGGCAAGGTGAACAGGCCACCAGGCACCCCGGCCAGCCAGCCCCGCGCGGCCAGCAGCCTCAGCTTCGACCGCAGTCCCTCCACTTTCGCCTTGTCCGTGCCCTGTCCCGTCGCGGCCGCGAACTCGCCCGCCCGCAGCGGCCGCCCCGCGTCGGCGGCTACTTCGACCAGGTCCTGATAAGCCTGCGGCAGCACGGACGCCCCGGTGCCCTCCCGCCACGGCGGCACCCTCACCGCCCCGATGGGCGAGGGCCTCCCCGGTGTCCCCCCGGGCCCGCCGTCCTGCCCGGCGGCACCCGCCGCGGGCGGCCCTTCCATCACCCGCATGACTTCCTCCTGGGTGATCACCAGCCGCGAGACCCGCTCTTCCGCCAAGGCCAGCTCCTCCGACAGCTCCTCGATCCGGGCGCGAAGCCCATCCGCCTCAGCCCGGGCAGCCACTTCCCTGGCCTTGAGCTCCTCGATCAGCGACCCCATCCGCGGTCTCCTTCCCCCCGCACACGACGGTAGAAGACCACGCCACCGATCAACCGGAAATCAGGCAAAACCCCAGGTCGGAAGTCCCTTCAGACGAGCTGCACCCAATGCATTTGACCGGTAAGGTCGGCGACCAGAAGGCCCGGGCCGAGGAGGCGCGACGGCTGCTGGCGGGCGTCCAGTCCTGGGAAGCCGCATGGACGGGCCTGGGCGAGGAACTGCGGACTATGGCGTTGCTGGAAATCGGCGACGCCGAGACCTGGACCGGTCAGCTCGACCAGGCCGAGCCGCACCTGCAACAGGCGATAACGCTGGCCCGCCGTATTGAACGGCCATACCTGGAGTTCATGGGGCTGACGTACCGGGCGGAGATCGAGCTCAACCGGCGGTTCCCGCAGGCGGAGGAGCTCAGCAAGCACGCCATCGACTTGGCCGAACGGCACGGCTGGACCGACGACCTGTTCATGGGCTTCGCCTCGATGACGCTTGGGTCCGCCCTGACCTGGCAAGGGCGCCTGGACGAGGCGGAGAGCTGGGTGCGGCGCGCCGAGCTTACCTTCAGGGCGGAAGCCAACCCCGCCTCAGCCATGGGAGGGCATTTCATCCGCGGCCAGCTTGAGCTGGCTCGCGGCCGCTTTGCCGACGCCCTGGCCGCATTCCGGGCCGCCGAGCGCCTGGCCGGGCCGCACCCGCTCGCCCGGCCGTTGCGGGCCTGGCTCGTCTATGCCCTGGCGGGCCTGGGGGAGACTGAGCAGGCCGAGGATGTCCTGGCCGGCCTGGGCGACCCAGGCCGCGGCCGCGGGGAGATGCGCGCCGCCGAGGCGGTGCTCAGGCTCGCTCAGGAGGACGCCCGAGCGGCGACTGTGGCGCTCGAGCCATTCCTGGCAGGCGCCGTCCGGGTGAGCTGGCGCGCCTGGCTGGCTGAGGCGTTCCTGCTGGAGGCGATCGCCCGCGACGCGCTCGGCGACCCCGGCGCCGCCGGGCAGGCCCTCGAGCGCGCGCTCGGCCTCGCCGGGCAGGACGGCACGCTGATGTGGTTCCTGCTGCACCCCGCGCCCGGGCTGCTCGAGCGCCAGGCCGCGCAAGGCACCGCGCACGCCGCCCTGACCGCGCGGATCCTCGACTTGCTGGCCGGGAACTCGGCGGGGCCGCACCGGGCGAAACGCGCCGGGCCGCGGCCATTGCTTGAGCCACTGAGCAAAAGCGAGCTTCGCGTGCTGCGCTATCTGCCGACTCACCTGTCGGCAGCGGAGATCGCCAGGGAGCTGTCCGTGTCGGCCAGCACCGTCAAGACCCATATGCGCAACCTGTACCCCAAGCTCGATGCCCACCGCCGGGCCGAGGCCATCGAGCACGCCCGCGCCTTGGGCTTGCTCGCGCCCTCCGCGCGCCCGCGCTAAGGGCATCGGGAGGACCAGCGCGGTCGAGGAATCGTCCTGATCGTGGGTTGGCGACTCATCCCGGCCGCTTCCATGCTCGTAGCCATGGGTTGACGTCATGGGAGGAGCATTAGTTGGGGTCCGTGATCAGGAGACGACCGTCAGTAACTGGCCGGCCTCATGACCAATGACGAAGTCCCTGCAGCACACGGCGTACCTCAGCCGCCGCAGTACGAGATCTGGGTACGCGGCCGCCTAGGGGCGATGATGCGCTCGGCGTTCCCGTCTCTGCGAGCTGAGGCCCGCGGAGCGGACACCGTGCTGACGGGAGCACTGCCGGACAGTGCCGCGCTCTACGGCGTCCTCGCGGAGATCGAGGCCCTCGGGCTTGAGCTCCTCGAAGTCCGTCGCCTGCCGCCACACTGACTCGGCCCACGAACCGCTCCTGCGATTCGGACGATCGCCGATGGGTGATGGCCATGCGGCCTGGGCATGTGCGTCGCTCAAATCCACCGAATCGTACGAGGCAAGCTCCTCCGACCCAGTACCACGCTGTAAGCCATGCATGCCATCCGCAAATGCATCCCTGACCGGTCAGTGTCATGACCGCCGGTTCTAGCTCGAACCACCATCCGGCCCGGTCTTGCGGAGGGTGCAAAGAAGGAAAGGGACGAGGCAGTGGGATGACTGCGACGATCAGTGACCCGGCCCGCACAGCGCGCCAGCGGGCAGGGCGATCGGAGCAGCCGCCCCGCGGGGCGGCACTGTTCGGCCGTGAAGCCGAACAGAGGGTAATCCGCGACCTGCTCCGCCAGGCCGAGCTAGGACTTGGCGGCGTGGTGCTGGTGGACGGCGAGTCGGGCATCGGCAAGTCCGCGCTGCTTCGCCGCTGCACCGACGAGGCGGCGGAGCAGGGCTTTTCCGTGGCCGTCGCAGCAGCGGGTCACCTTGACTACGCGATACCTTACTCGGCGCTGCACGAAGCCTTGCGTGATCCTTTCCCCCAGCTCACTGCCGATGATCCCGGTCGTGATCAACCGGAGGGATCCGAGTGGCGGATCACCCAGATCGGGCAGCACCTGCGGCGTCGAGCCGCGGTCGCTCCCGTCCTGGTATGCCTGGACGATCTGCACTGGGCCGGCCCGGTAACCATGGCGGCGCTGCAGAGGCTGACGCGGGATTTCAAGCAGCACAGGATGGCGTGGCTCCTCGCGCGGTCCGGAACACGCCAGCGGGCCGCGGACTACCTGTTCGGTCAGCTGGAGAAGGACGGTGCCAGAAGGATCACCCTGGCACCACTGGACGAGGACGCGGTGACGGCCATGCTGACCGGTGCACTTGGCGCACCGCCCGACCAGGCCCTGGCCGAGCTGGCCCGCGGCGCCGCCGGAAACCCCTCGCTGTTGGCCGAGCTGATCAGCGGCCTGCGTGACGCTCGCGCCACCCAGGTCACCAACGGCCAGGTCGAGATCGCCTCGCAGCGGCTTCCGCAGCGCCTTCACGGATTCGCGCGGCAGCGGCTCGACGGCCTTGGCAGTCAGGCCCGTCACCTCCTCATGACCGCGGCGGTGCTCGACCTCGAGTTCCGCCTGGAAGACGCGGCCGAGATGCTTAGCCAGACTCCGGCCGCGCTGTTGCCCGCGGTCGAGGAGGCCATCGACGAAGCGATCGTGACCGCCTCGGAAAACATGTTTACATTCCGCCATCCGCTCCTGCGCCGCGCCATCGACGAGCTCATCCCGCGGCCGGCTCGCGAGGCGCTGCACCGGCAGTACGGCGAGATCCTGCTCGCCAGGGGCGACTCCCCGGCCAGGGCCGCCACTCACCTGCTCCAGGCCGCTCACTCGGACCCGATATCGCTGGCCGGGCTGGACAAGGCAGCGGCCCGGGCGCTCCAAACAGCGCCTCAGACCGCTGCTGGCCTGGCCCTGCGCGCGCTGGAGCTGACTTCTCCGGCTGATCCGGCCGTGCTCTCCCGCACGGTGGCTACCGTCGAGGCACTAACTGCGGCCGGCCAGGTTGGCCAGGCCGCCCGGATCGCCCGTGATCTCCTGGCCAAGCCACTGGCGTCAGCAGTCGAGGACAGGCTGCGCTGCGCGCTGTCCGCGATTTTGTGCGCAAGCGGCCAGCCCAAGGACGCCGCCGACCAAGCACAGCTAGTCCTGGATCGGCCGCAGTTGGCTGAGAACCTCCGTGACCAGGCGCTGAACGCGCGGCTGCAAGCCCTGGTAGCGATACGAGACGCAGACGCCGGCCAGGCAGCCGACTCCATCCAGACGGCCGTTGCGGGGTACGACTCTACGGTTCCTGTGGCCGCCCAGGTAGCGCGCGGGATCATTAGCTGGGACAACGGGCGCATCAGCGAAGGGCTTGCACGGTTGCGAGAGGCGGCGCGGCGCAGTCCAGCATTCTCCGCGGATGCCCGAGATAACCAGCCGCTGCTCGCTCTGGCCGCCGCCCTGATTGATCTGCGGCAGTTGAGCGAGGCGGCGGACATTCTGCGCACGGCGGACAATCCGGCCCTCCAGCAGATCCCGGCCGGCGCGGCGATCTCCCTGCTGCGCGGTCGCGTCCACCTAGCGGCTGGCCGGCTGGCTGAAGCGGCAGCCGAGTGCGAGTCTGCGTTGATGATCGCCCGAGACCTTGGCGCGCTAGGGTACGCGGCGACAGCGGGCAGCGTGCTGTGCGTCATCGAGCTCCGCCGTGGTGACATCATGGCGGCGGAGCACGCGGCCTGCCGTCCCGTTGCCGGCCCGCAGTTCGCTGATATCTATGCGCGGCCGGAAGCCGCGATGGCCCACGCACAGGTCACCGAGGCGCGCGACGGGCCATCGGCCGTTCTTAGTAATGTCCGGCAGGTCGTCGCGGATCTCCGGAGCCTACCCGGGCTCCTGGTCGGGGATCCTGCCCTGGCGGCCTGGCTGGCTCGAACCGCGCTGGCCGCGGGCGACAGCGGGCTGGCCGCCAGCGTTGCCGTCGCCGCGCAGGCTCTCGCGGACGCCTACCCGGATTTCCCCGCCCTGGCCGCGGCCGCGGCCCACAGTCAGGGCGTGGCCCGCCGCGACCCGGGCTGTCTCGCCGAAGCAGTGACCCGGCACCTCGATCCGTGGGGCAGGGCCTCCGCGGCGGAAGACCTGGGCGTGCTGCACGCCGGGCACGGTGACCGGGCTCAGGCAATCCGCTACCTGAAGGAGGCCATCAGCGGGTACCAGGAATCCGAGGCGGACCGCGACCAGGCCCGCGTCCGGCGCCGGCTGCGGCGGCTTGGCATCCGCCGACGCCACTGGAATACGCCTGCCGACAGGCCCGTCACCGGGTGGCACAGCCTGACCGCCACCGAGCAGGCCGTCGCCGGGCTGGTCGCCCAGGGACTGAGCAACAACCAGGTCGCGGCCCGCATGTACATCAGCACCCATACCGTGGCCCATCATCTGCGCCAGGCCTTCCGCAAGCTGAGCATCGCCTCACGGTATGAGCTCACCCGCATCGTCATCGGGCAGGCTGCGGACGGCTGACGGTCGCCATGAACTAGCCCGACCTGACGATGCGCGGGCAGGTCATTAACGGGCACTGTGGCCTGCGGTGGCCGCCCTGACCGCCGCCGAGCGAAAGGGCCTATCGTGCCTGAGCGACCGATCATCGTCTTCGACGTCAACGAGACCCTGCTCGACCTCCGGGCGATCAGCCCGTTCTTCGACCGGGTCTTCACCGACATCGGCGGCGCGGTGCTCCGGATGCTTGCCGCCACCCGTGCCATCACCATCAGCGACGCCGACGCCGGCGAGCTCACCGACCGGTTCGCCACCATGCCGCCCCATCCCGAGGTTCCCGCCGCCCTGCGCCGCCTCCGCGATCACGGCTTCCGCCTGTTCACCCTCACGGACAACACCCTGGAGATCAACGGCCGGCAACTCGAAGAGGCGGGCCTCATCGACATGTTCGAGCGCCGCTTCAGCGTCGACGAGACCGTCAAGCGGCACAAGCCGGCCCAGGAGGCCTATCACTGCGTGGCGGCCGCGCTCGGCGCCACTCCCAGCGGCGCCTGCCTGATCGCCTGCCATGTCCGGGACACCATCGGGGCCCTCTCGGCCGGCTGGCAGGCCGGCCTGATCCTGAGGGAAGGCAACGCCCCCCTCGATGTCGGACCGCAGCCGGATTACCTTGGCGACGACCTCGACGCGATCGCCGGTCAGCTCATCCAGCGCTACCCGGCCCGGTGAAGGCCACCTGACAGGAACGTTGACCTCAGCCGTCCGCGGAGCCCGCGGGCGGCTGGCTGATGCCGGCTGGAGCATCGTCGAGACTCCGGTGGCCGCCGGCCTGGCCTGGTACATCGCCCATTCCCTGCTTCGCCACCCTGATCCGTTCTTCGCTCCCGCCGCCGCGGCCCTGTCCAAGGACAAGGTGCTGCGCGGCCAGCACGCTTTGCAGCTGATTGCCGGGGTGACGCTCGGGATCGCCAGCGGCACCGCCGTCAAGGCGCTGGCCGGCCCGGACCTGGGCGGTTCAGGCGCAGCCGCCATCGCCGCGGCCGTGGCGATCGCCCTGGCCGCGGCGCTCGCTTTCGGTGGCGGCTTTCTCGCGGAAGGGGCGCTGTTCGTCAACCAGTCCGCGACCTCCGCGATCTTGATGATCGCCGTGGCAGGCGCCGCGACCGCGACCGAGCGGTGGTCCGACGCGCTGGTCGGCGGCGGGGTCAGGCTCATGATCACCGTGGTCATGTTTCCCGCCGCCCCGCTGTCGCTCATCCGGGACGCTGTCCGGCGGGTGTTCGCTGAACTGCGCGATACCGCTGCCCAGCTGGCGGACCACGCTGACACGGGCCAGGCGCCCGGCCCGGAATGGGTCCTCCCCGCCGGCGAGCGTGTGCAGCACCGGCTGGCCAGCCTCCAGAAGGCGCAGGCAACTGCCCGTCAGGTCGCCAGTCTCGCGCCGCGCCGCTGGCCCGAACGGTCCCGGGTGCGCCAGGCCGCCGAGCGTACAGCCCACCTGCACCTGCTAGCGGCCGGCGTCCTGAGCCTCGCGTACGCCAGCACGGCATGGTCCGCCGACTCCGCCGCCCGGCCGCCGCAATCGGCGGGCTTGAGCGAGCCCCTGCGCGAGCTCGCATCGGCATTCGCCGCCTTGGCCACAGGAGACGACGCCAGCGCGGCCAGGGCCGCGACGCACGACGCCACCCTGCGGTTCAACCAGGAGACCAGCACTCAGCCCGGACGAGGCACCCAGAGTTGACGATGCGGGTTGCCGGGAGTGCTGCGAGGCTGGGTCCACCGGCTGCGGAACGGCTGGCTGATGGAGAGGGGTTGACGGGTGAGTCCTGTCTCGCGTGGCTTCCGGCACCTGACGCGGGCCCCGGCGGGGCGGGAGGGCCGCCTGCCGCCGGGGCAGTACTTCACTGAGGGGTTCCCGGTGCTGTCGGCCGGCCCGACGCCGCGCACTCCGCCGGAGGAATGGACGTTCTCGGTCACGCGGGGCGGCCAGGCGGTGAAGTCCTGGACGTGGGAGGAGTTCCAGGGGCTTCCGGCCGAGGACATTACGGTGGACATCCACTGCGTGACGCGCTGGTCCAAGTTCGACACCGGGTGGCGCGGGGTATCGGTGGACACGCTGCTGGCCCAGGCGGGCGTCGACGCGCCGTTCGTCATGGCGTTCTGCGACGGCGACTACACCACCAACCTGGCGGCGGCCGACATCACCGGGGGCAAGGCGTGGGTGGCCTTCGGCTTCGGCGGCGGCCCGCTGGCGGCCGAGCACGGCGGCCCGGCCCGGCTGCTGGTGCCGCACCTGTACTTCTGGAAGAGCGCCAAGTGGGTCCGCCGCCTGGACCTGCGCGAGCGCGACGAGCCGGGCTTCTGGGAGACCTACGGCTATCACATGCATGGAGACCCATGGCGGGAACAGCGCTACGCGGGGGATTGACCTGGCAGACCGCCACGGTCACCGCGATCACCCGGGAAACCGGCTCGGTCGTCACGATCGCGCTGGACCCGCCGGACTGGCCGGGCCACCGCGCCGGGCAGCACCTGGACGTCCGGCTGACCGACGAGGACGGGTACACCGCCGAGCGGGAGTACTCCATCGCCTCGGCCCCCGGCGAGCCGCCTGCCATCACCGTGGAGCGGCTGGAGGACGGCGAGGTCTCGCCGTACCTCAGCGGGGAGCTCCGCGCCGGGGACGAGCTGGAGCTGCGCGGCCCGGTCGGGGGCTACTTCGTCTGGGAGCCCGCCGACGGCGGGCCGCTGCTGCTGCTGGCCGGGGGATCGGGCATCGTCCCGCTGCGGTCGATCCTGCGGTACCGCCAGCAGGCCGGCAGCGACGTGCCGGCCCGGCTGCTGTATTCCGCCCGCACCTGGGACGACGTGATCTACCGCGACGAGCTCGCCGGCTACCACGACGGGATCGAGGTCAGCTACACCCTGACCCGCGCCCAGCCGCCGGGATGGGCCGGCCACACGGGCCGGATCGACCAGGCCCTGCTGGCCGGGGTCGCCTGGCCCGCCGCGGCCGGGGCGCTGGCCTACATCTGCGGGCCGACAAGCTTCGTCGAGACGGCCGCGGCCGCCCTGGTCAGCCTGGGCTACCCGGCCGCGCGGGTCAAGACCGAGCGGTTCGGCGGGACAGGAGGGCACTGATGGACCCCGTGGACGGCAACGCGATCGGCGGCCTGCTGATCGACGTCTTCGGCACGGAGATGACCGCCGCGACGAGCGCCTGCGCCAGCTGCGGTGACAGCAGGCCCGTCGCTGAGCTTGTCGTCTACCAGCAGGCTCCCGGCACCGTCGTCCGCTGCCGTGCCTGCGGCAGCATCCTCATGGTGCTGATCAGGCACAAGGACGCGATCGGCGTCGACGTTTCCGGGCTGGCCAGCCTGAGTCGGCTAGGGTCGGCCTAAGCGGCAGGCGGGCCACCGGCCTACATCACCTCGAGAAAGGCACTCATGACCACGCACCCGTTCCGTTTCGGGGCCAGCATTTCCCGCATTGGCCCTTCCCGGGCCGCCTGGCGCGCCCGGGCCCGGGAAGTCGAAGACCTGGGGTACGACATCCTCCAGGTGCCCGACCATCTCGGTCTCGCGGCGCCGTTCCCAGCGTTGGTGGCCGCAGCCGATGTGACCAGCATCCGGCTGGGTACTTACGTCCTCAACGCCGGCGTACTAAGCCCGGCCTACCTCGCACGGGACGTTGCCGCTACCTCTCGCCTCACTGACGGACGGCTTGAGCTCGGCCTGGGCGCTGGCTACGTTCCGGAGGAGTTCGCCGCGGCCGGCTTGCCGTTCGGCACTCCCGGATCGCGGCTGCGCAAGCTCGAAGAGGTCCTGACAGGCATGCGGGAGCTGCTGGCGGCCGAGCCTGACGTGCCGCGCCCGCCGGTCCTGGTGGCGGGGGCCGGCGACCGGATCCTCACCCTGGCGGCCCGTACCGCCGACATCATCAGCTTCCCGATCACGGCCGGGTTCGGAGCGGGCACCCCGGAACAGGCGCTGGCCGCTCGCGTGCGGCGTGTCCGGGAGGCGGCCGGCGAGAAAATTGATGAGATCGAGCTGAACCTCTTCGTGGCCGGGGTGGGTCAGCGAGTGGCTGACATCGACCTGTCGGTGATCAGCGCGGCTACCGGCCTGCCGGCTGAGAAACTGGCCGAGCTACCCGGTGTCCTGGTCGGCTCGGCCCAGCAGATCGCCGACACGTTGTTGCGCTACCGCGAGGAGCTCGGCATCAGCTACATCGGCGTCCTGGAAGACCACATGCGGGCATTCGCGGAGGTCATCCCGCTGCTGCGGTGACCGCGCCGCGGGGTGCCGCAATCGCGGCATGTTCGTGCGATCATAAGCTATGCGCCCTGGGGCGAGTTCAGTAGCCGTCGCCAGCGTGGCTCAGCCTGGTGCGGGCGGAGTTGTTTCCCGTCCGGCGCTGTGGGAGCGGCTGGGCAAGGCGGGGCGGGTGGCGGTGGTATCAGCACCTGCCGGCAGCGGCAAGACAGTGCTGCTGCGTTCCTGGATCGGTGCGGCCGGCCTTGCCGATCGGACGGCGTGGGTGCCCGTCGGCCGTGACGAGCACGACCCGCAGCGGTTGTGGCTGGCGATGCTGGACGAGTTGCGCAGGACGGCCCCGGGGGCCGCGCTGGTGCGCCCGCTCACGGCGGCGCCGGACCTGGACGGGTGGGGAATCGTGGAGCGGCTGCTGACCGACCTGGCGCCGCTGCGAGAACAGTTGTGGCTCGTGATGGACGACTTGCACGAGCTCGACTCGGACGAGGCGCGGCGACAGCTGGAACTGCTGGTGATGCGCGCACCTGCGGAGCTGCGGTTCGTCCTGGCCACCCGGCACGACCTGCGGCTCGGGCTGCACCGGCTCCGGCTGGAAGGCGAGCTGACCGAGATCCGCTCCGGCGATCTGCGGTTCACCCCGGCGGAGGCGCAGGCGCTATTCCAGGCGGCCGGGGTGGAGCTGACGGAGCCGGCGCTAGCGCTGTTGATGGAACGGACGGAGGGGTGGGCGGCGGGGCTGCGGCTGGCCGCGCTGTCGCTGGCCGGGCACCCGGATCCGGAACGGTTCACCGAGGAGTTCTCCGGCAGCGAGCGGACGGTGGCGGAATACCTGCTGGCTGAGGTGCTGGACCGGCAGGCCGATGAGGTGAGGCGGCTGCTGCTGCGGACCAGCGTGCTGGACCGGGTCAACGGGGAACTGGCCGACCTGCTGACCTCAGCTACTGGCGGGGAGCGCATCTTGCAGGACCTGGAAGAAGCGAACGCCTTCGTCGCGGCGCTGGACACGAGACGATCATGGTTCCGCTACCACCACCTGTTCGCTGGCCTGCTGCAGCTGGAGCTGCGCCGGACCGCGCCGGGTGAGGTGGCCACGCTGCACAAGCTGGCGTGCGACTGGTTCGCCAGCCATGGATTCCCGGTGGAGGCGATCCGCCATGCCCAGGCCGCGCAGGACTGGGACGCGGCCGCCGTCCTGCTGGCCGACAACTGGGCGGCCTTGAAGCTGGGCGGGCGCACGGCAACGGTGCACGCGCTGCTGGCGGGGTTCCCTCCCGGGGCCTTCGCGGCGGATCCCGAACTGGTGGCCGTGGCCGCGGCCGATGAGCTGGCCCGGGGGTCGCTGAAGACCGCGGAACGGTACCTGGAAGTGGCGGAGCGCGGGGTGGGGTCAGTTCCTCCGGGCCGGCGCAGGCAGGCGGAGGTGCTGCTCGGGGTGGTCCGGCTGCTCTCGTACGGGCGAAGCGGCGACCAGCGGGCACGGGCGAAGCACGCCGAGGGGCTACTGGGGGCGGCTGAGGCGTCCAAAGCGGCCCGGCCGGCGACACCGACAGCCGGTCGCGGAACGGGAATGCAGGACTGGGGCGGGGAGGAGCTGCGCGCGCTGACGCTGCTCGAAATCGGCAACGCCGAGACCTGGATCGGCCGCCTCGACCAGGCCGAGCGCCACCTGGACCAGGCGGTCGCGCTAGCCCGCCGGATCCGGTGGCCGTACCTGGAATTCATGGGCCTGGCGTACCAGGCGCAGCTCGAGCTCAGCCGGCAGTTGCCACGAGCCGCGGAACTCGGCAGGCAGGCGGCCGGCCTGGCCGAACGGCACGGCTGGACCGATGACCTGTTCGCTGGCTTCGCTGCCAATACGCTCGGATCCGCGCTCTCCTGGCTGGGGCGACTAGACGAGGCGGACCTGTGGGTGCAGCGCGCTGAGCGGACCTTCAGCGCGGAAGCGGATCCCGCATCGGCGATGGGCGCCCACTACGTCCGGGGCCAGCTCGAGCTAGGGCGCGGCCGGGCCGCCGACGCCCTAGCCGCGTTCCGGGCCGCCGAGCGGTTGTCCGGGCCGAACCCGCTCGGCAGGCCGCTGCGAGCCTGGCTCGTGCTCACCTTGGCATCCCTGGGCGACACCGGGTCGGCTGAGCAGATCCTGGCCGGTCTCAGCGAACGCGACCGGGACCGCCGGGAGATACGCGTCGCCACGGCGGCGCTCCGGCTTGCCCAGGACGACCCGGCCGCGACGACCACGGTGCTCACGCCGGTCCTGGGCGGCTCCAGGGCGGAGGGCTGGAGATCCTGGCGGGCCGAGGCTTTCCTGCTGGAGGCGATAGCCCGGAACGTGCTCGGCGATCCTGTCGCCTCCGGGCACGCCCTCGAGCGCGCGCTTGATCTCGCCGAACCAGACGGCACGCTCTTGTGGTTCCTGTTGCATCCCCAGCCGGCCTTGCTCGAACGGCACGCCCGGCAGCGCACCGCCCACTCGGCGCTTATTGCCCAGATCCTCAGCCTGCTGGCCGGGAACTCGGCGGGGTCCCAGCGCGAGGAGCCGAGGCCCGCCGAGCCGCGACAGCCGCTGGACCCGCTCAGCAAGAGCGAGATCCGCGTGCTGCGCTACCTTCCCACCCACCTGTCAGCGCCCGAGATCGCCGGCGAGTTGTCCGTCTCGACGAGCACGGTCAAAACCCACATGCGCAACCTGTACGCCAAACTCGGCGCTCACAGCCGGGCCGAAGCGGTCAAGCTCGCGCGTGCCCTGGGCATGCTCGCACCCTCCGCACCGTAGCAAGCTGGCCCGCGGAGGCCGTCGTGGCCACGCCGATCTACGAGAAGTTCGTGCCGAAGGACCAGCTGGAGGCGACGCTGCACAGCTTCGATGCCTTCCACCCGCTGGGCCGGACCGGCACTGTCCGCGATATGGCCAACGCCATCACGTTCCTCCTGTCGCCCGCCACCAGCTGGGTAACCGGGGCCATCTGGAATGTTGACGGCGGCGTCATGGCCGGGCGGAACTAACGCCCTGCCTCTCCTGTGCGGGCCGTGTCTTCGCTGTCTGCCTTGACGATGTGCCTAGGCCAGGCACGGCCGAAGCTCACCCCATGAGTGCAGCGGCGGAGAACGTGCATGACGTGATCGTGATCGGAACGGGCCCGGTCGGGCAGACGCTCGCCGACCGCGTCCGGGCATCCGGGCTGAGCGTGGCGGCGGTGGAGCGTGAACTGGTCGGCGGAGAGTGCGCGTACTGGGGCTGCATCCCCAGCAAGGCGATGCTGCGCCCGGTGCTCGCCCTGGCCGACGCCCGCCGGGTGGCCGGGGCCCGGGAGGCGGTGACCGGCCTGGCTGATGCCCCGGCGACGTTGGCCCGCCGGGATACCTGGGTGAGTGACTGGCATGACGAGGGCCAGGCCGGCTTCCTCAAGAGCATCGGCGTCGAACTGGTCCGCGGGCACGGGCGGCTCGACGGGGCGCGCCGGGTGACGGTCGAGACCCTCGACGGCCCGACGGTGACCCTGACCGCGCGCCATGCCGTGGTGATCTGCACCGGCAGCGCCCCCGCCTTCCCGGAGCTGGCCGGCCTGGCCGAGGCCCGGCCATGGACCAACCGGGAGGCCACCGGCTCCCATGAGGTGCCCGCCCGGCTCGTCGTCGTCGGCGGCGGCGGAGTCGGAGTCGAGATGGCCAGCGCCTGGCACGGCCTGGGCTCCTCCGTCACCCTGCTCGCCCAGGACGACGGCTTGCTTCCCCGGCTGGAGCCGTTCGCCGGGGAGATGATCGCCCGGGCCTTCACCGAAGGCGGGATCGACGTGCGGATCGGCGCCACGGTCACCGCGATCCACCGGCCCGGGGGCGCCGGACCGCTCACGCTCATCCTGGAAGACGGCGAAACGGTCGAGGCCGACGAGGCACTCTTCGCGACGGGACGCAAGCCGCTCACCGACGACGTTGGCCTGGAGACGGTCGGGCTCGAGCCGGGCTCCTGGCTGGAGGTTGACGACACCTGTGCCGTGCGCGCCATCGAGGGTGGCTGGCTGTACGCCCTGGGTGACGTCAACCGCCATGCCCTCCTCACCCACCAGGGCAAGTACCAGGCCCGCATCGCCGGCGCGGTGATCGGCGCCCGCGCCGCCGGGCGCCCCCTCGACACATCCCCGTGGGGCCCGCACGCCGTCACGGCCGACTACCACGCGGTGCCGCAGGTGTTCTACTGTGACCCCCCGGCCGGAGCGGTGGGCCTGACCGCCGAGCAGGCCGAGCGGGCCGGCCACCGCATCCGGGTCGTCGACGTCGACCCGGGCGAGAAAGTCGCTGGCGCCGGGCTGTATGCGGACGGCTACACCGGACGGGCCCGCATGGTGGTCGACGAGGACCACGGTTACCTGCTGGGCGTCACCATGGTCGGTCCCGGCATCGAAGAGCTCCTCCACTCGGCCACCATCGCCGTCGCCACCCAGGCCCCGGTCACCCGGCTCTGGCACGCGATCCCCTGCTTCCCCAGCCTCAGCGAAGTCTGGCTCCGCCTCCTGGAGGCCTACCGCGGCTGACTAGCGGGTGCGGCCGCCGTCCGCGATGACACCGGTGTCATCTGGGATGTCAGCACGGCCCCCGTCAGGGCTTGATTTCCCGCCAACCACCCCCGGCGCCATCCTGGACGGTCCGCCAGCTAGTGTCTTACCCGGGAATGACCGCTAGCGGATAAGAGAGGGCCTGATCAGGTGTGATGTGGACCAGGCCTGGTGCGCGCCCGCTTGGCTCCGCCTACGCCGCGCTGGCCGCGCTGATGTGGTCCCTCGCCGGGATCCTGCAGCGCCAGCTGCACATGGGCCTGGCCTCTCAGTTGGCCGGGCGCGCGGTGTTCGCGTTCCTCGCGGTGCTCGCGCTTATTGCGATCACGGAGCGCGGCCGCGTCATACGGGCCTTTCGTGCCATCGGCCGGCCGGGGCTGGCGGTCGCGGTGCTCATGGCTGTTTCCTCTGGGTCGTTCATCACCGCGCTTAATGAGACCTCGGTTGCGAACGTCCTGGTGATACAGGCGCTTGTCCCGCTCGTGGCTTCGCTGCTGGGCCTGTTCGCCGGCGAGCCAGTGCGCCCTCGGACCTGGGCGGCGATGGGTGTCGCGGTGGCGGGCCTGGCGGTGATGGCCGGGGCGCCGACCCGTCCGGGGCTGTGGGGCACGGTCTTCTCCCTGATCACGGTGTTGACGTTCTCCGCGACGATCGTGACCGCCCGACGCAGGGCTGACGTGTCGATGGCCCCGGCGACGTGCCTGTCGCAGGTGCTGGTCATCGCCGTGTTCGCTCCCTTCGCGCATGTCGGCGAGATGGGCGGGACTAACCTCGGCTACCTGGCCCTCCTGGGGATCGTCCAGATGGGACTTGGCCTGTTCTTCCTCTCCCTGGCCGCGAGGCTCATCCCGGCCGCCGCCGTGGCCCTGATCACGCAGCTGGAGAACGTCCTGGGTCCCTTGTGGGTGTGGCTAGCCGGCATCGAGCAGCCGTCCGCCCTCACGATCGCGGGTGGCGTCATCGTCATTGGCGCTGTTGCCATCGAGATCGCTGGGGCAGCGTCCTCGTCTCTTCGGCTACGGGTGCCACCCGGTGACCAGCCGCGCGATCTTGCCAGCCTCGTAACTCCTGAGCCAGTGGAGGAGGGCCAGCGCTAGGCCGTGCCCAAGCGGCCGGTGACCGTCGCGTGCCAGGTGAGGGCGGCAACGATGACGGCCGGGATGGCGGCGATGGCAAACGACCAGAACCCCAGGCCTCGAGCGCAGATGGCGATGGTGAGGGCGAAGGCGAAGAAGCAAGGCAAATTCCGGACTAGCCCCGCGAGCACGCTGGCGCCTTCGCTCCGGCTTCCCCGGGCGGTGACGGCGACGGCCAGGGTCCCGCTTACCGTCGGGAAGGCCGCGACCGCGCCGCCCACCGCCGGCCCGGCGGCCTGGCTGGCAAGTGTCGAGCCGAGCACCGCCGCAGTGGCGGACAGGCAGACGATCACCGTTGCCGACGGCTTGCGGGGGCGGGCCGCACGCGGGCTCTCGGACGTGACAAGGCGAGCTCCGCCCGCCAGGGCGGCGAGGCCCAGGACGACCGCGACATCCTGGGGGAGCCGGGCCAGCGTCACCGTGGCGGCGACGTAGCCGAGCAGGCCGGCGATAGCGCCGGCGAGGAGTCCCCAGCGGGTCAGCGCGGCGCCGAAGAGCAGGCCGAAGATGACCTGGGCCGGCACGTAGGCGGCGGCGCTGGCCGCGACGGTCCCGGCGGTCACGGGTCCTGCGGTCAGCGCTATGGCCAGGAGGGTCACCGTGAACCCGAGGGGCAAGGCGGTGGTCCAGCCGCCGGCGGCCGGGCCGAGCCGGCGCTCCACCGAGGTGGCGAGCAGCATGAGAAGGGGGGCGAGGGCGACGGCAATGAGGAGCACGTATTCAGGGTCGGAGATGACTTGCGTCGTGACAAGCGATGATTTTCGCTATAGAAGCGTCGGATAATAAGACGTATGGAACTTCGCCGTCTTGCCCTCCTCCGCGAGCTCTCCCGCCGGGGAACGATCGCCGCGGTCGCGCAGGCGCTGTCGTACAGCCACTCGTCGGTCTCGGTCCAGCTGGCCGAGCTGGAGAAAGAGGCGGGAACCGCACTACTGCGCCGGGCTGGCCGCAACGTCGAGCTGACCGCCGCGGGACGCCGCCTGGCCCTGCACGCCGAGCAGGCCCTAGCTGCCGACGAGGCCGTGCGCACCGAGCTCGCCGCGCTCGCCGACGCGCCCTCCGGGCGGGTACGGATGACGTTCGTGCAGACGCCGGCCATCGCCCTGCTTCCCGGCACCCTGGAACGGCTCGCGGTCAGCGCGCCGGAGGTGGAGGTCCACGTCATCCAGCGCGAGACGGCGCCGGCCCTGGAGGACCTGCGATCGCATGCCGTCGAGCTCGTGGTCGGAGTTGAGTACGACCCTCTCCCGGTCGGGCGCCGTCGCGATGACCACCGCGAGGACCTCATCCGGGAAGATGTCCTGGTTACCCTCCGTTATGGCCACCCGGCGGCCGCCCAGCCGGGCGCCGTCCGCCTCGCCGGCCTTCAGGACGCGACCTGGGCGACCGGCCACCCCGGCACCGGCATCGACGCCTTCCTCCGCAACGTCTGCAACCGCCTGGCTGGGTACGATCCCACCATCAGGCACCGAAGCGACGACGCGATCGTGCTGAGCGCCATCGCGGGCTCAGGACGCGCCGTGGCGCTCCTCCCGGCCCTGTTCGCGACCGCCGCGCCCGGCGTGACGGCCCGGCCGGCCCAGGAGGCAAGACTGCAGCGCACTATCTTCACCGCCGCCCGCCAGACTGCCCGTGACGCGCCGCCGATCCTCGCTGTCCGGCAGGCCCTCCGGGAGACCGCACAGCAGGTCGCCGCCAGCCGCGACGGCATCGAAGTGCTGCCAGTGCCGCCAGGTTCATGAATGCGCACCGCGAAGAAAGCCGAGGTCGGACCCGATCCTCCGCGTCGTCGGCCCCGGGAGCACCAGGCCTGGCGGGACCATGCGCTGGGGCAAAGGGCTGAACGGGCCGCCAGGGCGCGGTCGCGTGCCCGCCGCCGGTGCTCCCGTCGTTATCGTACGGACTTTTCGGTGTTCCCACCCAATGCGGCTTACCTTCGGAGTCGGATAAACAACTCCAGCCAGAACAGCCCCTGTGGCCGCGTGGTCACCGCACCCGTCGGCGTGTTTTGGCGTCTCATCAGACTTCGCACACTTCCCGCACAGACAAAACGCCGCATATCGACCGCGAAAATGGTCACTGGGTGTGCGAAGTTTTCCCGGGGCGCCCGGTTCGCGGCACAATCCGCCGCCAGTGAGGCCAGGCACCGTTCCCGTGGCCAGCACGGCGAGGAGGTTTAAGTGGCACTTCCCCGGAGCGGGAGCAGCCCCGCGTGGCCCCGGATAACACTGATCCTGCCGGGAATTCTGCGACCCGGTAAGCAGCATTGTGTTCCCACCCCGAAAAGAGCACGATAACCGGAACACGGGCCGGGACGGCCGATCGCCGGGGCGCGCCGCCCCGCCGGCCGGAACGCCAGATGCCCGCAAGGCACCAGGGACTGGTGGCATTGTTCAGCTGCTGCCAGGACGCGCGCAGCGGATGAGGAGCTAGCGGCGTTGAGCGAGCGCCACGATCTCGCCGGTGGCCCCAGTCTCGCCGAGGATGGGGAAGATCCGGCTGACGCTGTTGTCGTGGGCTTCGGCTCGTAGGTCGGTCATTGCGTCGGTGGCCAGCGCGACGTTGTAGCCGAGGTCGTAGGCGTGCCTGGCGGTGGATTCCACGCCGAAGCTGGTGGCGATCCCGCTGATGACCACCTGGGTCACGGCGCGTTCCTGAAGCAGGGCATGCAAAGGGGTGCCGGAGAAGCAGCTCCATGTCCGCCTGCTGACCACGATGTCGTCGGCGGCTGCCGCGAGCTCGGGCACAAGCTCGGCGAAGTCGGGAGGCACGGAGGCGGTCCGGCCGCCCGCGTCGGACCGTCCTGGCGCGGCCGAGGCGAGGTCGTAGGTAGCCAGGGCGACCGGCAGGCTGGCCTCGCGGAACGACCGGACTAGGGCGCTGGCATTCGCGATGATGTCGGCGATCGGGTGAACGGTCGGGTTACGCGTGGTTCCTCGCTGGAGGTCAA
>Ga0335072_10004536_pt1 | contig 20600 bp, 17 predicted proteins | sample Lox_Sample_21_FD_206725 | JGI IMG/M metagenome (GOLD analysis project Ga0335072, IMG submission 206725) | Soil microbial communities from Loxahatchee National Wildlife Refuge, Florida, United States - Lox_Sample_2.1 | ecosystem: Environmental > Terrestrial > Soil > Wetlands | place: USA...
CCCTGCATCACGAGCTCGCCGCGCACCAGAATCTCGCCGTCCTCGGCGATGCGCACCTCGACTCCCTCGAGCGCCGGGCCGACCGTATGCAGCTTCACCTTGTCGGGCGGATTGACGCTGATCACCGGCGCCGATTCGGTCTGGCCGTAGCCCTGGAGCAAACGCAGGCCGAGGGCGGTGAAGAAGAGGCCGATCTCGGGGTTCAAGGGTGCGCCGCCCGAGACCAGCGCCTTGAGCCGGCCGCCGAAGCGCGCCTTGAATTTCGCGCGCACCAGGCGATCGAGCAGCTTGTCGAGCGCGCGCTCGGAGAGCGCCAGGCTCGCCGGGTCGCGATAGCGCTTGGTGCCGAGCTCGACCGCCTTCCAGAACAGCTTCGCCTTGAGCCCGCCCTGGCGCGCGATCGCGGCCGTGATGCGCGTATGGAGCGTCTCATAGAGGCGCGGCACCGCGGTCATGATCGTGGGCCGCACCTCGACCATGTTGGCGGCGAGCGTCTCCGCCCCCTCGACGTAATAGATCTGGGCGCCGATCGCGATCGGGAAGAACAGCCCGGCCATGTGCTCGTAGGAATGGGAGAGCGGCAGGAACGAGAGGAAGATCTCGTCCTTCAGGCCGAAGCTCGCGAGCAGCGCGTCGGCGCCCGCGCAGTTGCATAGGATCGCCCCATGGCTGAGCGCGACCCCGCGCGGAGTCCCGCCGGTGCCAGAGGTGTGGATGATGCAGCACACGTCCGAGCGCTTCAACGAATCGACGATGGCGCTCACGTCGTTCGGGCGCGCTTCGCCGGTCGCGAGCATCTCGTCCCAGGAATAGACGTCGACGCCCGGATGCTGGGTGAGCGACAGGGGCTCGACCGAAACCACGAAGCGCATGCCGGGGGTGAGCGCCGCCGCGGCCAGGAGATTGCCCGCGAGCTTCCGGGTCGAGACGATCGCCGCCTTGGCGCCCGCGTTCGAGAGGATGTGCCGGTGATCGTCGACCGTGTTGGTGATGTAGCCCGGGACCGCGATCAGCCCCGCCGCCATGATGGCCAGGTCCGCGATCGCCCATTCGGTGCGGTTCTCGGCCACGAGCGCCACCCGGTCGCCGCGCTCGAGCCCGTGGGCGCGCAGGCCGCGCGCGAGCCGGTTCACCTGCCGCGCGGCCTCGGCCCAGCTCGTGGGCCGGTATTGGCCGTGGCTCTTCGACCACAGGAAGGGCTTGTCGCCGCCCTGGGCGGCGCGCTCGAAGAACAGACGCGGGAGGTTCGGTATCGACTTGTAATCCATCGCCTTTCCCCTGACGCCGGATTTCTGGCATGGCGCCGCGCCGCTTGGGAAGCGGCAAAAATCGGGCCGGGGCACCCCCATTCCGAAAGCGCTTGGCGCCCACCCTATCACGGCCTATATGCGTCTGATGCGACGGAGGGAAGTCATGCTCGATGGGGCTGGGTCGAAGAGGGCGGTGTCCGGGGCGGCGGGGGCCAACAGGGCGACGGCCGACGCGGCGGGCGCGCGCGCCGTCGAGCCGGCGCTCGGAATGCTGCCCGAATGGGATTTGCGCGACCTTTATCCGGGCCCGTCGGCGCCGGAGCTGAAACGCGACCTCGAGGATTGCGCGCGGAATTCGGCCGCGTTCGCCGCGCACTACCAGGGGAAGCTCGCCGGGCTCGACGCCAAGGCGCTGGCCGACGCGATCGCGACCTATGAGCGCCTCTCCGAGATCATGGGCCGGGTCGGGAGCTATGCGGATCTGAGCCAGCAGGCGAACACGACCGATCCCGAGGTCGCGCGGACCTGCCAGGATTTGCGCGAGCGCATCACCGACATCGCGGCCCACACGCTGTTCTTCGAGCTCGAGCTGCGCCGCATCGAGGACGCGCCCTTCGCGGCCCTCGTCGCATCCAAGGCGCTCGCCCATTACGCGCCCTGGCTCCGGGACATGCGCGCATACCGCCCGCACCAGCTCTCGGACGAGGCCGAGCGTCTCCTGCACGAGAAATCGGTCGTCGGGCGCCAGGCCTGGATACGATTGTTCGACGAAACGCTCGCCGGCTTGCGCTTTCCGGTCGACGGCAGGGATTTGACCGTGACCGAGGCGCTGCATCTTCTCTCCGAGCCCGCGCGCGAGACGCGGCGCGAGGCGGCGAAGGCGCTCGGCAAGGTATTGGGCGAGAACGAGCGCCTCTTCGCCCTCATTACCAACACGCTCGCGAAGGACAAGGAGGTCGAGGACAAGTGGCGCCATTTCGATTCGCCCATGGCGTCGCGCCATTTGGCGAACCGGGTCGAGGCGCCGGTGGTGGATGCCCTCGTGAAGGCGGTGCGCGACGCGTACCCCTCGCTCTCGCACCGCTATTACCGCATCAAGGCGAAATGGCTCGGCCTCGACAAGCTCGCCTATTGGGACCGCAACGCGCCACTGCCCGCCGACGACAACCGCGAGATCCCGTGGGACGCGGCGAAGCGCGCCGTGCTCGGCGCCTATGGCGACTTCTCGCCAGAGCTCGCCGATCTTGTCGGGAATTTCTTCGCGAAGCCGTGGATCGACGCGCGCGTGCGCCCGGGGAAATCGCCCGGCGCCTTCTGCCACCCGACCGTGCCCGCGGTCCATCCCTACGTGCTGCTCAATTATCAGGGGAAGACGCGCGACGTCATGACGCTCGCCCACGAGCTCGGCCATGGCGTGCACCAGCTTTTGGCGGCGGGGCAGGGCTATTTCCTCTCGGACACGCCCTTGACCCTGGCCGAGACCGCGAGCGTGTTCGGCGAGATGCTGACGTTCCAGGCGCTGCTGCGCGGAGAGAAGGACGCCGCGCGCCGCCGCGTCATGATCGCGTCCAAGGTCGAGGACATGCTCAACACGGTGGTGCGCCAGATCGCGTTCTACGAGTTCGAGCGCGGCGTGCATACCGAGCGGCGTTCGGGCGAGCTCACGGCAGAGCGCATCGGCGCCATCTGGATGGAAGCGCAACGCGCGAGCCTCGGCGACGCCTTCGCGTTCGACGAGGATTACCGCGCCTATTGGGCCTACATTCCGCACTTCATCCATTCGCCCTTCTACGTCTACGCGTACGCCTTCGGCGATTGCCTGGTGAACTCGCTCTATTCGGTCTATGAGCGCGCCGAGGCGGGCTTCCAGAAGAAATATCTCGACATGCTGCGCGCGGGCGGCTCGCTCCATCACAAGGAATTGCTCGCCCCCTTCGGCCTCGATGCGTCGGACCCGGCCTTCTGGGCGCGCGGCCTTTCGCTCGTGGGCCGCTTCATCGACGAGCTCGAGAAGGACGCCTGATGGCCGCGCGCCGGTCCGCCGGCCGGCCGGAGACGGCGCGTCCCGAGACCGAGGCGAGCAGCTTCGGCGGGCGCATGAAACGCTATGCGCGGGTCGGGCGCGCGGTGGGCGGGCTCGCGGTCGAGCTCGCCGGGAAGCGCTATCTCGGCTTCGAGATCGACCGCAAGCGCCACGCGGCGGAGCTGGCCGCGGCCCTGGGCGGGCTCAAGGGCCCGCTCATGAAGGTGGCGCAGCTCCTCTCGACCATCCCCGAGGCGCTGCCGCGCGAATACGTCAAGGAGCTCTCGACCCTCCAGGCGAACGCGCCCGCCATGGGCTGGCCCTTCGTCAAGCGCCGCATGGCGGCCGAGCTCGGGCCCGATTGGGAGCGGAAATTCAAATCCTTCGAGCGCAACGCCGCGCGCGCCGCCTCGTTGGGCCAGGTGCACCGCGCGGTCGCCCTCGACGGCGCGGCGCTTGCCTGCAAGCTCCAATATCCCGAGATGGCCTCGACCGTCGCGGCGGACTTGCGCCAGCTCAAGCTCATCTTCGCCCTCTACGAGCGCGGCGACCGCGCGATCCAGACCAAGAACATCCACGCCGAGCTCGCCGAGCGCCTGAGCGAGGAGCTCGATTACGAGCGCGAGGCGAAGCACATGCGCCTCTATGGCGAGATGCTCAGGAAGGAGCGGCACGTGCGCGTGCCGGCGCCGGTCGCCTCGCTTTCGACCCGACGCCTGCTCACCATGAATTGGCTCGAGGGCGCGCCGCTCCTCGAGTGCAAGTCCTGGCCGGCCGCGCGGCGCAACGCGGTCGCGCACAACATGTTCCGCGCTTGGTACGTGCCGTTCTATTTCTACGGCGTGATCCATGGCGATCCCCATCTCGGCAACTACACGGTCAAGCCCGACGGCTCGATCAACCTGATGGATTTCGGCTGCGTCCGCGTGTTCCACGCGCGCTTCGTGCGCGGCGTGATCGACCTCTATTGGGCGCTCGACCGGGGCGACCGGGCGCTCGCGGTGCATGCCTACGAGACCTGGGGTTTCGCGAACCTCTCGAAGGAGGTGCTCGAGGCGCTCAACATCTGGGCGCGCTTCATCTACGCGCCCCTGATGGAGGACCGCGCGCGCGCGATCGAGGAGACCAATTCCGGCCTCTACGGCGCCGAGGTCGCGGGCAAGGTGCACAAGGAGCTGCGCCGGCTCGGCGGCGTGACCCCGCCGCGCGAATTCGTGCTCATGGACCGTGCGGCGATCGGGCTCGGCTCGGTGTTTCTCCACCTCCAGGCGGAGATCAACTGGCACCGGCTGTTTCACGAGCTGATCGCGGATTTCGACGAGAAAAATCTTGCGAAGCGCCAAACTTCGGCCTTGAAGGCGCAAGAATTGCCGATCCCCAACTGATCCAGATCATGGCACCGGCGGCCGGGAAGTAGCACTTCACAAACCGCGCCCGAGGGGGCATTGTGTCGCCCTCTAAACGGGCTCTCCAGGGGCCGCCAGCCTGAACGGTCAGCGGACGAGTGGCATGAAAATCGGCATACCCAAAGAGCGCCGGGCGCATGAGCTGCGCGTGGCCGCCACGCCGGAGACGGTGAAGCGCTTCGTCGGCCTCGGCCTCGAGGTCGCGGTCGAGGCGGGTGCCGGGAGCGGCGCTTCCTTCACCGACGAGGCCTATCGCGCGGCGGGGGCGCAGATCGCGCCCGACGCGAAGACCGCACTCGGCGACGCGGACATCGTGCTCAAGGTACGCGCGCCCCTCTCGGCGGCGGACGGGCTCGACGAATTGTCGCTCGTGAAATCGGGCGCCCTGCTCCTGGCCATGCTCAATCCCTACGGCGACAAGGCGCGCATCGCGGACTACGCCAAGGCCGGCGTCGCCGCCTTCGCCATGGAGCTCATGCCGCGCATCAGCCGCGCGCAATCCATGGACGTGCTGTCGTCCCAAGCGAACCTCGCGGGCTACAAGGCGGTGCTCGACGCCGCGGTCGAGTTCGGCAAGGCCTTCCCGATGATGATGACGGCCGCCGGCACGGTCGCCCCCGCGCGCGTGATCGTGATGGGTGTGGGCGTCGCCGGCCTCCAGGCGATCGCGACCGCGCGCCGGCTCGGCGCCGTGGTCTCGGGCTACGACGTGCGCCCGGCGGTCAAGGAGCAGGTTCAGTCCCTCGGCGCCACCTTCGTCGAGGTCGACGCGGCCGCGACCAAGGAGGCCGAGACCGCGGGCGGCTACGCCAAGGAGATGAGCGAGGAGTACAAGCAGAAACAGGCCCAGGTGCTGCGCGAGACCTTGAAGAAGCAGGACATCGCGATCACCACCGCGCTGATCCCGGGCCGGCCCGCGCCGGTGCTCATCAGCGAGGACATGGTCAAGGAGATGAAGCCCGGCGCGGTGATCGTCGATCTCGCGGTCGAGGCGGGCGGCAATTGCCCGCTCTCCGAGCTCGGCAAGGTGGTCGTGAAGCACGGCGTCACCATCGTCGGCCACGAAAACTACCCGAGCCGCATCGCGGTCGACGCCTCGGCGCTGTTCGCGCGCAACCTCTACAATTTCCTCGCTCCCTTCGCCAAGAAGGAAGGCGGCGGGCTCGAGATCAAATGGGACGACGAGCTGGTGCAGGGCACGCTCCTGACCCGCGACGGCAAGGTCGTCCATCCGAATTTCGGCGGCACGGCGTAAGGCCGCTTCCCGGGGGCCATCATGGACACGACCACCCTTTCCCATCACGCCGCGGCACTGGCCGAGAGTGCCAAGCAGCTCGCGGACGAGGCGGCGCGCCTCACCAACGAGACGACGCTCCTGGTGGTGCAGCAGTCGAACAGCCACGGGCTCAACCCCGCGGTCATGGGCCTGACCGTGTTCGTGCTCGCCTGCTTCATCGGCTATTACGTGGTGTGGAAGGTGACGCCGGCGCTCCATTCGCCGCTCATGTCGGTGACCAACGCGATCTCGAGCGTGATCATCGTCGGCGCCATGATCGCGGCCGGGCCGGGCGGCTTCCATTTCTCGACCATCATGGGCTTCGTCGCGGTGGCGCTCGCCTCGGTCAACATCTTCGGCGGCTTCATCGTGACCCAGCGCATGCTCCAGATGTTCCGGAAGAAGAAATAGGCGGGCGGGGGATCGAACCATGAGCGGCAATCTCGCAGCCATCGCCTATCTCGTCGCCTCGGTCTGCTTCATCCTGGCCTTGCGCGGGCTTGCCTCGCCGGAAAGTGCCAGGCGCGGCAACCTCCTCGGCATCGTCGGCATGGTGATCGCGATCGCGACCACGCTCGCCTCGCCCGGCGTGGTGAGCTACTGGCTGATCGCGGTCGGAATCCTGATCGGCGGCGCGGTCGGCACCTTCATCTCGTGGCGCATCCAGATGACGGCGCTGCCCCAGCTCGTGGCCGCGTTCCACTCGCTGGTGGGCTTGGCCGCGGTGTGCGTGGCGGCGGCGGCGTTCTACAACCCCTCCGCCTACGGCATCATGGGCGAGCACGGCATCCGGCTCGAGAGCCTGATCGAGATGAGCCTCGGCACCGCGATCGGCGCCGTCACCTTCACGGGCTCGATCATCGCGTTCGGAAAGCTCCAGGGGCTGCTCTCGGGCAACCCGCTCACCTTCCCCGGCCAGCATCCGCTCAACGCGCTGCTCGGGATCGCCTTGGTCGGGCTCATCGTGTGGTTCGTCGCGACCGGCCTCGGCATCGCCTTCTGGCTCATCGTGCTGCTCTCGCTCGCACTCGGCTTCCTCCTGATCGTTCCCATCGGCGGCGCCGACATGCCGGTCGTGATCTCGATGCTGAACAGCTACTCGGGCTGGGCCGCGGCGGGCATCGGCTTCACCCTCGAGAACAACCTCCTGATCGTGACCGGAGCGCTGGTCGGCTCGTCGGGTGCCATCCTGAGCTACATCATGTGCAAGGGCATGAACCGCTCGATCTTCAACGTGATCCTGGGCGGCTTCGGCGGCGAGGGGACGGCGGCCGCGGGCCCGGGTGCGAAGGACCGCACGGTGAAGTCGGGCTCGGCGGACGACGCCGCCTTCATCATGAAGAACGCGAGCTCGGTCATCATCGTGCCCGGCTACGGCATGGCGGTCGCCCAGGCGCAGCATGCGTTGCGCGAGATGGCGGATCTGCTCAAGAAGGACGGGGTCAAGGTGCGTTATGCGATCCACCCGGTCGCGGGGCGCATGCCGGGGCACATGAACGTGCTCCTGGCCGAGGCCAACGTGCCCTACGACGACGTATTCGAGCTCGAGGAGATCAACCGCGACTTCGCCTCGACCGACGTCGCCTTCGTGATCGGCGCCAACGACGTGACCAACCCGGTCGCCAAGACCGACTCCACGAGCCCGATCTACGGCATGCCCATCCTCGACGTCGAGAATGCGAAGACCGTGCTGTTCGTGAAACGCTCGCTCGCCTCGGGCTATGCGGGCATCGACAACCCGCTCTTCTACGGCGACCACACGATGATGCTGTTCGCCGACGCCAAGAAGATGTGCGAGGAGATCGCCAAGGCGCTTGCGAGCTAAAGGTCCGCGCGCGAGCTAAAGGTTCGCTCGCGAGCTAACGGCCCGCGTGCGAGTTGAAGGTCCGTTCGCGAGCCGGATGCCGCGCCCCTCAAAACGAAACGCGCCGCAAGGCGGCGCGCTGGATGGTCTTCCGGTCGGGCTTTTTGATCTCGAGGGCTCCGCGAACGGAGCCCGGGACGGCTCTCAGATCAACTCAGCTCGTCCCCTCGCGCTCGGCGCGCTTCCGGGCCAGCTTCCGTGCCCGGCGCACCGCTTCCGCCCGCTCGCGCGCCTTGCGCTCGGAGGGCTTTTCGTAGGAGCGGCGCAGTTTCATCTCGCGGAAAATGCCTTCCCGCTGCATCTTCTTCTTGAGGGCGCGCAACGCCTGATCGACGTTGTTGTCGCGCACGACGACTTGGACCAGGGTCAATCCTCCTTCGCTCGAGGTTGCAAGGGACGTGGGTTGTCGCTTAGAGGCGCGCCTTCTAGCACGCCCGGCGCCGCCTGTGAAGGGCGATTTCGGCGGATTCCCTGGGCCTGTGGCGGGGCGGACACGGCCGGCGCCGTCGGGCGATCGGCCCGCCGCCGGTGCCGCGCGCACGAGCGCCCACTCAGAGAACGGCGCCAAGGCCGGGGATGGCCTTTTTGAGCGTCCCAAGATCCCCGATCAACTGCTCCGCCAGCGCGAAACCGACCGCCCGATGGGCGTCGAATTTGGCCTCGGAATAGAACTGGTCGAGGGTCGATTCGTTCGGAAAGTCGGGATTTTGCGCCTTGAACCCTCGAATCTCGAGGCTCATGTCGGCGCACACCGTCGCCTTGAGATAGACGAGGAATCCCGTCGTATTGTCGGCGTACGAAATCTGCGCGATCGCGTAGCCGCGCCGACTGAATTTCGCGTCGGCGGGGTAAGCGGGACCGGTGTGGGGCACGGCCGGCGCGCGCTTTGCCAAAGTGGGCGCCGGGACCATCGCGGCGGCAGCGGTGCCGCCCGTGCCGGGCATGAGCGCATCCAAATCGTAGCCGGACACGAACGCGATGGTCGCGCCGAAATCCTCCCGGATGCGCGAGAGCACCGCGTGCAGATCGAAGAATTTGAATTCGGAGTCGGCCGCGCCATCCGAGAGAAGGATGAATTTCGCGCGGCGCCGGATGAGCTCGTAGATGCCGAGATTGTCGAAATGTCCGCCGTCGCTGAGCTGAAGAATGCAGGATTCCTCCGTGCGATCGAGCCCCAGCACCTCCGACAGGCCGGGCCAAAAATGATTGGGCTGCACGGCGCCGACGCGCCCCAGGCGCGGGTTGGGCACCCAATAGCCGAGGCGCACATTCGTGAGCGCCATGACCACCGACACGCCCCAGCTACGCGTCGGGCCGACCCCGGCGGCGCCGACGCTCGGATTGGCCGCCGCCCCCGAAATCGCCATGGCCGTGGAAAGGGTCATCGAGTCCTTGATCCAGTCCTCGGTCCCGATCCACCCGGTGGCCGAGCTGCCGCAGTAGCGCGGCGAGAGAAGGAAGCTGTCGCCGCCACGCTCGCGCCAATGGCGATGGGCCGAGTCGGTCAGAATGACGTTGGTATTGATCAGATGATACGGACCCTTCGCGCCGTCGGGTTGGGCCTGATCGCACATGTCCGATAGCCGCGCCCGGTCCGCAAGAGCCGCGGCGCCCGTTTCGTTCGCGCGCGCGCGCGCGAGCGTGGGCATGAACGATTCCATCAATCGGTCGCGATAGAAGCGATGCAGGCTCATGTAATTGAGATTCACGAAATAGCCGGTGATCAGCCCGATGGCCAGCGTCAGCCACGCAAGCGACTTCGCGACGCCCATTCTCCCGCCATCGCGCGCGAGGAGGTCGTTGAGTGGCTGCGGGACGTGACCGCGCCACCAATCCCGAACGATGGCGTGTGGGTCGAAGAGTTCGTGCCCGACCGCGTATCCGGCCAGCAAAAAACCATAGAGAAACAGCAACGCGCCGAGCGTCGCGACGAAGATCGGCATTTGGGCACCGGGCTTGCGCGACTGGATATAGGACCAGGCGCCGCTCGCGATGCCGCCGAGCAGCGGCAACAGCGTGCCTGCCTCGTTCATTTCATTGAGCGGCTGGTAAACGAAGGCGACCGAGCCGAAGAGGGCGAGCACGATCGCGACGGTGAGCAGGATACGGCTCCAACGTTCGAACAGGCGGCGGTACCTGTAGCTCAGGGAAAGCACGCCGCTCACCCGGTGCGCGAGGAAATCGCGGATCTTGTCGCGGCGCAGACCGCCGCCGACTCGTGCCTTCGCGGTCAGCCAGGAGTAAACGAGGCTGCAAGCGGCGAATATTCCGAGCAGCCAAACAGCCGCCGCCACGAAAAATCGGAACGCCGCAGGAATCGCCGGAAAATCGAACATGTGCGCCATGGCCCGAGCGACGCCCAAGAGCCAGCACATAACCCCGGGGGTGTTGCCCGAAATGAGCACGCCACTCAACGGATCGGTCGAGCACGGTGCCGATGGGGGCGGCTTGAGCCAGATCAGCCAGAACATAAGCGCGCTCAAGACCGGCAGCCAAACGACGAAGTTTGCGACGATGCCGCGCAACACCACGGCGATCCCCGAGACGAGGGTGATGCCCTTGCCGGGCGCCAGGTAATTGCCGCGCTGGCGCAAGTAACGCAGCAGCTTGCGCGCATCGTCGAAGGGATAGGGAATGCGCGCGCCCGGATCGTCGACGCCGTAGGGGAAAACGGGACCCGCCGCTCCGTCCCGCACCCCGAACGAGGTCGATTGGCCGCTTGCGGCTTGCCGTGCCGTGAACCAGGTGAGGCTCGCGCCGCTATAGCCGCCGCCCGAGACGCTCGAGAGATAATCGAACATCCGGAGCAGATCGTGCTTGGCGAGCGCCTGCATGACGCCGAGGGCGATGCACGCGGAGCGGATGCCGCCGCCGGAGAGCGCCAAGCCGCGCAGCGGCTCGTCGCGCTCGCGGCCGACCTTTTGGCGGAACGCCTCGATGTACGCGCGCTCGACATCGTAGATCGGGTCGGGCACCGCACCGTGCCCAGGCTCGGCGCTGCTTTCCGCCAGCTCCTCGGGCGACATGGGCGCGATCGGCCGCGTTGTCTGGTGCCAAAGCGATTCTTTGAGACGAAGAACCGCCCGGCACATATTCGCCCAAATGCGCATGTCTGCCTTCCTCGATCACGGCCATGCGTCGGCGCGACGCAATGCTTCGCGCTTCACCCGCGCAAACCGGGACGCCCCGCGTTAAGGCCCGCCGGCGCCGCGCGTGCGCCGCCATTAGTTACTATTTGCTGGGCGCGGCCCCCGCACCCGGCGTGGGGGTTTGAGTAGGCGCATTGCCCGTCTGATCTAGGGCCGCTCCGATGTACTTCGCAGCGAATACCGGCAGGGTGTTCACCAGCATCGGACAGCTCGTGTTGAGGACCGCGTTCGACGTGTAAAGCGCTTTTCCGTCGGTCCCCGTTTCTCCCCGCAAGATGCAGGCGGCGAAGAGTGCATGGATCATCTCGAACGGCGCATTCTGCATATAGGTCTGATAAATCGCCGCGACGGGCTCGCCGCCTCCCGACGCCTGGTTCTGATTCTGATTCTGCGCCGATGAGCCAGCCGGCGAAGGCGTGAGGGCTTGCGCAAGGTTGGACGTCGCGGTGTTGAGAGCCGTCTGGGCGGCATTAAGACTATCCGCGCTAGGCGCGGTGGCGGCGGGCGCGTTCTGGAGCTTCTCCAGTGCCTCCTCCTTCTTCATTAGGTCGGCGATATAGCCCTCGATCTTGGTGTCCGATGCTGGGCTCGGGGACGCTTTCTGTTGAGTTGTCGTCGCTGGCGCGCCGTTCACAGAGACGGACACCGCCGCGGGGGTGCCCGTCCCGGAACCTCCGCCTTGTCCGCCCGCGGGCTGAGAGCCGCCCGTCGTGGAAGCGCCGCTCTTTTGCGCGGCATTTCCCGCCGCCTCGCCCAGCATCAAAGTGACGAGTAGATCGCCATATTGGCTCAGGATCAGCGCATAGGCCAAATCCGGGATGACGCCATTGGCATATGCCTCGCACGCCTTGAATAATCCGTCGCGCAGCGCCACCACCGCCTCGGTGCGGCCTGCGAGTGCCGTGATCGCCTCGGCCGACGAGTAGTTCAAGCCGGCCGAGGCCGAAAGCCCGGTCGGCGTCGTGGCACTGCCGGTAAGCGCAAGGGCGGTCGAGAGCGCCTTGGCGATGTCGGGGCTGGGCTCGGTGCAGATGATCCGCTCGACCGTGCTGTGACCACTGGAATCCATGGTCGGCTTTTTGCGGTCGAATACGATACGAACATCGTCCTTGACCTGATAGGCGCCGAGGTCCGAATCCTGGTCGATTGACATCTGATGGCGGTCGCAGCCTGCGAGCAGCGCCGTGCCGATCGCCGACGCGGCAATCAAAGAATAGAATCTCCGTGCCATGGTGCCCCCTTCGTGCCGTCGCCGCCCGAAATGGCGTCTCAGATCGGCTGCCGAAAACACCAAGGCCCGCACGCCCCGCCGAAGGGGCGGTGCAAGCGCACCGCGGCATTCGAGCTGAAACAAATCGGCCGGCGCAATATCCCCTATAAGTTGATTTTAAGTGGAGTTTTTCTCCAAAGTCAAGATCGTCCGGGCGAAACATCAATTCGATGTCCCTCGGCCGGGTCGGTTGCTCGGCCGGGTGTCGCGCGCGCGAACATCTCGGCCCTAGCCGCGATTTACGGGGCCCTGGGAGCGCGTCCCTGGCCGCGCGTCGCGCCCGCTTTACCGCAGCCCCGCCTCCGGCGCAAAATGGGCCATGGCCATCTTGAAGATCGCCCGCATGGGCCACGCGGTCTTGCGCGAGCCGGCGCTGCCGGTGGCCGACCCGACGGCGCCCGAAATCCTCCGGCTCGTGACCGACATGATCGAGACCATGGTGGATGCGGGCGGCACCGGTCTCGCCGCCCCCCAGGTTCATGTGCCGCTGCGCCTGGTGCTGTTCCAAGTGCTCGAGGGGCGCACCACCGACATCGAAGGCGACGGCCCCGAGCCCCTGACAGTGCTGATCAATCCCGCGCTCGAGCCCGTGGGCGAGGCGAAGGCGACCGACTGGGAAGGCTGCCTCTCGCTTCCCGGCCTCATGGGTGCGGTGCCGCGTTGGACGCGTATCCGCTACCGCGGCCTCGGGCTCGACGGAAAGCGCATCGAGCGCGCGGCCGCGGGCTTCCACGCGCGCGTGGTGCAGCACGAATGCGACCATCTCGACGGCATTCTCTATCCCATGCGCATCGAGGATTTCACGCGTTTCGGCTTCGTCGAGGAGATGCGCCGCTACGCGCCTCAATTGCCCGAGGAGAAGGACCTATGACCAGGAAAGCCCGCGCCGGCGGCACGATCGACATCGAGGATTTGCGCGCGCGCGTGCTCGACGCCGCGATGGCGCACGTGCCGTTCGACGGCTGGACGCTCAAATCGCTCATGGACGGGGCCGCGGATGCGGGGCTCGAGCGGGCGATGGCGCTCGAGGCGTTCCCGGGCGGGGTCGCGAGTGCGCTCGACTACGCGGCCGAGCGCGCGGACCGCGAGATGCTCCGGGCGCTCGAGCAATTGGACTTGAAGGCGATGCGCGTGCGCGATCGCATCTCAACCGCCGTGCGCGCGCGCTTGGAGCCGGCGGCAGCGCACCGCGAGCAAATCCGCGCGGCCTTGGCGCATTTGGCGTTGCCGCAGAATCTTCCGCTCGGCGCCAAGATCCTATGGCGCACGGTCGACGCCATCTGGTACGCGGCGGGCGACAATGCGACCGATTTCAATTTCTATACCAAGCGCGGCCTGCTCGCGGGCGTCTATTCGGCGACGCTGGTCTATTGGCTCAACGACCGCTCCGACGGCGCCGCCGATAGCTGGGCCTTCCTCGACCGGCGCATCGACGACGTGATGCGGGTGCCGAAGCTCATGGGCAAGCTGCGCCAGGGGCTCGAGAAAGTTCCGTCGCCCTTTGCCCTCGCGCGCGAGGCAGCGGCGCGGCGTCAGAAGACGCGCTAGCGGCATTCCGCCCGCCGGCCCTCCTCGGCCGCCAGTTTCCCTCACCCGCTCGCTTGCGCTCGCCACCCTCTCCCGATTTCGGGAGAGGGTTAATGCCGCCCTCGCCCGCAGGCGGGAGAGGGAGGGTGAGGGAGCGAGCGGGCGAGGCGCGAGCGGTCAGCGCCGCGGGGTGAGCCGCGTCACATGGCCCATCTTGCGGCCGGGACGCGCCTCGCGCTTGCCATAGAGATGGAGCTTCGCCCCCGGCTCGTGCAGGAGCTTGAGCCAATCCTCGGCGGCATCGCCGATGAGATTCTTCATGACCGCGTCCGAATGGCGCTCGGGCGAGCCGAGCGGGAGCGCGCACACCGCGCGCACCATCTGCTCGAACTGGCTGGTCGCGCACGCATCCAAGGTCCAATGGCCGGAATTGTGCGGCCGGGGTGCGATCTCGTTCACGAGCAAGCGCCCATCCTCGGTCACGAACATCTCGACCGCGAGCAGCCCCACGAGCTCGAGCGCGTCCGCGATATGGCGCGCGAGGGCTTCCGCCTGCATCGAGAGGCGCTCCTCGATGTGCGCGGGCGCGATCGTGGTGTCGAGGATGTGGTTCACGTGCCGGTTCTCGACCGGGACGTAGCAGGCGCTGGCGCCGTCGACGCCGCGCGCGACGATGACCGAGATTTCCGCCGCGAAGTCGACGAAGGATTCGAGGATGCCGCGCCCGGCGCCCATCGCGTCCCAGGCGGCGCCGAGGTCGGTCTCGCGCCGGATCGCGACCTGGCCCTTGCCGTCATAGCCCATCTGGGCGCTTTTGAGCACCGCCGGCCGGCCAAGCTCGGCGACCGCGCGCGCGAGCGCCTCGACACTCCCGGCCTCGCGATAATCGGCCGTGGGCGCGCCGATCTTCCGCAGGTAATCCTTCTCGCGTAGCCGGTCTTGCGCGATATGGAGCGCATTCCAGCCGGGCCGGACCGGGACGTGCGCGGCGAGCCGCTCGATCGAGGCCGCGGGCACGTTCTCGAACTCGAAGGTCGCGACGTCGATGGCGCCCGCGAAAGCCTCGATCGCCGCCGCGTCGTCATAGGGCGCGATCGTGCGCGCCGCGACCACGTCGAGCGCGGGCTCGTCCTCGGATGGGCAGAAGACATGGCAGCGATATCCCAAGCGCGCCGCCGCCATCGCGGTCATGCGCCCGAGCTGGCCGCCGCCCAGAATGCCGATGCGGCTCCCCGGCGGGAGCGGGGCTTTGGGATCCCTCGCCATCGCGCGGCTCATTTTTTCTTGGAACGTTTGCCTTGGGGCCGCGTCGCGACCGCGGCGGTGAGGGAAGCACGGTAGCGCTCGAGCCGGCGTGCCACGCGCGGATCGTCGAGGCCGAGGATCGCGGCCGCGAGAAGTGCTGCGTTCACCGCCCCCGCGCGCCCGATCGCAAGCGTTCCGACCGGAATCCCCGCCGGCATCTGGGCGATCGAGAGCAGGCTGTCGAGCCCCTTGAGCGCCTTGCTTTCGACCGGGACGCCGAGCACGGGGAGGAGCGTGAGCGCCGCCGCCATGCCGGGAAGATGGGCAGCCCCGCCGGCCCCCGCGACGATGAGCTTCAGCCCGCGCGCGCGCGCCTCCTGGGCATAGGCGTAAAGGCGCTTCGGGGTGCGGTGCGCCGAGACGATGCGGCTCTCATAGGGGATGCCGAGCCGGTCGAGGGTCTCGGCCGCGTGACGCAGCGTCTCCCAGTCCGACTGGCTGCCCATGATGATGCCGACCGCGGGCGCCTTGCGGCCCGGGCCCGGTTTCGCGCGCGGTGCTTTCGTGGGTCGGGCGCTCAAGCGGCGTTCCTCTTCGCGATGCGGCGCTCGGCGCCCAGGGAGGCGCGATTATAGGGGGCTCGGGCGGCCCAGGCCAAGGCGCTCGGGCATATCGGCGACAAGCCGCTTAGCGTCATGTCCGGGGCCCTTCGAATCGGGTTCCGGCCGTAGGCCGCGTCCGGGCATCCACGAATTCGGTAAAGACGTGGATGGCCGGGACAGGCCCGGCCATGACGGACAATGCGCAATCTCGAAACCCAACTCGGCCTCGGGCCGCACAAGCGTCACGCGATGATGTCCGGCAAGAGCTGGCTTTCGAGCTTGGCGATCTGGTCCTTGAGCATGAGCTTGCGCTTCTTGAGGCGCTTCATCATGAGCTGGTCGAAATTGCCGCCCTCGCTCACGCGCGCGATCACCTCGTCGAGGTCGCGATGCTCGCTCTTGAGCGTGCTCAAGCGGACCTTGAGCTCGGCGATCTCCTCGTCGCTCAGCCGGTCTCCGGTCGCCATGTCGATCCCTTCGATCGCGGGCCCTCGGGCGCGACCGCTCCGATCGTCTTGGGGGCGTCGCCCGGGAGGACGATTTTAGCAAATTCCACGCCCCGGCCCAAACCGCGCGGCCGGTTGAAGCGGGCGCGCGGCTGGGCGACACTGGCGCGCGGGCTGCCGCGCCCGGCTTGGCGGGCGACTCGGGGGAGGTTTCATGAGCGAGGCGGGTCCAGTGCAAGTCGGCGGCGAGGGCACGACCCGGTTTCCCCCCTGCGCGTTGTGGGACTTCGCGGTCGCGCTCTACGGCAAGCCGGGCTGCGCCCCCGCCTGCCTCTCGCTCCAGGCGCGCCGCGGCGCCGACGTGAACCTGCTGCTGTTCGCCTTGTGGGCCGGGGCGAGCGGGCGCGGGCGCCTGGCCCCCGAAGCGCTCGCGCGCGCCGCGGAATCGGTCGCGCCGTGGCATGGGAAGATCGTCCGCAGCCTGCGCGCTGCGCGCGACGCCCTGAAGTGCCAGACTTTCCCGGCCGAGCCCACGCTCGCCCAAAATCTGCGCCGGCGCATCCTGGCCCTCGAGCTCGAGGCGGAGCATATCGAGGCGCTGATCCTGGCAAGCTTGGCACCGCCGCCGGCCGAGCCGCCAGCACCCGCCGAGCGCCGCGCGCGCGATGGGCTCTTCAACATGCGCGCCTATCTCGCGACCCTGGGCCCGGGCCGGGACGCCCAGGACTGGGCCGACATCCTTGCCTTGCTCGCCGGGGCGTTTCCCGAGCTCGATGCCGCGGCACTCGGCGCCCCGATCGAGTCCTGACGCCGCCCCGCGGCCGAGCCGCCGCATTTTTCGCGCTTGCGGGAATTCAAACGCCTGAGACGGCGCTCGTGACATCGCGCCCGGCCTGGAATCGAGCCTCTGGCACCGGCCCCGAAACGGGCGTAGCATTTTCGATGCCGGCCCCGGTCGACGGTTCGTGGGTCGTCCGGCGGTCGCGTCTCGGTCGGATGAGCTGGTCTCTTTTAGAAAGGAGGCGTCCGGTGAATCTTGCAGAACGGATCGATTCCCTGAAAGCCAAGCACGCGGCGCTCGATGCCGCGATCCATGACGAAGAAACCCGCCCCCTCCCCGACGTCGCCAGGCTCCACGACCTCAAGCGACAAAAGCTCAAGATCAAGGACGAGATCGAGTTCATGACCCGGCACTAGCCGAGGCGCTCTCTCGCGGCCGGCCGCGCGGCCGGACCGTTTGCGACAATGCCGCCCCGACGCCTTCTCGACCGAAGGCGCCACGTTGGGCGGCAATGTTTTTTTAGAAGTTACAGAATGACTCTGAGGCGTAATCTTCTTTTTTAGATCGTCTTTGTATACAAAGACATTTATTCAGTTGGCCTTTTTACCAATTACGAGTCCTGTGTATAGGACTTCATTGCTGCCTGTTTTAGTGGCTTCCGATTTTACATTGTCAAATGTGAGTATTCGCCATTCAGCTGGTGATATCTGAATCTCTGGATTCCCACCAACGTGCGGTACGCGAAATCCCTTAGCTACTAGCGTTTCGTTGATAAGTTTCTCATGTAAATCGCCGCGTAGCTCATCCCAAGCACGAGTGAGTTCATTCGACGCAAAGTCGTAGCGTTTAGCGTACACTTCCAGGCGACGCCGGTGCGCCTCGTATTCTTTCATCTCGATTGAATTATCTGGGATATTCCCGTTAGGAAATTTATTCCTTATCGCGGCAATTGCGTCTTCCGCTTCACGTCCCTTTAAATATGCCTCCTCAAGTTTGTTACTCCATTTGTCCCGAATATCAATCAGATCGCGTTTGGCAAAATCCTCGACAGCTGCCGGCCCCGACCTCCACTCCCCTGATATGAGCGAATATGTCGTCAAATTGGAAGACGGCGAGCTCAGACTCTGGAGCCGGAGACGGCCATCTTCATCTATCCAAAGACAGCAATGTGCTTCGTCGTAAATGCCGTCTGGCGTAGCGGCCCGCAATCTAATGTTATAGGAGCCGATGGGTACGTTTCCCACGGTTCCGCTGTTTATGTACCCACCAACAGTTGGCACAATTAAGTGAATATATTGACCTGACGCCACATTGCCACGACCTTCGTTGTAAGCCGCTATAGCAACGTAAACGGAATTCTGCGGCGGGATCGTGATGTGATCGCGTAGCAAATAGCGATTAGAATAACCGGTAACCGGCGAGATCTCTTCAATCGTCAGTTTGCATTCAGTTACAATTCTTTCGGAGTTATTTAGGAGGCTTATGTTAACCGTGCGAGTCACACCAGTCTGTGCGTAAGTCGTCGTTGTCTCATAGGGTTGATCGGTTCCAAATCCAATTTGTAAGGGCCTGTGCGGGTTTCCTGACAGTGATGGCCCGGAGCCATGAAAAAATGTGGCGCTCGCCCAAAATGCAGCCCAGATAATCAGCACGGCCAAAACAAAAGGCGGAGCATTTGAAATGATCCAGCTTGCTACGGATTCTTCCTTTATCCCAAAGAAAACTTCGGCCCATCGGACGGCCGAAGTGTAAAAAAGTCCCCCTCCAATTGTCGAAATGATCCATTTGAAGGCGACCGTGAGCAGAGCGGAGAGGCCAAATCCAATTGCAGGTTTTATCGCTTTACTATTCATAAGATTGACCGAGACATTCCAAGGCTGCAGAAGCCAGTAGGATTATAGTCGGCCCGCTAGCCGATCCCCTTGGCACTTTCGCGCAGCACGTATTTCTGCACCTTGCCGGTCGAGGTCTTGGGCAGCGGGCCGAACACGACCGTGCGCGGCGCCTTGAAGTGCGCCATGTTCGCGCGGCAGAACTCGATGATCTCCTCTGCGGTCGCCTTGGCCCCCGGCTTCAAGGTCACGAACGCGCAAGGGCTTTCGCCCCATTTCTCGTCGGGCCGCGCCACCACCGCCGCCTCGAGCACGGCCGGGTGCCGGTAAAGCGCTTGCTCGACCTCGATGGTCGAGATGTTCTCGCCGCCCGAGATGATGATGTCCTTGGAGCGGTCCTTGAGGTCGATGTAGCCGTCGGGATGCCAGACGCCGAGGTCGCCGGTGTGAAACCAGCCGCCTTGGAACGCCTCCTGCGTCGCCTGCGGGTTCTTGAGATAGCCCTTCATGACGATGTTGCCGCGCATCATCACCTCGCCCATGGTTTGGGCGTCGCGCGGCACGGGCTCGAGCGTCTCGGGGTGCGCCACCATGAGCCCGTCGAGCACGTGGTAGCGCACGCCCTGGCGCGATTTGAGCGCCGCCTGCTCGGCCGCCGGCAGCGCCGACCACTCGTCCTTCCAGTCGCACACGACCGCGGGCCCATAGACCTCGGTCAGGCCGTAGACGTGGGTCACGTGGAATCCCTGGCGCTCGATCGCCTCGAGCACGGCGGGAGGCGGCGGCGCCGCCGCGGTCATGATCTCGACCGGGCCGGGGAGCGGTTTCCGCTCCGCCTCGGTCGCGTTGATGAGGAAGCCGAGCACGATAGGCGCGCCGCAGAGATGGGTCACGCCGTGGCGCGCGATCGCATCGAAGATCGAGCGCGCATCGACCCGGCGCAGGCAAACGTGGGTGCCCGCAAGCGCCGTGATCGTCCAGGGGAAGCACCAGCCGTTGCAATGGAACATCGGCAGGGTCCAGAGATAGACGGGATGGCGCTTCAGGCCCCAAACCAAAATGTTGCCGAGCGCGTTCAGATACGCGCCGCGATGGTGATAGACGACCCCCTTCGGATTGCCCGTGGTGCCCGAGGTGTAGTTGAGGGCGATCGCCTGCCACTCGTCCGCGGGCGGCGTCCAGCGGAAATCCGCGTCGCCCTCACGCAGGAAGGATTCGTAGTCCGTCGCGCCGAGACGCTCGCCGCCCGCGGGGGCGAGCGCGTCGACGATGTCGACGACCGCGATCTTGCGCTTGAGTCCCGCGAGCGCCTTCTTGATCGTGGGCGCGAATTCCGTGTCGGTGATGAGGAGCTTCGCCTCGCCATGCTCGAGGGTGAAGGCGATGGTATCGGCATCCAATCGCGTGTTGAGCGCGTTCAGCACCGCCCCCGCCATCGGCACGCCGAACGCGGCCTCGAATGCCGGCGGGATGTTGGGCGCCATGATTGCGACCGTGTCGCCGAGGCCGATGCCGCGCTTCCGGAGGGCCGAGGCGAAACGCCGGCAGCGCTCGGCGGTCTCGGCCCAGGTCCAGCTCGCATCGCCATGCACGACCGAGCGCCGCTTCGGGTACACGCTCGCCGCGCGCTCGAGGAAGCCGAGCGGCGAGAGCGGCGCGAAATTGGCCGCGTTGCGCTCGAGGCCGAAGTCGTATGGGTTGGCGGAGTTGATCCGCGTCATTGTTTCCTCCCGGAGACCGGCCCAATCTGCCACATTCCCGCTTGCCGCGGGAGGCGGTTTCCAGGGTATGCTGGAACGACGGAAAGCCGGGCCGGTCGCGGCTGAGCTTGCGGCGGCGGCCTGAAAGCGGACCAAGCAGAACGGACCAAGCCTTCGGGGGAACGCGGGCATGTCGGGCCGTTTCGACGCCGTCTATCGCCGCTCGCTC
>Ga0335072_10004537_pt1 | contig 20599 bp, 25 predicted proteins | sample Lox_Sample_21_FD_206725 | JGI IMG/M metagenome (GOLD analysis project Ga0335072, IMG submission 206725) | Soil microbial communities from Loxahatchee National Wildlife Refuge, Florida, United States - Lox_Sample_2.1 | ecosystem: Environmental > Terrestrial > Soil > Wetlands | place: USA...
GCATCTCTCCACGTCTTTCATCTCAGGGGCCAAATGACACATGGCTAATCAATCGGGAATCCGGATCAGGGCCGAGAACTTTACGATTCTAGCTGCGTCGGAATATTTTCGGAATCTGCTATTTTCAACAAGTTTATGCGAAGCCTTCAAGAGATTATACAGAGAGGACGCCTCATAGGAGTGCGCCCGAATCCCAACAAAACGAGCGTGTCACTCGCCAAAATTCGGCATCGAGCATTGAGTAGTATACATCTATTGAATTCCTGTCTCAGCCGCTATTCTGCTAGTTTAAACTAGATCTAAATGTTACGCAAGGAGTAGAAAAAGGAACCGCTTTGATATCCACCCGCGGGGTCAATATTGAACTTTGACTCTGCACCAACCTCAACTCAGCTGCTCTCATCAACTTGACTAACTTCTCCCTCTCAGGTAAACCAGTCAGATCTCCATCTTCCTTCAATTGCCTATCCATCGCCTCCTTACTTTTCCGTAAAACTTCTTGCATCGTTCCAATAACCCGCTCAAGTGCACGAGCGAGGGGAAGATCGGGTCCGCACACTGAATCCTCAGGGACGAGTCGATCGACATTATTGTGTAACCAAACAAGAAGGAGAGCCGCAAACAAATCACCAGTACCAACAAATGTCCCCCTAATGTATGGGGCCTCTATTAAGAATGTTCTCGGTTGAAAGGACGAAGTCGCCGTCGATCCACAGCACAGGATTTTGTCGGGATGGGAATCGAGCCGAAGGGAGGAGATGACAACGTGAGAGACATGATATCGCCGATGCAATTCTTTAAGACACAATGCGACGCTATCGAGGGAATCAATAGTACAGTCGGTGAGCCATTCGGCTTCAGATTGATTGGGCAGAATGATATCGGCGTATGGTATGATTGATTTGTATATCGGAACAACTTCCGGGGCAACGTACAGCTCTCTATCGTCTCCCATGACCGGGTCGAGGACTTGAATTAGATTTGATTTAGATGTGACGTACTCCATATGATCTTGGGATCCTTGCGCTTGAGTTTCTTTCCAATTTCTCCGACAGCAGAGACTGTTGCAGCGCTGGGAAGATATCCTGTGAGGAGATACTGAAAGTTGTCAATTTCAGACTTTTGCAGTCCTTCAAATAACTCCAGCACTTGCTCTGCTGTGGTCTTAAATCCTGTCCATTGTCCGTAGCCTAGTTGTAAGTTTCATTAGAAGCCATGGGAATGATACCCGTGTGGTTTGAGAACTGAACAGTATTGATAGCGTCAACTTCCTGGGAATTAGAAGTCTGTTTATCTTTCTGGAACGTACAAATCCATGCAACTGCAGAGGAAAGATAGCGGATCTTCCCCCCGCATAGCCATGAACGACAGTTGATTGAATAGAGAGTACCCTCTTCTCCTTGTCTGTCATGATGATGATACTTGTCTTAGCGGCTTTGGGAGGAGGAGGACGGACTGGCGATTAGCGGCTTCTTATAGCAAAATGCGACCCGTAATTTTTCCGAATTTAATACACGTCGATAGCCGCGAAGATCTTGGCGAAGCCAATTCACCTGTCACCAGGCAAATTTAATTCTCAGAAAACTTGGCTGAGAAAACTAAGGGTTCCACAAAGGAAGGAAGCATTTTTAGCCAGTCCTCTTTTTGTTTTGCAAATTTATTCATTCGAACTATAGACCTGTCGCTCTGAACACTATGCATGCAAGTCAAGGCCAAAGGAAAATCATACAATTCCAAAGAAGTCAATCTGTATGACCATATAATCAAGACCGGCTAGCTACTGCACGAGAAAATCCGAAATTGCAAGACTCGTGTAAGAACTCAACAGGTATCTATCGTCCAATTAGCCATGTCCGACATGAAAATAAGGAAAAAGAAACAATTCGAGAGATTCAGGGTTTCTTGGATTGATTGTGTTCGTCACTGACAAGCAATGTAAAGAACTTGCCTTGGACTGGTGCACAACATCGTAATCATCATTCGAAAGCATGGCAAGGGAAGATAAAGCAGAGCAGAAAATACCTTTCAATGTGCAAGGTCGGATTTCGGCGGGATAGTACCTCATCTTTGATCGCACGACATAATTTAAGAGGATTCGATGCCAACCAATGCCAAATCAACACAACAAGGCCACGCTCTGTGGGTCAAATGGCTTCCACTCAAGCTTGGCAGCATCCATCGTTTAAATCAATGTAAAATCAGCATAGGAAAAGAAGTTTCGGTAGAGAATCGTCTCAGCAATGGTATGAGAATTGAAGTGACGCCAATGCCAAGCAGTGCATGACCAGTGGAAAGAAGGATAAACTTGGTGGAAAAAGTTTTGTAGCAGAGTGCTACAAGTAGGAACACAGCCACCAGAAAACTTTTTGATTTTGGGTTGCAGCGGTGATTTTAAATCCGTCGGATCCGCAGCCTCTTAATTTTCCTACGGCGTGAGAGCCACATTATAAAACCTTGTGTCCAGTTTATCAGGAGCAGCACAGCATCATCCACATCCTCGTGATACATCCCCATCCCTTCGTCAATCGGCTCTCTCCCTTGTATCCTTTACCTCTTCTCCCTCCTCCCATCCAAAGGGAAATAAAAGCTCATCTAGATGGGGCTCAATTCCCCTCTTCCCGCTTCATTGCGAAGTAAGTCACCCCTCCGCCCTCCCTCGTTCTCGATCATCCCAGTATTACCTTGTTTCATGCTCTGGAACGGTTGACTAACATGTGCTTCTTCGATAGGTGAATGCAAGTAAGACATATTTCTTCCTTAATTTTGTACTATTTCACTAACACACCTTCTTAAAGAAAGGTTGGTAGAATTTTAGCTTCGTAACAAGCCTTACTACTTTCCCTCCCGCTAATTGTGTTAGTTTTGTCGACCCTCGTCAGGCTTTCGGTCCCGACAAGGTCATTCCTCCTTCTGTCCTTTCCAATGCCAAAGGATTGGCAGTCATAACAGTTCTCAAGGTACTGGTTGATAACACTCATGTCTAATCCAGTCAGGCAGGCTTTCTTTTCTCGGGAAGAGTAGGTTCTGGATTGGTTGTCGCACGTCTTCCTGATGGCTGTACATTTCCCATCGTTCATCCTCTAATTTCACAGCTTGGTCTGCTCCATCTGCCGTTATTACAGCTGGCATGGGTTTTGGTGGTCAAATCGGTAAGTCCTACCGCAATCCATTAGATTAATCGTAGGCGCCGAAGTAACTGATTTCGTTATGATCCTCAATGATCAATCCGCTGTTCTTGCATTCTCTCAGTTAGGCAGTGTTACTCTCGGTGGCAACATTTCCATTGCTGCAGGTCCAGTTGGCCGTAATGCCGAGGCCAGCGGTGCCGCAAACTTCAAAGCAGTTGCTCCAGTCTTTTCGTACAGCAAGACTAAAGGATTATTCGCGGGTGTTTCGCTCGAAGGGTCTGTCTTGGTCGAACGTCGTGATGCGAATAGAAAATTTTACAATGCTCCCGTCACCGCAAAGCAGCTTCTAACCGGACAATATCCCGCACCACCCGCTGCAGACCCCCTGTACCGTATACTGAACACGAGAGCATTCAGTGGATTCGACGCCCCTGGAGATGCAATGTACAACGACATACCTGTCTACGAGGGGGACGATGGTAGTGACTGGGGAGACGATCCTGGGTCTCCGACTACTCGCAGTCGTAATCGCGCAGGAAGTACTGGACGAGCGTACAACAATCGTGGTTCAGCAGGTGTCGAACCATGGAGAAATAATTTCAGTGATGAATATGACGATTTCGATGAATATGATAGACAAGAACGAGGTTACAAGCAAAATATGTTGGTTTCGCCTTACGTTCCGTCTGACAATAGGGGTTTCACATCTGATTATTCGGATAATCCGCAGCCACGGACAACCAGGTCAAACACGATAGCAGCAGGAGCTGAATCATATGGAGACTATAAACCCGCTCGTCCAACTGCACCGAAACCCGTTTTCACACGGAAATCTTCTCTTGGAAAGGACCAATATATCGCGCAATTCACCTTTGAAGGCGAGCAAAGTGGTGATCTCAGCTTTAAGAAAGGAGACATCATCGAAGTCACTAAAAGCACCGGATCTAGAAATGTACACTTCCCGAATGTTGAAAGTATCTCACAGCAGGATTGGTGGACAGGCAAAATTGGAGATAAAAGCGGAATCTTTCCCGCTAATTATTTGGCGGAAAAGTAGATGACGGAGGAGAGGATGTATTTTGATGAAACCTTCAAAGCTTTTGGAGTTCTGGGGATGTGTACATTCTTTTTTCAATTGGATCCTACTTGTAAGGCGTGTATGCATACTGCCAATTGATATTCTTACATTATCCTCAATCCATTACACTTGAAAACCCGCTCATAGGGCGGTGTCGACAGGCTGCAGCAATTCCGGGTCAACCTGCGGTAACTGCGATGACTCTAGTGCGAGTCTGTTTCTCACCTTTGCGATATTTAGTGCCTCATTGCATATATCTCTTGTCACCCACACCCGCCGTTCCTCTCGCAATACCTTGACCAGTTTTCGTATAGATGGCAGAGGTTCGAGATGTTCTTGCGAGATATAGTCCAACACTCCTTGTGCATCCAGCTTTGACCTTCGCAATAAACCTCTTCGTCCACGAATCGATCTAATTTGGCGTTGGCTATTGTAAGCAATGCTCGCAATAATGCAATACGAAATATTCGTATAGCCCATAGTGTGGAGTTCTTTCCAAATTTGAGAATCCGTTTTACTTTCCCAGAACTTCTGCGTAATCAAATCTGCCAGTTCTTGACTTTGCCAAGGTATTGAAGTAGGAAGAAATTCAAAATGGGAGCCTTTCACGAAGCCCCATTCTTTCATGTGTCGTTGTAGCGTCCGTTCTCTGCGCCGTTGTCAGCCATCTGTCATCTGCTGGGAGGAGTAAACCTGACTCGACTGTCATGTTGCTCACGAAGGATATTAGCAACTTGTTTGCAGTTGAGATTTTGATCTATGTAGAGATGGTGTATGATATCTTTCAGGTGAGCCCACTGTTCTCTATCCATGTCCTCCTCGCAATGCCAGAAATGTCCTGGAGGCAGGAGAAGGGGATGGCAAACTGAAAATGACGTGGCGGTCGACTGCAGTGCGGAATAAAATTTCTGCTGGACATCACGTGAGCTCTTGAAGATCTGAAAAGTTTTAGAAAACTTCGAGCAATCAGTTCATCAATAAATGGACAAGTTCAACAACGTTCGTTGACATAAGGACAATTGGAAAAAGGGAGAAGATAAGGAAGGAACTGAATTTGTACAATTTTCGGAATGGTAAAAAGCTATTTGCGGTACTCGCCGTCCTCCACGCTTGGAGTCATCGTCTCTGCGAACTCCAATATCCTTTGCCTCTCTCCACGCAGCAGCAATCCAAAGACAACGAGAGCTTCGCCTACCCTCGCCATTGTACCGTCATTGGAGGTAATTAAAATATGGAATGTGAAAACTTCAACTCTGCTGGCTTCACTTCATGACGCTCCCTCGACAGCTGAAGTCACCGCGCTATGCCAGAACCCGAATCGATCAAATCTGATGGCAGCCGGTTATCAAGATGGAACCGTTCGGCTATGGAGGTTGAACGATGATTACACTCACGGGGAGCTGGTTGTCACTTTTAATGGACACAAGTCTGCAGTCACACAATTATGTTTTGACAAGGAGGGGAATAGACTCGCCAGTGGAAGTCGCGATACCGATGTTGTTCTATGGGATATTGTTTCTGAAGAAGGAATAGCTCGATTACGCTCTCATCAAGATCAGATAACTGGACTCTCATTTCTCAATCCCAGCGTGGAATCAGAGGCCGAGACTGTGGTTGACTACCTCGTCAGTGCCGGAAAGGATGGCCTAATAAAATTGTGGGATTTGAGTACCAATTTTTGCATGGAGACCCACGTAGCGCATCGAGGAGAAATATGGGCATTGTCTGTAACACCTAAAGAAGACGTTTTGGTGACCGCTGGGCCGGATGGAGAACTCAAGTTTTGGTTCGTGAAGCCGCCTCAGCTAGGGGACATGGAGGTTGAAGAGCCAAAGGTATTGACCCAAAAGGGGAGGATCCAAAGAGCAAGTCGAGAGAAGCCTTTGTCAGTAAAATTTCACCCATCAGCCGGGTATCTCGCAGTTCACGCCGCAAATCGTAATATCGAAGTTTTCAGATTACGGACACCTGAAGAAGTGAAGCGACTATTATCCCGTAAACGAAAGCGAAAGGCATCCAAGAAAGTTGTTTTGAATGGCGACGGACAGGAGGACATTGATGAAGATGATATTACAAATGAGATTGCTGCATATATGACTATTCGAGCCAGTGGAAAAGTGCGCAGTGTGGATTGGGATTCTGCCACCTCATCACCTTCGGTTCAGGTACTTTTTGAAACCTTTCTACATCTAAAACTAGTTACTCATCTCTCTGGATAATAATTCTATTTTGTTGTACAGCGTACCTCAACCCTCGAGATCAAAAGATACGGCAGATCCCGAGGCTACTCTGATTTCATCCATCCTTCTCCCAGGCCACAGATCAGAAATCCGGTCACTCGCCGTGTCATCTGACGACGAAATGCTTCTGTCGGCCGGTCCAGGGGGAGCTAAAGTCTGGAATATCAGGACTGGAAACGTGATCAGAAGCTGGCACTGTGGATTTGCCCTTTGTAGCGCCTTTCTTCCCGGTGACAAGATTGTAGTAATAGGCACGAAGGAAGGGAAACTAGAGTTATACGACCTGCCAAGTTCAAGTTTGGTCGATACGATTGACGCTCATGAAAGTCATGTATGGGCGACTCAGGTGAGCCCGGACCGCAAGGGAATTGTCACTGGTAGTGCAGATAAAAGCCTGAAGTTTTGGAATGTGGAGGTCCTTACGGAGGATGTTTCTGTACCCGAGGTATGCATCCTTTTTGATGTCGAGAGCTGATATCCAGGTCTCCGTTTCCAGACTTCGTTTGCAGCATACAAGAACCCTTAAATTGAACGAGGATATCCTATCAGTGAAGTTCAGCCCCGACCAAAAACTTGTCGCAGTAGCGCTTCTTGACCGGACAATCAAAATCTTTTTTGCTAATACACTCAAACATCATCTTACTCTTTATGGCCACGCCCTTCCGGCTCTATCTATATCGATATCTCTCGACTCTAAACTATTATTATCCACCTCTGCCGACCGAACCTGTAAAATATGGGGCTTGGATTTTGGCGATTGCCATCGATCTATCCGCGCCCACAGCGAATCAGTGATGGTTGGCATGTTTGAACTCGGTAAAGATGAACGCGATTGGCATAATTTCTGGAGCGCTGGGAAGGATGGGGGCGTAAAATACTGGGATGGAGATACTTGGGAAAACATTCTTTCGCTCAAAGGTCATCATGGTGATGTCTGGGCCATGACCCAAAGTTCGCGAGGCAATTGGGTTGCAAGTGCTGGAAGAGACAAGTCTATTCGAATTTGGAGCAGGACCGAAGAGCAAGTATTTCTGGAGGAGGAGCGGGAAAGAGAAGCAGAGGAATTGTTTGAGGAAGGTTTGGTTGAAGGGCTTGCCAGAAGTCGAATTGATGAACTGGGTGATGGAGAAGGGACAGAAGTCACGCAGGCTGGAAAGCAGACGTTCGAGACCTTGACAGCGGGTGAGCGAATAGTGGAAGCGCTGGAACTGGGAAACGAAGATCGAATCCTCATGTCTGAGTATGAAAAGCAGCTGAAAACTCGGTCTAAAAGTGCTCCACCAACACGAAATCCTATTTTCATGGCTCTCGGTGGGGTGAGTGCAGAGAAGTACGTGCTTTCCGTTATTGAGAAAGTCAAAGCTTCCAATTTGCAGGATGCTCTATTAATACTTCGCTTCGAACATGTTGAGATCCTGATCAATTTCTTAAATATCTGGGCTTCAAAGGTTTTACCATAACGTAATATTTCCTAACTCGAAGGGCTGGAATATCAAATTGGTCACTCAATTACTGAGTAGCTTGATACGTATACATCACGCTCAGTTGGTGGTCTCCAGAGAAATGCGGACTGTTCTCGATGAATTGAGATCGAATTTAAGGGGAAATCTCTTTCGAGAAAGGGAGTTGACAGGATGGAATACTGCTGGATTGGGATATCTGAAGCGGGAATTAATGGCTAATGGCATCATTGGATTTAATGAAGAGGAAATACCACTGGAGAATGGAGCTAAGAAGAGGTCATACCCGATGATAGCGTAAAAAGTTCATCCGTTTCATCTGATGGCGACTTCTGATAGTGTCTTACATAAGGAATTACTTAAACAGGAAAGTGGGCTTATTTTTGTGTGAAAGGGGTGTGGTTGGTTGGCAAATCAATTTTGGATTCTGGTCGAAGGACCAAACAAGATCAAACTCGTGCACACGTTGATACATCTACTCCGTAACAGAACTGGATCAAGAGTGTCTCTTGAATAACAACCCCCGTTCTTATAGCCTCTCAATCGTCTTGCTAAATCAAAGTGACTTCGACTGCAATAAACCGTTCGCGAAAGTCGTTTGGACTTGACCAAATGGCCACTTCACAAAAAGCTTCTCAGAGTTCGCTCCAAGACTTGATTCCGCTCGTAAACAGTAGGCCCCCCTTCCGTGTTCAAGCTAACTCTTTTCTCTAGCTCTACAGGTATTCTCTTCAGCTTATCGGTACATCTTATATTTACATGTATTTAGGACCTCACATACAACACACTCGGAACCGAGACCCTAGACCTTCCTCAAGTTGTCGTTGTCGGATCACAGTCGTCGGGAAAATCTTCGGTCTTAGAAAACATAGGTAATCGCCTTCCGTGTCTGTCTTTGTAGAATCAAGTTCGGTCTAATTTGATTCAGTGGGCAGAGATTTTCTTCCGCGGGGATCAGGAATTGTGACTCGTCGTCCGCTCGTCCTGCAACTTATCAACATCACTGCGTCTGCCGATAACCTCAGTCCACAAGATTCAGCCCTCGAACCAGAATGGGCAGAATTTCTCCACTCCCCGGGACATAGATTCACAGATTTTGATGCTGTTCGAAGAGAAATCGAGGCCGAAACTGCTCGCGTCGCCGGTCTTAATAAAGGCATCAACCGTCTCCCCATACACCTGAAGATTTTCAGTCCTTCTGTCCTCAACTTGACTCTTGTCGACCTACCTGGTCTCACCAAGATTCCAATTGGAGACCAACCCACTGACATTGAGAAACAGATTCGAAGTCTAGTCGTAGAGTACATTGCAAAGCCAAATAGGTAGTCTCTTCATGTTTCCTTGTTCCCTAATGATTAGTATCATCCTTGCTGTGACGCCTGCCAATATCGACTTGGTCAACTCAGAAGGACTAAAACTTGCGCGTCAAGTCGATCCACAGGGAAAACGAACTATCGGTGTCCTTACCAAACTTGACCTCATGGACCATGGCACAAATGCTCTCGAAATACTGGCTGGACGAGTCTATCCTTTGAAGTTGGGGTTTATAGGTGTTGTCAACAGGAGTCAACAAGACATTACCACGAACAAGAGCTTAAAGGAAGCTCTCAAAGCGGAGGAAGCTTTCTTCAGACAGACCCCTGCATACCGCAACATAGCTCATCGGTGTGGCACGCAATACCTGGCAAAGTCGCTGAATTCGGTATCTGGGTCGTCACTCTTAACTAATTCTAGATCTTGATGCAACACATACGAGAGAAACTGCCAGATATCAAAGCACGACTAAACACATTGATGGGCCAGACTCAGCAGGAGCTCGCCTCATATGGGGAGCCTCAATTCAGTGCCCCTCAACATAGAGGCTCTTTGATCTTGCAACTAATGACTCGGTTTGCCACCAGCTTCGTCTCGTCGATCGATGGTACTTCTTCCGAGATCTCTACCAAAGAATTGTGCGGCGGCGCCCGAATCTACTACATTTTCAACTCTGTCTTCGGGCATTCGCTAGACCGTATTGATCCGACCCATAACCTCACAGTCCACGATATTCGCACCGCTATACGCAATTCTACTGGCCCTCGTCCTTCTTTATTCGTTCCGGAGATGGCGTTTGATTTACTTGTTAAACCTCAGATACGACTCCTCGAAAGCCCCAGTCAACGGTGTGTAGAGCTCGTCTATGAGGAGTTGATGAAGATATGTCATACTTGTGGAAATACCGAGATTGCCCGATTTCCTCGACTACAGACAAAATTGATCGAAGTAGTCAGCGAGTTGCTGCGCGAACGTTTGGGTCCAACAAGTCGCTATGTGGAAAGTCTCATCGCCATTCAGGGAGCATATATCAATACCAATCATCCAAACTTCCTTGGTGCAACGGGTGCGATGAACAGCATGATGAACAATCAACAAGCCTCGAAGTCAAAGAGGAGAGAAGCAAGCGCTATACGAACACGAGAAAGGAGCGTTCTTGGAGACAAAGTCAATGGCGTCAGCCCAAAACTCGACTCATCTACCGAAAATGCCAATGGGTCTTCCTCCCAGCCCTCTCACCCTATACCCGAAAACCATTCTTCCCCCCACCCTCATCATCACCACGTTCGCACGGAGTCTCAGACTTTTGAAACCTCCAATGGGGTTGTCGCCAATGCTGCTGCCAATGCTCGTGAAACATTTCTCAATTACTTTTTCGGGAACAAGGATGGGCCCGGAGAGAGTAGCGTTGTAATGCCCAGGCCTGTGGAACCTCGTCTTGCTGAAGAGAGAAGGTCTCGACGAGCTCGAGACAATTCCAGGAATGTCGATATGAACAATTTTGTGAAAGAATTTGATGATGCAGTTGGATTGGGGGTATCTGACATCTGAGAAGTCCACTGATTTAGATGGAAACTATCGCTGATGAGCCTCCTCTCACTGAAAGAGAGAAGGTCGAAACAGAATTGATAAGAAGTCTCATCTCAAGTTATTTTCATATTGTGAGAGAAAGTATCCAAGATTTGGTACCTAAAGCGGTCATGCATCTTCTTGTCAATCACTGTAAGGAGGTATCACGATTTTCTGATACACGTCTGATTTGTTTTAGGTTCTGCAAACTCGGTTGGTTGCCGATCTTTATAGAGAAGACATGTTTAATGAGTTGTTATACGAGGACGAAAACTTGAAGCAGGAACGTGAGAAGTGTGAGAAGATGCTGGCGGTATACAAAGAGGCCGCTCGGGTGATCGCGGAGGTTATGTAATGTGCACGGTAGATGATTTTACTGGCGTTTCTCATCTCTGTCTGGTTTGGTTTTGGGAGCTTTACATCATAGCATTGTATATTCTCTCAGGTGCTTCGTGTGTTGGATTTCAAAATCTTATGTACGTAGTTGTGGAACGTTGGTTCGATATGTCAATAATAACACTCTACTTTTGAAATGGGATTAACTGTTAATGACGAACTGTGCCCAGCAGCGAGAGTGAGCAAACATCGATGAGAGACTCCAGTTCCGGTTATTTGCTCTATCTAAGCCATGTTATAAACGTCTTCCCGTGGCATTCCTTCTACTTCTTCGGCGTATTCCTCGATCGTCTTCCATTTCCATTTCGATTCGCCTGGATTGACAAGTTCGTTGTCGTTTCTCTGACTGAAGTCCAGATTTCCGCCAGATCCAGCCATTCTAAACACTCGAGTAGCTACATCATAGATAGAGCTTAGATCGAAGTCCTTCGGAAGTCTTGTGGGTGGTTTCATATTCTCCTTATTCATGAACACCTTTGCCTCGTCGTCAGACAGAGTTATCAACTTTATATGAGTTTTTCCTTTTGCCGCCTTGTTAAAAATCTGCACGATCTCACTCGGTGTGCGGTTAGTCCCAGCGATTCGAATTCGCGATGGAACGTTGTTCGGGTTTCCCAAAGCCATCTGGATCAATTCCACGATAGAACGAGCAATGTCCGCTTTTGATGTAACAGTGAGGGGTGTATTCCCGTCCCCAGGGACATACCATGTTTGTTGTTCGGGAAAGAATCCATGAAAAGCTTGAAATCCGCCATGAGGATGTTCCATAAAAAGCCCGTTGCTGATAATTAGTCAATCCACGGTCTGAAAATCTTACTAAATGGAAACGACCTTCAGGCCCTTAGACTCTGCATAGGCATCGTGCTCTTTCTTCCCTTCCCAGACAGGATGTCGAACAAATTCAGAGTCGACGTGAGGGTCGACACCGAATTCACTACGGGTCAACTCGTGTTTTTAATCGGTTTGACCTAGGAAAATACACTTTTACTCCAGTCCGCGCTGCTGCATCCACCAATTGCACTCGATTCCTCAGATAGTCTCCATTAGTGCCCATGGCATTCACTAGGACATTGCATCCCTTCAGCGCATTGTCAAGACTTGCAGGTTCGGTGTAATCAACTCTATAGTACTTGATTTTTGCATTGCCCGGCTCTTTGATCGACTCTCGCGAGAGGCACCGAACTTCGGAGATACGTGCATCATCCGCCAAAGTCGGAACGAGTTTGTGGCCAAAGTTCCCTGAGGCTCCGACCAGAGCAACAACTGCCATTTGAATCTTCAGGTACGATCCAATCTGGCTGCAAGCTACCGCAATTAAATACACTTGTGGGGCCACCTGCAGAGTGCGGGGCGAAGTTTCAGTGGGCAAGGAATTTACCGAGCGCACAAATCAAAATCACTACCGCCAATTATGGGCGGTCGTCACGTACGCACGTATCCACGCAACCGATCGCAAGCAAGAATGCATTCCAACTGCATGCAACTGAGTGCCACCTGCAGAAAGAGTTCCACGCGTGATGTGCTAATATTGCCGTGAGATAAAACTCTGGGGTTGGCGAGAGGACAAAGGTATCAAAAGCTGCAGGCGCACACTTGAACCAGCTTAAAGCAGGCTGCAGCTGGCTGTACTGAGTCGAACTGCAGCCAGTTCTCACAGCAGGAGCCTGCTGACCATACGCATACTATCCGACGGGTGCGAGAAGGCCTTGGATGTCGTAATTATTCATAGTTAGTTAGTAGCAGACTATACAATGCAAACGGCTTGAAGTGCATTACCCGGTGCATATGTACTATATATAGCAATGCAAGTGCAGAAACACGCTGCGACGAGTCATGTTTTGACAACTAGCTAGTAGTATGATTAGTAGCTGCTATAGTATTGCTGCAGTGGCTGTACTACATCGATCTGCTGCCGCATAATATTATTGGCGGCTAGCTAGGCAATTGCAACCATTTCGATGCAACTGGAACCTTTTCTAGGCATAGTAGTTGCCATAAAGCAGCTGCAGGTAGAGTAGGGCGGAATTCGAACACAATTACTGTCTTACAGCTACAGCTGCAATGGTGGCACACCTGGTCGTATGTATACTAATAAGTCATATGGATATACTTATAATACATACATGCATGAATATACTAGAATGCATGATATCTTGCCTCAACTTGCAACTGCAGCTGCTGTTGCTGGCAATCCAGTTATAAGTGCATACATATATACATATTGTAGGAACAAGTGGTGTCATTAAAGTGGCAGCAGTGGGTTGATCTTCTCCCTCTCACTTACTAATATATATGAACAAGCTATGTCTAGCTGCTAGCTACTACGCTGAAGTTCAATTGCAATTGCAATACATGCATGATATACATGAACACTGCAGCTGCAGCTGGTCTGCATGGGTCATGCACCGACCTATAGCTGGAAGGCACGTACTTGCACGTATAGCTAATGGGCTGCAGCGGCGTACCATTTTGGAAAGATAACTTGAAGTTTGGCCGTATATATATGCATGGAGCTGCGCTGTATAAAGCAACGATGCACGCGCACTAGCCACCCGAGTACTTATCACTGATGAGTGCCAAGGAACAAGGATATACACGGGTACACTTGCTAGAAATGCATTGCATTGCAATTGTCGTCAGATAGGCGGCCCGTTGATTTTCCGGCCCACAGTATCGATGAAGGACTGACTCCTGGCATGCTTCGATTTTCGGTCATCCTGCTGCTGATCAGATCTCGAGGTGCTGACTGACAAATTAGAGCTGCTGGTTGCAGTTTTGAACGAATCCACACTTTCCTCGTCAGCTGCAGTCCTGTTGTCCACAGATCGCCGTCGTTCTGGGGATACTTCGGTGTCGGCATTGAATACTGGTTCGTCATTTTCGAATTGGCCTCGGAACTGTGAACCATCGGGATATACAATCCAGCCGGTCCCGTGCTTTTTATCCTACGACAGTCAACTGTTATTGAATAACAAGGCTTACATGTCTCCAAAAACCTTCGTACTTGAGGCCCACAGAATCCAGATCATATACACCAAATCCGTGCTTTAGACCATTCTTCCATGTTCCATCGTAGAAGTCGCCGTTTGCATGAACAAGCTTTCCGTGGCCGTTAAGTGTATCATTCTCAAATGAGCCTTCATACACATCACCCTACTATCAGAAAGGAAAACACAGCGGCAGGTACATTCTCAAAGCAATATTTCCCGCGGGGACCATGCATCTCGTTGAGCACCCAATTACCCTCATACCAAGCACCCCCAGGGAGATATAAAACACCAAGCCCATTTCGGTCCTCTCCGCGAGTTAACTCTCCGTGATATTGTGAGCCGCTAGCACTGTCAGCTAAGCTTGGAGGGGACAGACTCCCGATAAATTAACAAACCCGTTTTTGGGCGGTCGTTTTTCCATTCGCCATCAAAAGACACGAGATGTTGGTCATCATCCGAATATGTTATTTTTCCAGGACCAGATCTGACGCCATTCTCCATAAACCCCTCGTATCGGTTGCCGTGGTCATCTACGGTTATATTCGGTTTGAAAAAAAGAATACCAACACAACTCACATAGACCTTTTTGGTCGGAGGCGGTTGTCCACCATCGGAGAAAATCAGTACTTCTTCGGCGTAGAGATGATTTTCTGGATCCAGCTCCATGGCTCGGCCCAGGTATTGAATGGCTTCAGGGAGTTCAGCTTCACTAGCACCAAGCCACAGGTCGTGGATGGCCTCGGCACATCTCTCGCGATATTGATCCGGGATTTGACTGTTAGCGTTCATAGCAGAATCTAGAGCTATGCTAGCCATTTTGGTAAAGAGGGCTTCGACAACCACCCGATGATCGTTCAAGGCGGCATGCGTAAGAGCTGTCATCCCTTTGAGATCCCGGCGATACGGGTCTGCGCCGAAATGGAGTAAAGACAAGACGATATCGGTGGCACCAAGTGATGCTGCGTAAACGAGGGGTGTCATGTCATTCTCTGAAGCGTTTGGATTGACGCCGAAATTAAGGAGAAAGTTTACGATCGACGGACTTTTGGCGGAAATGGCGATATACAATAGCCGAGATTTCTCTTCTTCTTTCGCATTTGCAAAGCAAGCTCTGAGAGTAGGAAGGTCTCCATATCGTATTAGGTCAGGAATATCCAGGACGCGCTGAAGGTGACGAATCGCGAGGTCGCTAATGAGAGGACAGTCGTGAATTTTGTGCTGAATATCTATATGGATCTCGTCGCAACAGCAATGAGACTCGGGGATATCACCTGCGACGAGTTCTTCCAGAGCAGCCTGGTTCACTGTTTTTCCGCATCGAAGGTAAATGGCTTCTGTCATTGGTCGTTCTGAGATAGGACATAACAGTGGCTCGATGTCATTCCGCCGAAAGTAGTCGATAACTCGTTGTGATAACGTACGCTGTCTTTGCGACGCCAAGTCGTCTAATTTGATTATGGCCAGATGAGCTGCATCTGCCTCAATCGATGACATAGATAGAGAAATTCGTTCGAAGAATCTGATACTCTCTCTGAAGCGAGTCTTGACAAGACGATAAAGGGAAACAGGAGCTCGTGAATTCTCCATTGGTGACTTGACGGCTGAGAGGTGACGAGAAGTTGTTGCTCGGGTACCGAGGAGTGATGACAGCTGATTTCGGTCTAGCACGATGTCCCCCAAAGTATCCCGTCTAAGGAGCGTATCTGTTACCCATTCCAAAGTACATAGAAGGGTCATTGATTTGAAGCGAAGGGCGACGGAGGGTAGCCCCAGCACCGATTCTGAGACCCGTAAGAACCCATCCCGAGGTTGAGGTGCAACCCCCAAAAGCATTTGCTGAGCAGCTTCAAGGACGCAATACGTGAGCAATTCCCTCCTTGACAGCTCGTCTACGGACAAACATTTCTCGTCTCCACGGGATGGTGAGATATGCTCTAACTTTTCCACCACAGCTTTCATATCCAAAACCGAATAGAGAGTGCCAGTGACGATCTCGGGTACCTGTGCAAAGTCTCTATGTTGCAACAAGATGGATTTGAGTATCTGACGGCAAATGTACCAATCTAAACGCGATCTTTCTAGGAAATCGACACATTGCAAGATCTAAAACTGTTAGCAGAAAAAGAGATAACGCGAACTACGTCGTATTTCGACTGACTCAGGAGGATCGACCCAATATCGAATATGAGTGCACAAAATGTATCACTCAATTCTGTCGCTTCTAGGCAAAACGAAACACCAGAGCGAACGCACTTCATTAAGAAAGAGAAGTGAACATCAGGGGTATCAGCTTCAGAGAACGTGTTGATGTCCAATAAATTGAGGTATTCAAGAACAGATCCTCTTGCAACTGCCCCAACATCTTGATGATTGTTGCGAAGAACGTCAATTGCGACTACCAGCGTCTCCAAGAATTGAAAGATTTGAAGGTGGTCGAATTCTCTGATCGAGGCAGAACCCACTTTGGCGAGAATCTCGAGACAGCGACGAGCTGTGTTGATATCGTTTGTGCGTTCGAGTTGATTTTTGATGATCTGGATCATTTGCGCAATTTCCAATTGCGTCTCATTGAGTCCAGAGTCGGTTGATGGCCCGTTCATGTTGCCAGTGATCGCTGATTGAAAAGGATCAAGCTGCTCTCTCCCCGAAGTCGTCCGTGGGCTTGTGGAAGGAGAGTTCATAGCTGGATGACGTGGGTGAGCGAGGTGACAAATAGCAAAGGAAGCGGCTGTTAAAGAGAGGAAATGTGATCAAGGCCCATGACTTGAGGTGAAACAAAGCAGAGAAAGGTGCTTCTCTTCTTTAGCGTACGATAGCAGACTTGTCTTCCCGTATTATTGTAGGAGAGGCGAAGGCTGAGGCGATGATGGCTGTGTGGAATTAGAGTTTTGCGGAAGCAGGCAAGGGATCGGCGGTGAACTGTTGTTGGTTGGAGAGTTTCTTCTTTTCCTGAGACGTCGATCAACTCGAATTTGATCAAGTCCTAGATATCCACAGTCCTCTCTGTCTTGAGAATCTCGCACTTTCACTCGATTTCCAGTTCTGCGTCAATCTCACCACATCAGCTAATTCTCCCTTGAGAGACTACCACAAAACATGAAACATCCGAAAGAAGGAAAAGGCCCATCTCACGAGACGTCACCCGGTGTCGAACTCGCAGAAGGCACGTATTCGACAACCAGATTCCGCTGACCACAGGCATGTGCTGTTACTTTTATCGTTCTCCGTATGTCTTTCGAGATGTCTTTGTCCATGCCATTCGAGATAATTTCAAGTATTCGATCTCCATCTTTAGTGACTTCGGTATCCTGACGGTGTTAGTCAGATGAATGCTTCGGAGTATGGAGGAGACATCACCCTCACCTATAAACGGGACAAGGAGGTCCTATTCTTCTTTGAGATAATGACTGACTCTTTTTAGTGTTTCTATGTTGTAGGGGATAAAGAGTCTGGAAAATGCGAGCAAGCGTTGTCACCCTTTATTAATCTACTGAAAGATTAGCTTCGTCAAAGTCCTTACAAACATCAAGAAGATGATCGACCAACACGTACATGGTTTCCCCCGAACCAATCTGACGTGAAATTTAGAAGGGTGACATGGATTATTTCAGTCGCAGAAAAGACGCGGAACTTTCTCAGGTTCACCCTGTTCCAGATATCGAGGTGTTTTCCGGCTCCTGAGCCCTCTTAATATCATAGGGTGAAAAGGTCCGACTTCAAAAACAGAAACAAGTCGTGGAAGAGACACCAGCTCCAATCGAGTCAGTTGAAGACCCAATTCCTCAGAAAGCTGAAGACACATCCTACATTTGGAAGCCAACAGGTGGTACCCGTCCCAGAGTATAGTTGACATCAGATCCCGACTTGGAGCTGGGCCGAATGCTCCTTTTTACCCACGGAATCGACCTTGCAAAGGATATTGCAAGGAATTGTGGAGTGAGTGCAAAAGTCGATTGGGTCGCGAACAACGTCACTCTGACCAGTCAAGACCCAGATCTCATTGCTCAGGCAGTTCAGAGGTTCAATAAGCTTGAAGAATTCTACGTACTCGCCTTCTCAAAAGATAATTAACTCTAGAATCGTCCTGGATTGGCATTCGTCTATCTCCAGACAATGTTGCGATTGACTTCTAATCTTCAGCACAAGCTCATTACAGACATCGACGCTCTCCGTGTTGCATTTCCCGGAACACCAGCAGGCTCCGTAGCTGACACCTCCGAGTTCTACAAACCTAAAGAATCGAGCCATAAGCCAGTCACTTTCGATCCTACTCTCCCAGGAGAGGAAAGCGGAGCCACCACGTCCGGCACCCGCCTTCCATTGACGAAGGCATCTCTCGATCTCATGGATACACCCGTCCCAAGCGGCGTGCTTGCAGAAGAATTTGCGTATCATGGTCTTGCTCCCTCATTTTTGAAGGAAATGCATCACGCTCGCCAAGTCTTGGATGAGATCTACACCGAAATAAAAATGTACTCCGATTACAATTTAGTTGACATTAGGCACTCCAAGATTAGAAGGGAATTGATTTGTTCGGAATTTCAATTAGCGTAGGTTTATTGGGTATTTCGGACTGATATCTAGGCTTGAGTATGCGCGTGCCCACCAAGGTGATGTCAAAGTTTCAGTAAGATTTGGCAAGGTCAAGCCAGAACACCGTCAGATGGAGACAGGGAAATGGGAAGACCCACTCAGGTATCCCAATCCGAGACTAAAACTAACCCGACAGAGGAAAGATGCGAGCTACATTCAGAGAAGAGTACATGTACTTTCATTTAAGACTTACACTAGGATGCGTATCACCAGGGATAACTTGTTTCAGATTCTCAATCTCCAAACGCTTACAATTGACGGAAACTTGGTAAACCTCTTGACCCAAAGAGGCGAGCCGGACTACGTTATTGAAGTCATCGGTGAACTTTTTGGATGAAAACTGCTGATACAAGGACGTTGGACAAGCAACAAAGACGCTGCAGACCATCATTGGAAACCATGTCGCATGTACATCGACGGAAATAGTTCCAACTACCTCAAAATTATTGATAAATGGCAACCTGTCGTTTGCGCCGATATTCTCGGTGAACCTGGCTTCGGATGGGATTATCGAGTTGAACTCAGTACTGCTTTGCATGCACGTCAGACCATCAAGCCTTTCAAGCAATTTTTGAAAGGCGTCGCTATCAGGTCATTCCGAAATTGAAATTGGGAGACTAATTAGCAGTCAATTTGACAAAGAAGCGGTTGATATCAAGTTTGACACTGTTGAAGGTTTTCTCTTGGTTGATCAGATCTTGCATCGGAAGACACACAATTACGAAGTTCGTCCTTCCAAATACACCAGCGGGAATTCGCGTATTGGATTGAGAGTATCTGAAGGTATATATCCCACTCGCTGCTGGCCTGACGTAGTCCGCGACTTGGGTATTTTCAAACCATTGACTCTCAATGAAAAGAAATATCAAGCCCGTTCAACGAATCGTCAAGAGATGGAAGATCAAGGGCGGTTCTATCTCAACATTGAATTGTACAATGTTGACGGAGAACACGCTTTCCTTGAGAATAACGGATTGACCACCGGTGAGGAGGCTCAATGGACTCCTAGTTCTCCTGGTGTGCTTGGATTGAATTATGAGGCTTTGGATGACCTTTGTTTTATTGGAGGGTTGTTGGCTAGAGAAATTCCTTTCATGCTTCCTACTGGTATTGCAAAACACCAGAGTAGTGTAGCGTCGTCAGTCAACTGATGCATGCAAAGTTCAAGCGAAGCTTTGAAAGGTCTTATTTTGTTGAAATATTTTGCCGGTAGTAATTTGAAGAATGTAGCGCAATTTAGAGATGCAAGTTGTTCCTTGGTGAACATGAAAACGCCGAATTATGATTGCTATGAATACACGAGATGATATCGCGAGCATATCTGCGAGGGGACGGAATGCATGAACAATAAAAACACAAATCGCCATGAATCCAATCTGTCCGAAACGACTACGCCTAAGCTGCTCAATGTACTGCGTGCTATCGCATGAGTAATTGTGTAAATTAGAGGGAAGATACATTTTTCGTCCACTCTCTTGCGTTGTTATCATGCCTCTTACGGTCGCGTTTATATTCACCGGCGATTTCGCCAACAAGTGGATCGTCCGGATTGGGATCACAAAGTAACGACAAAACCTAGGAAACAGTGAGAGATGATAAAACGTATTAAGCGAGGTGGGCCGTACACTGAGCAAGACTTTCCCAATCGTTAAAGCAGGAGACCTAGATTGTCAACCAAATTCGGGTCAGAAGGAATGATACCATGCATGTTTAAGAGTATCGAGGCATATTTGGCCCTTAGGGCTGATATTGCAGTGATAAATAGGGGTCTTGAAAGCGAGTTGGGGAGGAGAAAATGGATAAGTCGGCGGGAAGAGAATATCTAGATGAA
>Ga0335072_10004538_pt1 | contig 20595 bp, 17 predicted proteins | sample Lox_Sample_21_FD_206725 | JGI IMG/M metagenome (GOLD analysis project Ga0335072, IMG submission 206725) | Soil microbial communities from Loxahatchee National Wildlife Refuge, Florida, United States - Lox_Sample_2.1 | ecosystem: Environmental > Terrestrial > Soil > Wetlands | place: USA...
CTCGAGCCCTTCCGCGGGGGTTCCGACGAGATTTCCGACCTGGCTCAACAGATTGAAGATGCCGCTTACCTTCTCCGCAAGCGCGAGCGCGAGGTGAAAGACAACGAGCAGCGCTACCGCGACCTGTTCGACCGCGCGCCCATCGCCTTCGAGGAGACCGATCGCGAGGGCATGATCCGGCGCTTCAACCAGGCGGTCTGCGGCCTGCTCAAGGTACCTCCAGACCAGATTCTGGGCCGCAAGGCGTGGGAGTTCGTGGCGCCCGACCAGCAGGAGAATTTCCGCCAGGCCATGACTGAACGCATCGCCACCGGCACGGAATCCGGCGCCTTCGAATGCGATTACATGCTCGACGACGGCTCGCGCATCACCGTCGAAATCCGCGAGAATCTCATTCGCGGCGATGACGGCGAAGTCATCGGAGTGGTGTGCTCGCTCCTGGATGTCACCGAGCGAAATCTCGCCGCCGTGGCTGCGCGCAAGGTTTCCCAATACGCCATGGAGCTGCGGAATAAAAACGAGCAACTGGCGCGGGCGCTCGAAGCGGCGCGCCTGGCGACGGAGGCCAAGAGCCGCTTCCTGGCGGGCGTATCCCACGAGTTGCGCACGCCGCTGAACGGCATCATCGGTTTCTCGGAGCTGATGTACGACGCCAAACTCGGGCCGGTCAGCGCCGATCACAAGGATGTCTTGAGCGACATCCTCACCAGCGCGCGGCACCTGCTCCAGCTCATCAACGACATCCTCGATCTGTCCAAGGTCGAAGCCGGCAGGATGGAGTTCCACCCCGAAACCGCGCGCATCGACACGCTGGTGTACGAAGTGCGCGACGTGGTGCGGCCCCTGGCGGAAAAGAAAAGGCTCAAGCTCTCGATCAACGTGCCCGGCGAGTTCACCGCCGTGGTGGACCCGGCGCGCTTTAAACAGGTGCTCTACAATTACCTCTCGAACGCCGTGAAGTTCACGCCGGAAAACGGAAACGTGGACGTCCGCGTGCGGCCCGAGGAAGATTCCTTCCGCGTGGAGGTGGAGGATACCGGCGTCGGCATCTCGCCGGAGGAGATCGCCAAGCTGTTTCAGGAGTTTCAGCAGCTCCCCAACAGCCGCAAAGCCGAGCAGGGGACCGGATTGGGATTGGCCCTCACCCGTCACATTGTGGAAGCGCAGGGCGGATCGGTTTCGGTGCGCAGCGTAAAGGGCGCCGGGAGCGTATTTTCGGCGGTATTTCCTTTGGTTAGCGTACCCATATCAAATGGGGTTTCCCGATAGTTATGATCTATGTAGCATAGGACTAGGAAAAATCGATAGATCGCTCTAAAATACAATTGCCATGGCTGGCGAACCAATTCTGATTGTCGATGACACGCCGGTTAACCTGAAACTCACCCGCATTCTTCTCGTAAATGAGGGTTACAAGGTGATGACCGCGGCCAGCGCCGAAGAAGCGCTGGAATTACTGCGCAGCTATCATCCGCAATTGATCCTGGCCGACATTCAACTACCGGGGATCGATGGCCTTGAACTGACGCGGCGCATCAAGAAAAACGACGAGACTCGCGATATCACTGTAGTAGCTCTGACCGCTTTCGCGATGAAGGGCGACGAGCAGAAGGCGGTGGAGGCCGGCTGCGACGGCTACATCACCAAGCCCATCGACACCCGTTCGCTCGGTGCGCGCATTCGCGAACACCTCAACCGGCGCGCGGAAGCGCAGGGCGCGGCTGCCGCGGAGCCGGCGGCGGCGGCGCCATCGGGCAATGGCATATCGCTTCCGGCGGCTGAAATGCTGGCTCTGCGCCGCAAGTTCCTGACCGAAGGCCAGGAAGCGGCACGGCAAATGCTCCTCGACCTGGATGGACAGTTTAACGCCAACGACGCCGCCAAAAAGGTTCACAACTGGATCGGCACCGGCGGACTGCTGGGATATTCGGCCATCAGCCGGCTGGCGCGCGAAGTGGAAGGCGTGCTATTGGAACGGCCGCTGGAGAACGACCGGCTTCGCGATTCGCTCACCAACCTGGCGCTGGCCTTCAATAGCCCACGCGAGGCCCGCGACGCGCCGCTGTCGGAAACCATCGTAAATGCCCTGTCGGGCAAGCGCGTGGCGCTGGTAGGTCTGCCCGCCAGCGACGCCCAGCGCATGTGCGTGGCGCTGGAGCGCACCAATTCCGTTCCGGTATTTTTCGAAGCCACCGAACCGCCCGATTCGAAAGACGTTCTGGAATGCCACCTGGCGGTGGTCAACGTCCGCCCCGAAATGGGAGAAACGCCCTGGGTGCGGCCCGGCACGGCTTACATGCTGCCCCTGGTGTTCGTGGGCAGCCGCGATCATCTGCTCTCTCTCGATCAGAGCGTGCAGTCATTGGCCTGCGAGTTCCTGATGGACTCCTGGCAGCCCGAGGAAGCGCTGGTCCGCTTGAGCCTGGCGCTTTCGCAGCAGCGCGTCGCCGTGCCGCAAAAACCGCAAACCCGAACCTCCACGGGGGAACGGACCCGGGTGGTGATTGCCGACGACGACCCCACGGTGCTGGCGCTCGTGCGCACCGCGCTGGCCAATTTCGGCATGGAATGCTACACGTCGGTCGATGGGCCGACCGCTCTCGAAACCATCCGCCGGTACAAGCCACACGCCGCAGTCCTGGACGTCAACATGCCTGGCATGGATGGCTACGAAGTATTATCGGCCGTGCGCGGCGAGGAAATTCCCGTGCGCATCCTGTTGCTCACCGCCCGGCAGCAGGAAAGCGATGTGATTCGCGGATTTACCCTGGGGGCGGACGACTATGTAGTAAAGCCTTTCAGTCCCATGGAGCTGGTGGCGAGGATGAAGCGGTTGCTCTGGCGATGATCCGCATCGAGCTCTCAGTAGCGGGGTGTTTGTTGGGTTTATACACCCTGTTCCTGGTAGCTCTGTTTTTCGCACTGCGTTCGCGGGCATCCGGGCGGCGCCAGCGCGGCATCGGCTCGAAAAACTTCACGCCGCAGATTCGCGACGCCCTGGTCGATTACCTCTCGGGAAGCAACGACCAGACCAGGATCCGGGAGTTCGCCCGCTCCCACCGCTCGGAATTCATCGATGCGCTGCTGGAATTTCATGGCACGGTCGGTGGCAGCGCGCGCGACCGTCTTTGCGATCTGGCGCTCGAATTGTCGCTGGTCCAAAACTGGTGCCAGGAGGCGGCATCCAAAGACCGCTTGATCCGCCGCCAGGCATATACCCGGCTCTCTTTTGTGTGTGCCTATGAGCCGTGCCGCCGCGTGGCAGGCGACCTTCTTCAGGAGGCTCTCAAGGATGCCGATCCCGAAGTTCGCCTCCCCGCCGCACGCGCTCTGGTGCAATCCGGCAGGATCGATGGATTGACTCGGGTTTTTCAGCTCGCTGTCTCGCAGAGCTTGCTCATCCGAATCCTGCTTGCGGAAGATCTGCGCCGGCACGCCACCGAATTGTGTGAGCATGCCGTCCCCCAGGTCCTGATGGGCGACAACCCCCGCGAGGTGGTCGCGGCGCTGCAGATTCTGGTCGCCTGGGAGCGAGCCCTTCCCATGGAGGGCCTGCATAAACTTCTCGAATCCGACAATCGCGAGATCCGGTTGGAAGCCCTGCGGCTGGCCAAGTTGGTCCCGTTGACTCCCGAGACGCGCAGTGCGCTGTTGCGATTTCTCCGCGAAGGCGACGAGGAGGAAAATACGCTCGCCGCCCTCACCGCCGGCCGGCTGCGCTTGCAGGAGGCCTTGCCCGCGTTGGCGCGCTGCCTGCGAACCGGCGGTTCGGAACTCGCCGGCATCGCCGCTTCGGCACTGTCGGAAATGCCGCCCAAAGGCTGGCAGACTCTGCAACAGATCGCCGCCGGCGAGGACAGTGCGGCTATCATAGCCTCGGCTGCGTTGGATCGCGCGCGCAGAAAGGCGGGTGTCTGATGGCGCTGGCCGCTTTCCTCGCCATTCAAGCCATTGCGATCCTGCTGTTCGCCTTCGGGATCGGCGAATTTCTGCGCCTGGTGAGAGGCTGTCTGGTTTTGCGGCGGATCGCGCGGGCAGGCAGGCAGAATTACACCGCGGTACTGCTCAAGTCGCCCCTGGTGCCGCCGGTTTCCACCATTGCGGTGCCGCCCGACGCTTCGAACGAGTCCGTGCAGTTCGCGCGCCGCCTGCTCGAGCTTCACTACGGCAAGAACGAAGTCGTGATAGTCCTGGATGGGCCGTCGGAAGATGAAATGTCCGTCTGGCACGAGGAATTCCACCTCTGTCCGTCCACCCGCGTCATCGGCCAAAAGTTACCCGCCGCGCGAGTGCGCGGAGTTTACGAATCCAAGGACCCCATTCGGGTGGTGGTAATCGATAAGGAAAAAGGCGGTCCGGTGGATGCCTGGAACGCGGCGGTGAATGCCTGCACTTCGCCCGTGATCGGCCTCCTCGATCCGGCAGCCGACTTCCAGCCCGACATCCTCCTGCGGCTCATCCAGCCAATGCTCGAAGCCATCGATGAGACAGTTGCCATCTGCGGGGGCGTTCCGGCCCCTCCGGGAGACAATTTGATTTCCCGCATCGGGGCGTTGGAATCGCTGCGCGCCTGGATGATCCGCGGCGCGGCTCTCTCGGAACGTAACCGGACTTTGCCATTTCCCGGTTCGGCCGTGCTGGTAAAGCGCAGTTCCGTGATCCAGGCCGGCGGATTCACCGCCGGACCGCTGGAGCTTTTCCTGCGCCTGCATGGGCTCGGCATGGCCGCCGGCAAACCGTACCGCATTCTCTTCCATCCCGAAGCGGTGAGCCAAAGCCGCAGAGCCACCACACGCGCGGAATTGCAAAGCCAGTTGGGCCGCGATCAGCGGGAGATCGCGAGCGCGTTTTTCCGCCGCGTGGCCATTGCCGGACCTTTCGGTTGGAAGGTGCTGAACATTCTCTTCTACTCGCGGGCGCTCCGTCCGTGGCTGGAGACCCTGGGCTATCTTCTGGCGATCGTGGGGCTGGTTCTGAAATGGGTCGGTGTCCCGGCGGTGCTGTTCCTGCTTCTCGCCGCGGTGGGGATGGGAATCGTGCTCTCCATGGCCGCTGCCGTCCTGCGGGAGTTCGCCGAGCCAAATTCGCCCGACGACCGCCGCCTGACGGCGCTGTTTTTCGCCGCGATACCGGAAAATCTCGGCTACCGGCAATTGCGCAACCTCTGGTTGATCGCCGGATTTCGCCCGTCTGGCTCCTTAGAAAAAGCTAACCGCGGGAAGACGAAGGAAGATCGTCCACCCGCGGTCTCTGCTGCTTCCGGTTCCGTATAAAGGCTAATCGAAAACCAGCCTGGTCTTGGTGCCGCCCAGGCGGATTTCCGCGACCTTCGCCTTCCCATTGGCGGTATTGAGCCGCACCGACGTGCTGTCGAACTTCTTGTCGGCCGTCTCCACTTTCACCGTGACTTCCACTGGAACTTTGGCGTTCTGGCCGGTAATCGTGACCTTCGTGTCCCTCAGGTCGAGCTTATAATCGCCGGCCTGCAGGGTCGTGCCCTGCACCACGGCGGGCTCGAAAAGAGTTATTCGGTAATGGCCGCCCACCGGCACCGTGCCGGCGGATGCTACCAGGGCGATGACCATCAATATCAATACCAATTTGCTGAACATTTTGTCTCCTGAACTGGTTGGTTCATAACCGCAAAATCGGGCCGGTAGGCCCAATCAGAGTTTAGCACCACTTTATCGTGGATGTCAGTGGCCAAGGGGAAACGTATACGCGATGCCAAACAGAGGAGTGAATTGTTGGAATATTCCACGTGCGGTGTTGCCGGCGGCCGGAACGATCTGCGTTCGCGGAAACGTGGTGAGGTAATCGCGGAACTCGACCCGAACGTCCATTTGCCTGATAACGTGGAACTTGATCCCGGCGCCGGGGACGAACACGACCTTCCAGACATCGTTGGTAGTGAGTGTGGCGATTTGCGGGGCCGGCTGGGGATTAGGCGCCGGACCGGCGATCACGTATTCCTTGGCGCCCATTCCCCCTTCGAGAAACGGCCGCCAGCGCGCGTCCAGTTTCTTGAAATGGAACAGAAAATTGTAGGTCAGCGCGTTGGAGTTCCCCTGGATATCGGTTCGCGTGCCGCCATAGTTCAGGAACGGGTGACCGTCGTGGTACAGATACTGGAGTTCGGCGGATACGTAGTCGGAAAACTCGTCGCCAAAGACGATTCCCGCGGCAAACCGGTTCAGGATGCCTGCCTGCGCCGTTCCCTGGGGGGAAAATATCGTGCCGTCGTGATAGATTCCGTAGCCGATGTCGGCGCCGATTTCATATTGCGTCTGCGCCCAGGCGGCGGTAGCGAGGAATACGATGGCGAGGTAGCGCAAAATCGGGCCCCCGGTGCTATTTTTCAGCATACGCCGAATGCCCGTCCGGGAGGATGCTGACGTTGGGCGATCCTGTGGGAATGCGAACCAATTGGTTCGAAAAGAACGAAGGATTCAGCGGTTCGGCCAGGCCGCTCGGGGTTCGCTCCCCAAGCGCCCCGCTCGATCAGTCTTTCTCGCCGTCTTCACCCGTGTGGAGGTTCTGCGCCAGATAGTTCTCGATCCCCATTTGGCTGATGGCGTGAAGCTGGCCCTCGAGGTAGTCCACATGTTCTTCCTCGTCGACCAGGATCTCCTCGAACAGCGCGCGCGAGGCGTTGTCCCCCAGTTCACGAGCGTCCTTGATGGCTGCGTTCAAGTGGTGCACGGCCTCCATCTCGAGGGTCAAGTCGTTCTCCAGTTGTGCCTTGACGTCTTTGCCCACGCGAATCGGTCCAAGGTCGGACATGTTCGGCAGGCCTTCGAGGAACAGGATTCGATCCATCAACTTCTCGGCGTGGATCATTTCTTCGATGGATTCCTTCCGGTAATGCTGGGCGAGCCGGAAGAAACCCCAGTTGGCATTGATCTTGGCGGCTAAAAAGTATTGGCTGATTGCCGTGAGCTCGGCCTTTAGGGCCGTCGCGAGATGTTCAAGAATTTTGTCATTGCCACGCATTTGCAAATTGTAGCGCGGTTGACCGGGTCTTTTGGCCGGGAAAGTTGCGACCAACTAACGCTCGGAGCACTCCGGAAATGCCGGGCGGCTCGTCCGTCGAACCGGGAAAAGGGCTGGAGGTTGTGAAGCGGACTTCTCCCGATCGCCGTAACGATTGGGGCACAGTTCGCATCTCTTTCGGAAATGCCGGTACGATTCGCAGCACACTGTCCGGGTGAGCGTTATCGTTGATTCCTCGTGATCGATTGAGAACATCCCACCAACCTCGATCTAAGGCCTGCAACCGGGTGTCCAAGCCGGAGCGATTTCGTCCGGGAGATTGAAGTGTTGTATTTTGTGAGGTTTAGGCAGCCCGGACCGGGTTCCAAAAGCCGCCGCCTCGAGACTGATGCCGGACGTGTTGCGCCATATAGCGCACCCCTGGTGACGCGATTTCGACTCCTGTGGAATTTCCACCACCAAAAACCAGGCTGCCAATCGATTCAATCGAATACTCGTGTCTGTCAAATGTTAATGCGTCCTGGACACGGATCACTATCAAACGCGATCATCACCGAGCCGGAGACTGTCGGGCATGGCGTCCCTGCCAACATTACTTTTGCCGCGAGCGATACTCCATCACCCCTCGCCGGCCGGGGCGCTCTTCATCGAATTGCAAGTGATTTGCATTTCTCATTGACTTGCGGCTGATGTGATCGCCGGGTCGCAACCGGGCTGAGGCCGTGACTCCCCAGCCGCGCCCCGATCGCCGCGCGGTGGTGAAACACCCGATTTTCCGAACACCTGGAACTGCAACTCAACGTGAATGCTTCACCCGGGTACATCGGCCCCAGCCAGCCCGGGCGCTGGTGCGACTCGAGTTCAAGTTCCACATGCGTGGCGGGATGTTTGAGGAAGCGGAGTGGATGGACGGAAGTGTGACTGCAGGGCACCAGCCTGTGCAAGTGACGGACAACCTGCGACTGCCGGAAGACCCGACCGCAACCTGCGAATTGGGCGCGATGATTGCCGGCACCCGGCAACAGAACGAGCGATTCCTCTCCGCCGCGCTGCCGGCGCGGATTTTCCTCGCCGTTTTCTGGCCGGGATGAAGGCGGCCGACCGTTTCGGCACCCACTGTGAACAGCGCCATCGGACAGGCGACTGGCTCGTCCCGTCGTATTCGCAGCGACCTTTCGGCAACCCTCTTCTTCGCAGCGCCCGAGGAATACGACGGCGGCGAACTGGCGTGCAACTGACCGCGCTTATCAAAAGCTTTCTGCGCCGGTGGGAGAAATCCAGGATGACCCCGCCATTGGGGCGCGCCCGGCGAGATCGCATCGAGCACTTCCGCCCTGAGAGGGCTTGGCTGGCAGCCGCGGCGCGCCGTGCGGGGCCAGCGGTTGTTTAATCGCTTCAGCCCGCGCATATATTTATATCGCGATCGGCAGGCCGACGACGCGAGCGCAAAAGATGTAGCTGAGAATGGTCAGGAGCATTCGCTACTGCTAAAGAGTACACCTATGGCTGTTTTTAGCAGGCGTTATCCAAGTGTAGTGAATCACGGCACTTCTGAGCCAAAAATATTAGAAATTCCGGCAGCAGGGTCCGATGTGATCGGGTGTGAACCTGCTTTCGCGGGGCTGGATGGGAAGTGTCCGCCGGGCGAACCGGGCAACGGTGAAGCGATGAAGAGGCGGTCCATCCGTTGGAGAACAACAGCACTGATCATCGGCGGGAGTCTGGTGTGCGCCATGCTCATCGCCGCGGGGGTCGCCGGTTTCGGCGTGAACCGGTTCTGGCAGGCAACGGGCGCAGAAATGTCCGTCGCGGGACGCCTGGCCAGCTATCAGGCCGCTCCCGCTCTCGTCCGGGGCGACCGGGATGCCGCCGCTCAAGTGCTGGCATCGTTGTCGGGCGATCGTCCGGTTCGCGATGCCCTGCTGTACGACGTGACCGGCGGCTGCTTCGCAGCGTTTCACCGGTTCTCAGGCGGTGGATGCCCGTCGCAGCCGGGAACCTTGTCGGCGGACAATTCCGTGGGGCTGGCAGTGACGCTGCCCGTGCCGCCGAATGGCCCCCGGGCGGGTACCCTGCTGCTGGTGGCCGGCCCTCCGCCGTTTAAGGCCGCGGTCAGAATCTATTGGGCTTTTCTGCGCTGGTTCGTCTTGCTTGGTCTCCTCGTCGGGCTGATTACAGCCGCGTTGGCGCGGCGCCAGGTTTCAGGTCCGGTTCTGCAAATCGCAAATATCGCCCAGCGCATCGCCCAGACGCATGGATTCGAGGAACGCATCTCGGTGGAAGGCCATGACGAGATCGCTCGCCTGGCGCAATCGCTGAATACCATGCTCGACGAGATCTGCCGCCGTGACGCCGAACGGGCGGAAGACCGCCGCCAACTGGAACAGCAGGTAGCCGAGTGCAGCCGGGTGAACAAGGAACTACTGTTCGCCATCGACAAGGCCGAGGAGGCGTCGCGGCTCAAGGGCGAATTCCTGGCCAACATGAGCCACGAAATTCGCACCCCGATGAACGGCATTCTGGGATTTACCCAGTTGTGCCTGAGTACCGCTCTCACGGACGATCAGCGCGATTACCTGGACACTGTGGAGCGCTCCGCCGAAGCGTTGATGCAGTTGCTCAACGACATTTTGGATGTGTCCAAGATCGAAGCCGGAAAAGTGGAACTGGACCGTGCGCCGTTCTCGATGCGGGACTGCGTGGAGAGTTCCAGCCGGACGATGTTCGCGGCGGCGCAGCAAAAAGGCTTGAAATTGACGTGGGAAGTCGACCCGCAGATTCCCGATAACCTGGTTGGGGATGAGAATCGCATTCGCCAGGTCCTGCTGAACCTGCTTGGGAATGCCATCAAGTTCACCGCGGAGGGTTCGGTTCGCGTGACCGTGGGAATGGAGCCGGCTCCCGATTCCAGCCTGGTGGCGCATTTCGCGGTGAGCGACACCGGGCCTGGCATCCCGGCAGACAAGCGCAAGATCATTTTCGAACCGTTCCGGCAGGCGGACGGTTCCACCACGCGCCGCTACGGCGGTACCGGCCTGGGCCTGGCGATCTCCAGCGGATTAGTGGATATCATGAGCGGGCGCATCTGGGTAGAAAGTGAAGTGGGCCGCGGCAGTACTTTCCATTTCACGGCACCCTTCACTCTGGGGGCCCCCGTGGCACCGAAGCGGGCGTCGGCGCCGGCATCCGCCGTCGAGTGCGCGCCGCTTTCGATTCTAGTTGCCGAGGACAACGTCATCAGCCAAAGGCTCGTAACCGCGCTTCTCAAAGAACGCGGCCACGCCGTTACTCTGGCCGGGAACGGCTGCGAAGTGCTCGACCTGGTAGAGCGGTGCACTTTCGATCTGATCCTTATGGACATCCAGATGCCTGAAATGGACGGCTTGCAGGCGACCGCGGAAATCCGCGGCCGGGAAGGCCAAAAGGGTAAGCACATCCCCATCGTGGCAATGACGGCGCACGCCATGGCAGGCGATCGCGAGCGCTGCCTGGAAGCGGGGATGGACGGTTACATCGCCAAGCCGATTCATCCTGGAGAACTCATGGCCCTGATCACCGGAATGAGCGCGCAGAGGATAGCGGTGACATCCGTACCGGGGGCGGCTTAGGTATGTCCAACGCCCCGCTCGCCGTACAACGCGCCCGTCTGCTTAAGGAAGTGCCGCCGTTCCGCCCCGTCGCCATCCAACTTCTGAACCTGGTCTCGGATGTATCCCAGCCTCTCGCTCGCGTGGTGAGCCTGCTGCGGACCGACGCCGTCCTGACGGCGGAGGTGCTGCGCCTGGCGAACTCGCCGCTGTTGGGTTGCCGGTCGGAAATCAAGAATATTCTTCAGGCACTGGCATTCCTGGGTATGGAGCGGGTAAACGCGCTCATCATCACCACGGCCATGCGCGGGCTTGCCGGACCATCGAGCGGGAATCTCGGGCGCGCCTGCTGGCGGCACAATCTAGCCACCGCCGTAATTTGCGAACGACTCGGGCCTGCGATCCGCATCAGCCAGGAACGAGGCTACATGTCCGGGCTGATCCACGACATCGGCCGCCTGGCCCTTCTGCGAGCCTTCCCGAATTACGAGACGGCGCTCACCGAGGCGGCTGCCGAAGGAAGAAATCTGCTGGCCATCGAGAAGGGACTTTACGGCATGGACCACACGGAAGCCGGCCGCTGGCTGCTCGCTCAGTGGGGCTGTCCGCTGGATTTGCAGATTGTGGCATCGCTCCATGAAAATCCCTCGGCGGCCGGCGGCCGGGATCGCGATCTCGTGCGCCTGGTGGCGGCCGCCTCCCAACTGGCCGACATTATGGATTTCTGCGAGTTCATCGAGCTTCCCAGGGCCGATCTGGCCAAGGTCACCGAGATGATCCCCGCGGCGAGCGATCAACTCGAGCATTACGACACTCTCCGCGAATTCGTGGCCACGCGGGTGAACGGGATCGAGCTCAGCCTGAATTGAGCCGTTCGGCGATCGCGTCGCAGGCAGCAGCCACGGCGTTCTCCACGCGCACCTGGCAGGCAATCTCCGCGGCTCTCCGGGCGTAACCCCCGTTGGTGAGCAAGACTTCCAGTTGCGCCGCCGCGCGGGACGAGGCGTAGCTCTTTCGCCGGATAACGCGGGCGACGCCCAGCCGCTCCAAGCGCGCGGCGTTGTCGAATTGATCGAATCCGAAGGGCATCACCAGCATGGGCTTGCCGGCTGCCAGCGCCTGACCGCACGTGCCGATCCCTCCCTGGTGAACGATCGCGGCGGCTCGCGGGAAGATCTGCGAGTAAGGAGCCCACGGATATGCCACGGTTCCCGCGGACAGTTTTTCGTTCAGCCTGTTCAGTCCGACCAGCAGGACGGCGCGGCAGCCCAACTGCTTCACGGCCGCCAGGCTTTCATGGTAAAACCTTCCCGCATCAAACACCGCCGACGATCCCAACGTAAAGACCACAGGCGGCGGACCCGCATCGAGGAATCGTTCTAGCCCGGGGTCGAGCCGCTCGCCATGTTGTTCCACCTGATCGTAGAACGGAAAGCCGATCACTCGCGTCTGGCGCGGCCAGTCCGGCTGCGGCGACGCCATCGCGCGCGAGAACATCGCCAGCACACAATCCGGAGAGTGCTGCCCGTTGAACAGGGGATCTTCCCCCGGAGGTAAGCCCAGTGAGAGGCGAAATTGAGCCACCGGCTTCATCCAGTGCCTGATCGCCGCCCGGGAGAGGCGCAGAACGAACCCATTGACGGCCGGGCCCATATCGCGGAGCTTCGGAATCCAGGCAGTCATGGCGTACACCGGCGGATCGTAGCGCGAGGGAAGCGACATGGGGGCGGTAATCGTGGAGACCCATGGCAGCTTCAACTTTTGTGCCGCAATCTGGGCAGCGAAAGCGATGGGATGGGTGACCATCAGGTCGCACCCGCCGCGCACAGCCTCCATGATATCGGCGTAAGCGGCGGGCACCGCGGGGTACAGGACCTTGCGCATCAGGATCTCCGGACCGCGAATCGGATCGAAGACCCGGCGAATCAGCTTCGGATCGATGTCGAGGTGCGGTCCCATGGGAGCGAACTCCAGGCCGGTCTGCAGGATCTTGTCGCGATAGAGGTTGCTGGTGGCGACGACCGCCCGATAACCGCGTTGATGGAGTCCAAGTCCAATGGCAAGAATGGGATGAAGGTCGCCCAGGGACCCGGTGGTGGTCAGCAGAATTCGCTTCACAGGTCCCCGCGCGGTTTGCCCTGCTTGATCTCGTCGTAGGTGTCTTTCACCTGCTGCTTGAGTGACTTTTCACTCACCCAGGCGCTGACGGCCAATGGCAGCGTGAAGTGCGCCTCTAAATCCTCCACGCTCTTGCCGGCGTCAATCCCGGATCTTACAGATCGATAGAGTTCGTTCAGGAACAGCTCCTGGCCAGAGATTAACTCGCGGCCTCCGTTCAGTCCATGGCCCGGTAGAACATACTTGGGCCGGAGCTTGTCCGCCGCGTGTAAAACGTTGGGCCAATTGGCGATATTAGCATCCATCAGGTTGTTGTAGGGGCCGTTGACGACAGCATCGCCGGTCGCCAGCACGCCCTCCTTGGGAAGAAAAACGAAGCCATCTCCGCGCGTGTGGGCCCATCCGAAATGCCGGAACTCGACTTTGCGCGCACCATCGTTGAGGACGAATTCCTCCGCGGCGATGTCCTGGGTGGGAGGCTCGGGAGCATCGCGATGGGTCTCGGCGACATCGGCGCGGGTTTTGGCGGCGGCGAGCCAGCGTGCCGGCTCCAGTCGCTTCATCTCCTCTCCCACGGCCCGGAAGGCCAGAGTGGTGGCGCCTGCCTGGGTCCAGAGAAAATTGCCGTAAATGTGATCGCCGTGATGGTGAGTGTCGAAAACGTATTTCACGGGTTTGTTCGACAACCGCTTGACGTCTGCCATGGCAGCCCGTGCCCCGCTGGGATAGTTGGCATCGACCACGATCAGGTAGTCCTTCATCTCGATGATTATGTTGTTGCAATGGCCCTGATCGAGATCGCCCTGACGGAACCAGACGCCCGGGACGATCCTCCGGATGATTTCCGGATTGGCATCCGACCGCGAAACAAACTGCACAAAAGTGCACAAAACCGCGAACGCCGAGAGCAAATAGCCGCGACGGGGCTTCATCGGGCACAACCCTCCCGGACTACTCTACACCGTATCCGAAGACTGGCGTAACTCCGGGATCCCCCCGAACGGAGCACCTTCGGGCCTGGTAGTACGAAAGTTCCTTCGGGATGAGAGGGGGCAAACCGCGCTGGTACGCGTTTAGGGGTTAGGGAATTCCCCTGTTATAGAAAGATAAGCCATAATAAGTGTAATAGAAGGCACGTTTTTCGTCCCGGACCGATGGCGGAAATCAACCGAAGACGCCGCTGGAGACGGCAACGCCGTATGTTGCGGCTGCTGGCGGCCAGCGTTGTGCTAGTCGCCAGCCTGGTGGCTTGGCGGTCGGCACTCCCTTCATTTTCCAGCCTGTTTACAAGAGTTGCAGGCTCCCCCGTGCACCCCGCTAAGGAAAAACTGGCCGCGGCGCGAAAGTCGCGCCTCATCTATCCTTATTCGGTCATCCGCGGCGGAGTTTATGATGCCAACGAATTGCGCGATGCCCTGGATCACGATCCCGTGGCCGCTCGCCATTATTTCGGCTTTCGGCGTTCGCTGGTCCACCCGGCGGTATCACCATTCTCCGAACCGGTGTTTCTGTCATACCGGGTTGGGAACGCGATCTACTGGACCAGCCGGCCGGTTCGGCTGCCACGGGGAGAAGCGGTGCTCACCGACGGGGAGCACTACGCCCGGGCGCGCTGCGGGAACCGGATTTCACCGGCGCCGCAAACGCCCGTCAACGACACCGAGCCGCCACCGAAGACGATGGACATACCCGAACCGCCGCCCGGGAAAGTGGTCGATCTCGAAACCTGGTCCGAAAACCGGTTGTTGCCGGCTGAGACGCCGGAAATCATGGTTCCGCCGGTTCCGGTGACGGTTTCCGCTGTCCCCGGCGCCGTCGGCGAAGTCCAAACGAACCCATTATGGTGGGTGGCGACCGGACCAAGCGGATTTCTGAGCATTCCAATCGTGGGATCGATTCCCCGCACGCTCCTTCCGCCGCCGTCCACTCCCGTCATCCAACCGAACCCTATTCCGTATGTGCCGCTCCCTCCCGGTCCCACGATTCCGGGTTCGCCGGTTGCTATGATACCAATCGAAAGCTCGCCACCGTTCGAAATCTGGCCATCCAGCCCGACCGTCCCCAGCATCCCCATTGGCCCTTTGACCCCCACCATTCCGACGGGTCCGAGTGAAGCTGTGCCGGAACCGGCGCTCATGCCCGTTTTGATCCTGGCATTTGGCGCCCTGGCATGGGCCAGATTGCAACGAAAATCGTAGCTCCGCCCTCAAGCTCCCGTTGAAAGCCGCCGATAACTCCAATATGGAATGCGAGGCGAGGATTTCGTTTTCGCGCGAAGCGCGGAGTTGCGTCTTGCGGCTGGAAGGCAGCTTGGGTGTCGCCAATGCCGAAGAACTCCGCCAGGTGGCGCGCGATCTGTGTGCCGAGGGGAAAGCCGTGTGGATCGACTGGAGCGGCGCCACTCAGGTCGACGCCGGTGTCGCGCAGGTGCTGTTATCGTTGCGGGCCGGTCTGGGCGAACTGAACCTCTCGCTGGCGAGCAGCCCTGGAATCCCAACGGCCATTCAGAATTGGCTGAGCACGGCGGGATTGGCAGGCATTTTAGGAACCGCGGAGCAATGCGAATGAGGCTGCTTCGAACACCTTTCGCGATGGTGCGGAGCCTGTTCCAGCGCCTGCGCATCCGTGAATGTCTGGACGTACTCGCGGTGGTCCGCAGGCAGCTCTTGGAGACCAGCCGCCAGGTGGAAGAATCGGTTGTCGGCGTGTGTGGCAACTTCAGCGCCATTGCTGCGCGGGCACGGGAGACCGTGGCTGAAAGCGCCATCGTGTTGGATGGGCGGCAATCCGAAGGCTCGGCCTCGGTCGAATCGGCTATCGAGTCCTCAAGACGTACGATCGGTTCGCTGCTGGAAAGGATGGAGCGCGCCGGCAAGCTTTCCGCGATGGCGGTTTCGAGTATGGAAGAAGTTTCGCGAACGGTTACCGGCATCGAGGATCTTCTGGGGCAGGTAGCGCGCATTGCCTTCACGAATAAGCTGGTGGCGCTCAATGCCAAAATCGAAGCGGTCCACGTGGGAGAACTCGGCGCCGGGTTTGAAGTCGTGGCCGACGAGATTTCGCGCCAGGCAGACCGGTCTGCCGAACTTGCCGAGGTGATTTCCAGCCGCATCGAGGAGATGCGGAGCCATGTGAATTCCACGGCGGGAGATTTGCGAGAGTTCCTGGCAGAAGGCCGGCAGAAGCTGGACGAAAGCCGCGGCGAAGCGGAAAAAGCGCTCACCATGCTGTTGGCCGTACACCAACGGACGCGCGATCTTCTGGAGCGGAACCGGCAGGAGAACGCCCGGTTGGCTGGCGATATCGCTTCCACGGTGGTCGGGCTGCAGTTTCAGGATCGGGTAAAACAACGAGTCGAGCATGTGGTGGAAGCGTTACAAAGGCTCGAGGGCGTCTTGGGGGGCGAGCATCAGGCCACGGAGCCGGACGCCGCTTCCAGCCTCATGGCCGGTGTGCATGCGTCCTACACCATGCAATCGGAGCGTGAGGCCCACAGTGAGGCGGCCAATCAGTCTGCGTCTTCGGCTGCCGAGCCAGCAGAGATGGAGGTAGAACTCTTTTGATCGGGAGGCACTCATGCCACGCACGGCGTTGATCGTGGACGACTCCGCATCCATCCGGGAGATGGTTGCGTTCACCTTGCGAGAGGCCGGTTTTGTGGTTCTGGAGGGCATCCACGGCGCGGACGCTCTGCAGAAACTGGGAGACCAGCGGCCCGACCTGATCATTACCGACCTGAACATGCCCGTAATGGACGGGTTCACATTCATCCGGCAAATACGCAGCCGGCCGAACAGCAAATACACGCCCGTATTGATGCTGACCACGGAGAGCCAGTTGGAGAAGAAGCAGCAGGGCAAGGCGGCGGGAGCCACGGGATGGATCGTGAAGCCGTTCCACCCGGCCAAGCTTCTGGAAGTAATTGCCAAGGTGCTGCCGTAGGAACCGCTCATGGAATTCGATATCAGCCGTTTTCGGGATACCTTCTTCCAGGAAGCCGGCGAGCACCTGGGCGAGATGGAAGCGGGCTTGCTGCAATTGGAAAGCAACCGCGATCCGGAAATCCTGAACGCGATTTTCCGCGGCGCGCATTCAATTAAAGGCGCAAGCGCCACTTTTGGCTTCGAAAACGTCGCCCGTTTTACGCATGCCATGGAAGGTCTGCTGGACCGCATGCGGGCGGGCACAGTGGAGCCTTCGCCCGCGCGAATCGGGCTATTGCTGGAATCACTGGATATTCTGCGGCGCCTGCTGGACGCTGCCCGAGCCGGGACCGCGCCGCCGCCGGAAGCGGAACGCGGCGCAGAATCGCTGCTGCTGGCGCAGCGGGTCGGAGAATTCCCGCTTGACCCACCGGTGAAGGTTCGCGCGCAAGACCGCGCTCGCGCGAACTGGCGGGTGCGGTTTGCGCCATCGCCGGAGATCCTGCGGCAGGGCATGGATCCCGTTCTGGTCCTGCGCGATCTCGGACGATTGGGTGAAGTAGAAAAGGTGGATGCCGATCTTTCCGCCCTGCCGGCCCTGGCTGCCATGGAGCCCGACCAGTGTTATCTGGCGTGGCGCCTGGAACTGATCTCGGAGGCGACGGAAGAGAAGATCCGCGATGTGTTCGCTTTTGTGGAAGACGGCGCCACAATCGAAATCCGCCGGGCGTCGGTGCCGGAACCGCCGGCGGTGCCGGGGCGCAATCTGCCGGGTGCGGAGTCGGGAACCATCCGGGTCGCGACCGGAAAGGTCGATAAATTGATCGACCTGGTGGGCGAACTCATCATCGCGCAATCGATGGCTTCGCAGATACTGACGGTGTTTCAGGCAGGGGATCTGGACCGTCTTCAGGAAACCTTCGCAGAGGTGGAACGCTATACGCGGGAACTGCAGGAGCGCCTCATGCGAGTGCGCATGCTGGCCATCGGAAACGCGTTCAGCCGTTTTCCGCGATTGATTCGCGATCTGTCCGCCGCCACCGGAAAGCAGGTAGCGCTCCGGATCGAAGGGGAAGAAACGGAGCTGGACAAGAGCGTAGTGGAGCGCATGGCCGATCCTTTGACGCACCTTGTGCGCAATGCCATCGATCACGGCATCGAGCCGGCGGCGGAACGAGTCAACGCAGGTAAGCCGCCGTCGGGGACGATCGGATTGAAGGCGCGCCATCAGGGCGGCAGCGTCGTTTTGGAAGTATCCGACGATGGCCGCGGCCTCGACCGAGATCGCATCCTAGCCAAGGCGCGCGCCGGCGGGCTGGCGGCCGTGGACGAAGATCCGGCCGATGAGCAGGTATTTTCCTACATCTTTGAGCCCGGTTTTTCCACCGCCGCGACGGTCAGCGATATTTCCGGCCGCGGCGTTGGCATGGACGTGGTGAAGAAAAGCGTGGAGAGCCTCAATGGGGCCATCGGCATTCAGAGTGAGCCTGGGCGCGGAGTGACCTTTCGCATCCAGCTTCCCCTGACGCTGGCGATCCTCGATGGGCTGCTCTTACGGGTAGGAGGACAGCGATTTGTTCTGCCATTGGTTTCGATCATAGAGTCCATTGCGCCGCGGAAAGACCAGTTGCGCCGGGTCGCGAGCGGAGGCGAAGTTATCGTGCTGCGGGGCGAGCCGCTACCGCTGGTTCGACTGAAGCGCCTGTTTCGGATTGCCGCGGACGAAGAAGAATCTGCCGGCCGGCTGGCCGTAATCGTGGAAAATCGCGGTAAGCGCATCGCGCTCCTGGTGGACGAGCTGCTCGGCCAGCAGCAGGTAGTAATCAAGAGTTTGGAGACGAACTTCCGGAAAGTCGATGGCGTGGCTGGCGCCACCATTCTCGGCGATGGACGGCCGGCGCTCATTCTGGACGTTGCCGCCCTCGCGGAGATGGCGAAGAGCAAGTGTTCTTAGGAGACTCATTGTGAACTGGTATCGCAATCGCAGAACCGTAACCAACCTGATGACGCATTCGGCTTTATGGCCGCGCTGCTGGCCGCCGTGGGGCAGCGCGCCGGCGGACGGCCGTCTCGCCGGGTCTGAAGCGCCTGGCGAGGGCAACGGAGCGGGAGGAAGAGAGCTCCTTGGCGGAGTTCTAAGCATCTAACGGAGCACGTTCATGCAAGCCATCGAAACAGAGCTATCGCAAGTTTCTTACACCGCCGGTATCCAGCAATATCTGTCCTTCGCGTTAGGCGAGGAGCAATACGGAATCGAGATTCTCCGGGTGCAGGAGATCAAAGGATATTCGGGCATCACGCCGATTCCCAACACGCCGGAGCACATTCGCGGAGTGATGAATTTGCGCGGCACGGTAATCCCGGTGGTGGACCTCCGCGCCAAGTTCCGCATGGAAACCCGCGCCTACGATAAGTTCACGGTCATTATCGTGGTCACTGTGGGGGCGCGCATTATCGGCCTGGTGGTGGACGCAGTGTCGGACGTGCTCGACATTTCGCGAAGCGATATCCGCCCGGCGCCGGAGCTGGGGCACCGCGAGGACCAGCGCTTTATTTCCGGAATGGTGCACGTGGGCGAGCGGCTGGTTGTATTGCTGGATATCGCCGCATTATTGGACGAGGATGCGCTCGCGGAAACCGAGGCACTCCCCGCAATCGAGAAATGAGTCGAACATGAACTGGTATAAGAACGCAAAAACCTCTACGAAACTCACGCTGGCGTTCGGCCTGCTGGCCGTTATGCTGGCCGCCGTCGGTTACGAGGGCTTGGGAGCAGCGAGCAGTCTCAATGGCATGCTCGATACCCTTTACGAGACGCACATGCTCGGAGCGGCAAGCGTCCAGGAGGTGAGGGCTACGATACCCACCATCGGCCGCGAAGTCCGGGAATCCCTGCTGATCAGCGATACGGCTCTCCGGCAGCAGAGCGCCCAGAATTTGCAGGAACAGTTCGCCGCCTTGGAAGAAGCCGTGGCAGCCGCCGAGAAGAAACTGCTATCCGAGCAGGCTAAGGCGGAAGTCGCCAAGTTCAAGCGGCTGGAACCGCAGTGGAGAGCGACAATCCTGGAAGTGGCCCGCCTCAGCGTGGCACACCAGGACAAGGAGGCGATCGAGGAGATCGCGAAAGCCAAGACGGTTGCCGACGAACTGAACGAGTCCTGCGCCAATATCGTCAAGATCAAAGAGGATTTGGGCAAGCAGGCACACGAGGAAAGCACCGCCACATTCGCATCGCTGCGGCGAACGCTACTCGGTGTGGTTGGCGTCGCCGTGATTTTGGCAATGGGCTTGGGCTTGTTCATTTCGCGGCTGATCGCGCGGCCCTTGACGCAAGCCGTGGAAGTGCTCCGCGCGGTAAGCCAAAGGGACCTCACGCGGACGTTGGCTATCGACACCGACGACGAGGTGGGACAGATGGCGAAAGCGGTAAACGAGGCATGCGCCGGAATACGGGAGGCAATGTCGGAGGTTCGCGATTCGTCGGGGGGTGTTGCCACCGCCGCCGAACAACTAGCCGCCGCCACTGAGGAGCTTTCCAGCGGGGCACAAGAGCAGGCATCGAGCCAGGAAGAGACGTCCTCCAGCTTGCAGGAGCTGAGCGCCGCCGTGAAGCAGAACGCAGAGAACGCCCGCCAGGCGAGCCAGCTTGCGGCGGGTGCCGGCGAGGCGGCGGACAAGGGCGGCGCGGTGGTGAACTCGGCGGTCACGGCGATGTCGGAAATCAACACCGCGTCCAAGCGGATTGCCGAGATCATCACGGCGATCGATGAGATCGCGTTCCAGACTAACCTTCTGGCGCTGAATGCCGCGGTGGAAGCGGCGCGCGCCGGTGAGCAGGGACGGGGATTTGCCGTGGTCGCTTCCGAGGTTCGGAACCTGGCGCAGCGCAGCGCCACCGCCGCCAAGGAGATCAAGGCCTTGATTCAGGATTCGGTGCGCAAGGTGGATGCCGGCTCGGAGCTGGTGAACCGGTC
>Ga0335072_10004541_pt1 | contig 20581 bp, 24 predicted proteins | sample Lox_Sample_21_FD_206725 | JGI IMG/M metagenome (GOLD analysis project Ga0335072, IMG submission 206725) | Soil microbial communities from Loxahatchee National Wildlife Refuge, Florida, United States - Lox_Sample_2.1 | ecosystem: Environmental > Terrestrial > Soil > Wetlands | place: USA...
CGCAGCAGCTTTAAGATCTGCGAAAGAGAAGGCCGGAAAAGCGGTGTCATGTGCTGCGCAGATAAAACCTGCGCGCTCTAGCCTAGAGGAAGAGGACGAAGAAGTAGATACTGATCTACCGCCCTCTATAGCACCCCCCCCAAAAGCTCGATGACTCTGGTAGCACGAAGAGGACACGCAAGAGGACCTTAGACTTCGTGCTACTACACACGAGCACCGCGAGCAAGAAGAACAAGGTCTGAGGAGTAGGAGTATCCTGAGTGTGACAATGGAGTGGCATGACCAAATGTAGACGCATGGCTTTCCCGTAGCAGAACTCACATAGATGGAAAATAGATTTGACTTGCAATCGAGAAGGCGAGCTATCAATTGAATCGCTCAATCTTCTCGCTTTCGTTCGCGAAGACGGTTCACTAAACGCCGAGTCAATGGCGCGTGAGCACGCCCAACTTACGATTCTTCGTGCTCAGTTTAGGTAGAAACCAGCACCCTGTTGCTCTTGTCCCGGCCCAACTAGAACTACTACACTAGCTGGATATCTTTCCACTCACATCCGTCAAAAGTATTGGAGTGTTCCGTCCAAGGATATCCGGTTCCACTCCTCGTTACACCCATACCAATTCTTTTCCAGCTTGTCTCCGTTTCGTTGTCAGGAGCAACGAGAAGGAAGTATACGGCAGTCTGTAGGCGAGGTACGTGTGCAGGAGCGGGGTCCCAATCCTTTCCACCACATAAGCCCGCTCACAAATCCTGATAGTGGCACATTTGTGCTTTTTTACAGTTGGATCATATTCATCGAGACTGCCGGTACCAAATGTCCCTTGCGCGTCAAAGATATCATATGGGAAATTACGGCGGTAAGGGTATGGAATTCTCAGTCGATCCCGCCCCCAATAGTCCTCCTTCAATGCGGAATAGAAGGGCTCGTTGCCGTCATATAACTAGCCTAACACGTACCAGGCTGGTTTGAATAAGGCCCTTAGTGTCAGATTGCTGTTCCTGTCGTGTGGTGACTTTATGAGCTTCATCGGTAAGTAATGGGTCCATCCACGGAAAACTAGATCTAGCCGAACAGAAAAATGAGTGTTGATTTTCAGACTGGACATTTATTTCGGAAACCTCTCGCTTAGCCATGGAGCTTAGACTGGAAGATCGCATCGGGGCCATCGGCGATGCCGGGTGTCATGCTCCACTTTCAAGCATACGCTTAGGCCTCACCGAGTCAAGTGCTGATGCCAGCTTATAGGTGCTAGATATTAGCTTGGACAATGTACATCCTGAAAAGGTCGAAGATGCGAGGAAGCAAGCTGCTGTTCTTTGCTTTCCTACTAATGCCACTGAGTCACTTATGAAGACCAGGTAGCAGATATGACCACAGAGATCGACCCTAACCAGGATTACGAAGATGAAGGTGTTGCCGATCTGTGAGATATGTAGTCCTCTACTAGCTGAAATTGGTCCTTGTACGTCTTGGTGGATAATGCTCCAATTTCGACATAAGACATTTCAGCAGAATGTCAACCAGACTAGCTTTCGAGGTTCTCGACCGCGACTTCCTGCATTGTATTAGCCAGGCTGTCAAGAAGCGGCGCAGTGCAATACACTCACGTCTGAATAGAGAGGCCATCGACTGTTGATCAACCTGATCCGCATTTCGCCCTTGCCATGAAAGCGACGATCTTCAACTAGTGTCTGAAAGGTCTTCTTGTCACCAACACCCATACCATCCAGCAATCTCGCTCCATACTTCAGCACTTGTTCGCGTCCAGTGGCGAAACTAGCCCGCTCGTCGACGTCACCACAATATGACTCCCGCCAAGCACCAACCCGACATCGAATTTCGAGACTCTTTAAGCTGGCCCAGTCTGCAGCCCTTTGAAATTCGAGATCATCCTCGTACCACCGCTTGAGAATGTCGCATTCGACTTGCCATATCACGTCGTGAATGTGCATCGCACTTGGATGGTCGTCTGTGAACGAGGAAGGTAGACTTCCTGCGAATGTCTGTTGGATGACGTGGAACACGGTATTGGCATACAAGACGGGGCGCGCTTCAGAGAGGATGGTCTTGCACGTCCGGAGGAGTTGTGACGACCGGCCCGGTGCTGTTGGGATGGGGGCTACCATGCTCGACACGAAGCATGAGGTCTGCTGATGATCTCCACCGTCGAGGATGACCTTGCCAATGCCGAATACCTCGGCGTAGATCTGCAAGCGAATCTCGACAGGTAGGTGCAAGAGAGCACAGGGATGAAGGCCCTGAACCACGAGATTAGGCTCGGTCTGAGACATTTTTGCTGGACCGACTGACGTTGCCACACCCATTGGTGGTGGATGTGTTCGGCTGGGCAACGGATCGGGCTAAGCAATGAGTAGGAGGGAATGTTGAGTTGAGAGGCAGAATCGGCGCATGGGGGTTCTCTGTACTTACTCAAGTACTTATGCGTGGGTGGGCTGCTGACATTAATAAGCTTATCACACATTCTTTCGATTCTAATACGTCCCATGCGCACAAATGAAGCTTTCTAGCCCCATCAATGAAGGATTCGATAAGCGAGCTGCGAGCTACATGGAACGCGGAAGAGCTGTTGTGGCGTTTTGCAGGCGGTAAGGGAGATGTCCGGGGTATGATAATAGTGCAAGAACGGCGGGACATTTGCAGACCCCTAGTTGGGAAAGTTGTAAGGCTGAAGGACTTCCGGTTCCGCTTTCAGCTATTTCTGCTTCATTGCCGGGCCTCGGCTTCGCGGCTGGTTCTTCGCTCATTCTCTCGGATCAGCACTTTAACCTTGGTGATTGACATTGCCGATTGCGCATCGCGGCCATCTGCGTGCAAGGAGGCTAAAGATAGAGATTACCCGTTCCGTTTGAGAAAGTTTTTGCAATTCCTTTAGCGGATGACCTCAGCTGCCAAGATTCACGGGCTGGTAGAAGCCTTGGCTCCCTGTGGAGTTGAGTGGTTGAGAAGTCCATCCCCTCGTCAGAAGTTGCCTAATTCAATTTGCCATTGTGACGATAGATTTGCGGCTGAAGCGCCCGGGTCTGGACCTCCGTCGAGTGAATAATCAGAGGCCTCTTTCGTAATGCCAATCATCCGATACTTTTTTCGGCTTGGCTTGCTGATGCGGGCTCATCTTGCAGCGAGTGCAAAGGAAAGCCCAGGCTTCAAATACACCTTGTTCATCATCAGCATATTCACCGAATGGTCTGCCTGGTAATTTTATGGATTCGACCATGAGAAATTTACAGCGACCATCTACGGAAAGCCTGGTGCTGGACTTGGCGTCACGAGCATACCTGAGTAAGTAGCTTTGCCGCTGCGATGAATCACAACCATCAGTGCGCGGGGAGGTGTGTTTGGTGGGGAGGGCTGGCTTAATAGCCAAAACAAATTCTTTGACACCGAGTTGATGCTGAAGAGTTGGAGATCTACTGTGAAGAGGTTGGTTCGTGGACGACAATAACGAAAGGACCAAGAATGGGGAGAATGCTTGATTGTCTGTCTTTCGGTGTCAGCTACTTATGTAGATTCACTCCACACTAGATAGCATAGATAATTGGTAGCGTATTTAAAGGCTCCGGTGCCGCTGTTCGTGTCGACATGGGATACTACACATGACGGAGCATGCGAGGCTTAGAACAAACGGAACAGAGTGGCCAAGCTGTGATCATTAATCGTAAGCCTGGCTGGGTGATTTCTGGCTCGACTGCCAAAACTTAAAGGCACTCTTGACGTCGAATCCATCAATCATCCCTACACATATTCGCACCGCCGTAAGACGTCGTAGATCTTCTGGAATTACCCACCGGCTCTATATAGTTCTGTAGTAGCTCTACCCTTGGTGAAAGTGTAATACCTCCTCGATCGCCCCGCGTTTTCTGGGGGAGGAGCAGTACAGGCAGCAGCAGTGTTTAATGCTTTGGGCTTTATCCCGAGGCGGTTGACTCTTCCACAATGAAAATTGCCCCAGCACCGGGTCGATAGAGCACTATGTGATCTAGTTTCCCTGTCTGTCGATAGTCGAAGGCATACCCAAGATCTGCGGGAGATCTTAAATCATATCCGCCAATTCCCTCGCCCGGAGGGTCTTGCCCGTATACCGGAGTGAAAGTACCGTTGGTATTCTTCAAAATCTCAAAGAGGCCAGCGCCTGGCCGGTAAAGCACGAGATAGTCTTGTCGTCCGGTGCTGCCGTAGTCAAACGCGAATGCTGAGTCGCTGGGACTGCTGAGGTCAAAGCCGCCAATGCCAATGCCATTGCCGGGTTCACCTTGATGGTACACCGGTATGAAATCACTGCCATCATGCTTAAGGATCCAGATCGTCCCATTACCGGGACGGTAAAGGACGAGGTAATCCATCTTTCCGGTATGATCGTAGTCAAAGGCGATGGCAGCATCCGCAGGAGACTGGAGATCGTATCCTCCAATACCGAATCCCGGGTCACCTTGATGGTAGACGGCCTCGAATGTCCCGTTAACGTTTTTGATGATCCAGAAGGTCCCGGTGCCAGGGCGATACGTGGCGATGTAATCCAGTTTGCCGCTGTGATCGAGGTCGAAAGCGAAGGCGTGATCGTCGGGAGATGCAAAATCATAACCCGCTATACCGGACTGCCCATAGACGGCTGAAAAGTTGCCGTTGTCGTTCTTGAGAATGTAGATGGCCCCCTTGCCTGGTCTGTAGAAGACCAAGTAGTCCAATTTTCCGCTTTGTTCATAGTCGAATGCAAAAGCCCTGTCGGCTGGAGATTTCAAATCATATCCTCCTATACCACTCCCCGGAGCTCCTTGTTTGTAGACAGGAAAGAAGGTGCCATTCTCGTTTTTTAAGATAAAGATTGCTCCAGCCCCAGGTCGATAGAGCACGATATGGTCTAATTTCCCGCTGTGGTCGTAATCGAATGCGAACGAACGGTCAGCGGAGGACTGGAGATCGTAACCTCCAATACCTTCGCCAGGGGCACCCTGGCTGTACACCGCTGAAAAGGTAACAGGTCCTGATGGGGGAACAGTCGAATTGGTCGAGTTCGAAACGCTATATGGTGTCACTAACTGTAAAGCCCTGACTGAATCTCGGAAGAGGAGGGAGAGGGAGGCAGTATGCTTCCTTCACAAGATTACTCAACACACTTTCGCCCCAATCGATCTCGCTCCCATTACGTCTATCTTGATACGTCTGACCCAGTGCACTAACAAATCGCTCTTTCCCTCCAAACAGCACGGATATGACGCCTCCACGCTAGACAATAGCGAAAGAAGCACTTCCGAATATCCGACACGTTGGAAAAAAAATAGGAGCACACATACGGGTTTTCTACTTGGGCGCTGCGGTGTTTTCGTCTTGTGCTTCCAACCACACCGCCGACGACCGCTCCGACCACGCAAATCAGCAACAACCCCAGCGCCCATGACCAAGGCCTCTTCCAGAGCCTAAGACGGGGTTTTGCGGTATTTTCTAGTTCAGCTCCCTCCAACCACTTTTGCTCCGGTTGCGGCGGAGGAGGGGGTGGCGGATTCGGGATGGCTTCGAGGGTCGAGTGCGCAGGCTGATTCTTGATGACCTCTAGGGAAGAATACGGCTGTGTCATCGCCATTCCAAAATGTATTGGATGGAGATCGGGTTTAAAGGTAGAGCTCTGCTTATGCGTCGTCCTCTCCCTATTGCTCTTATTGTGTGATATTCGATGAGGGATAAATTGATTTTCAGCTGGTCCACAGCCTTCTCTAGAATGGATCGGGGGAGCGAATTCGAGTGCGAGTTCAAGGCTGAGGCGAATTCGAGTGCGGGGTAACTGTAGACTTACCCACAGTTCCCCTAGCACGAAACCTTCCTTTTATAACCTCGTTGCCGCCATTCTGCCTTCCGAAATAGGAAATCTATATAGCACCCTTGATATTCCGCACGCACGATCCGCGTCTGCGGCTCGGCCCAGCCCTTCTCTGCCTTAGTGGACGCCCTGAGCAAAACCCGCGGCCGAGACTACAAGGTTACTTACCTCGACCCGGCGGAAATGGCTGAGAAGCAAGAGGAAGCTAGACTTGCTGGCGATGGGCTCGGCGAAATGATGTGGTCTATTAGACCGCTCGGTGCTAGCGGATACGGCGTTGCTAATGGGACTGGCAAGCTGGAGAACGACCTATTCGACTTCCAAACCCATCGTCCTCATCTTCGGCGTTGGTCCTCGCACCGGCACCTTCATTGCAGATAAGTTTGCTGGCGTCGGCTATCAAGTAGCAGCGACAGGACGCAGTGTCGAAGATGATCCTGTATGTGACGGATACCTGAATATCAAGGCCGACCTTACCGACCCAACTGTTGTGCCGGACGTCTTTGCGAAAGTGAAAGCGCATTTTGGCACTCCACCAAATGTCGTCGTGTACAAATGGTCCACGCCCCAACATTCCCTCGGAGGCTCTTAAAATTGTTTCTGCCAAGTGATCCAGAGTTCAGCTTGGAAATCATCTTCTCCCATCTCAGGAAGACCAACCGACTAACCGCCCCGCCACCCCCATTTCACAGCATATTCCAGCACGAAGTGCGACGGCACAAACCCATTCTCGCTCCACATCTCTGACCTCCAGCGTGACCTCACGGCCAACACCACCAGCCTCTATGCCGCGGGCGCGGAAGCCGTGGAAGGCTTCTCCAAACTCCCTGACCACATCTCGAAAACTTTTATATTCGTAGGCAACAAGCAGAGCAACCACTTCGTCGTTCTGATGCTCGTGAGTCTCAGCATGGGAAAATGTGCCGCCGCGTATCTGATGGAGAATGCGGCGAAGGCGTTCGGGCAGCTGCCGTATAGGTAGGTTCACCTTGTTTGACATCAGGATTGATATTTGCGATTTTGCCTAGTTAGGAATTGTTTCTCTGTTCTTTACTCTGAGCTGATTTCGATTGTAGTTGTAGCTTCTGCTACGCAGATGAGTGCGCAGAGAATGGCGAGGCAGTCTTCGGCGACATTGACGGTAATGCGCACGGAGATTTCTTCCTACAGCTTGCAGAGAAGAAGGATCAAGGACCTTGGGAAGCCACGTCCGTGAAGGGAAGAGGGTACGTAAAGTTCTAAGGGTCCAAGTGAGCGGATGGCGGTCATTAGCTCGGTAGCTTTCACAGAGCGACGCTCTCTTCCTGAGGACATTCACCGGGTTCCAGGCATCAGTTCGAAAGTATCATGGACGAGAGCGAATGAACCTGAGCATTGTTCGTCTTTTCAAAATTGCCGGGCTGTGCTGCTCCCTTCGCAGTCCCTCGTCTGCTCTAGTGCGGAGGCATACCCAAATTATCTTATATGGGCTTGCCGCTCTGTTCGAGGAAGTTTGTGCCACATTGAGCCACGTTTGTTAGATCCGAGCCTGGAATGCGCCTAGTACTCAACTAAGGCGTTGGAGGAAGCCCTGTGCGATCAGCCTCTCAACGTCACCTTGCCGGACGTAGAATTGGCTGTTTTTAGTCAGATTGATTGCTCTGCGTGAGAAATTACGTTAGCACTCCTAGGTTATTTATACTGCGCGATATCGGGATCTAGCATACCCATACTCCGTCTGGATCTCGCCTGCATCCTTCAGTACTCTAACATCGATGAAGAGATCTTTTGGCGGCTCGAGGCTCCCCGTCAAATCGACGTCGGTCCATTGCCCCTTATAAGCTGCCAACATATCGCTATATTGCCGGAAATACTCCTCTTCTTCAGGGCTCAATGAATTTTGATTGGATGTTCCTTCCCCTCCACCATCCAAAGTGTCCTGTTGTCCCTGAGCATGTTGGTCCAAGACATCCTTACCCTCCCAGACAAGAGCCTCAAGCTTCTCAGCCCGAACGCGGTGGTATGCTAGTAAGCAGCGCTTATTCCGGCGCATAGAAAGGTGATTGACGAGGAGGGCGCAGGCAGTGGCTGGATCAGAGGCGGGCGTGAAGGAGCCAGAGTAGGGGGCTAGGATGCGTGAGACATCACGGTCTAGGTCCCGGACCTCACGTGTGATGGCGCGAACGAGCTCGGTGGAATATGGGGGAAGGTTGGGCAAAATCTGGATGCGTTTCGCGTTTGCGACGAGCTTGTTACCCAGTTCGCCGTGCATTGCGAACGATCACGTGGGGTTTCACAGAAATTACTGCATCTTGAGGCTGAACGATGCGCAGGTAATCTCAGATTACCAATTTTTCGGTCAGGAAGACGATAATGCCAGTTATTATGTCTAGCCCCGAGATCCAATGCTTGGGAGAATGACGCACACTGCCAAGACCAGTAAAAATCCCCCTGCGGTCGCACCCCATTCCGCCTAATTGGAAGCAGTGGCCTTACTGGATCACGTGGATATCAACTCGTCGCCCTGGCTTGCCGACCAGTCATTAGCGCTACCAGAGGTTGAATTCCCTTTAATCTATGCTGCTAACCTAAACTTTCCGCATACGAAGCAAACATGAGACATGGAAAACCCCAATCCACCTAGCCACATCATGTTATGGCTCGTCATCATCATGCGGCATGAAAGGAGGATATATGGGTATAGGAGGCCAATGTGGAGCCTCGTAGTCATCGACCCGACAGCTATACTCTCCCGACCCGACTCTAAGCCCATCTTTCGCGCCGGGAAGCTTAATCGTGGCGCTGCTGTTAGGCGGAATGCTGACACCCAAGAGGAAATGACCCCCTTCCACTTTCCATGCTGCCGTGATCATGCCATACGGGCTCAGATGGCTGACTTTGCAATGAGAAATACCTCCGCCCGGAACAGGCTCGACAATGATCTCCTTCCAGCCTGGGGCGCCGCTTCTAATACCGCCCATCACGGTGTGCATCCAATGGGCAACTGAGCCCAACGCATAGTGGTTGAAGGAGGTCATCTCTCCGGGGTTGATGCTACCGTCAGGCAGCATGCTGTCCCAGCGTTCCCAGACCGTAGTAGCGCCCATGGTGACTGGGTAGAGCCATGAAGGACATTTCCGATGACGGAGCATGCGGTAGAATAACTGGCTCTCTCCCACCTGGCTTAGAGCGAAGCCGAGAATTGGTGTGCCGGCGAATCCTGTCGCAATCTTGAAACGAGCTGACTGTAATATCAGCTGCTTCAACCGAGCTGCAGCATGTTGCGCCCGCTCTGGAGTGGGGAAGAGTTCGAAGTAGAGTGCTAGGGCAATCGCTGTCTGGGTATCGGGAGCTACGCGACCCGCTTCTGTGATGTATTCCTTTACAAACGCTGCGCGTAGTTTGGTTGCTGCGTCTTGATACCTGATGGTGTCGTCCGGAAGGCCTAATGTCGTGCTGATCTTTACCATAAGGTCAGTGCTTCTGATCAAGTACGCGTTTGCCACGTAAATGTTGTCCGTTAGCCCGTTGCCTGGCTCATCAGGTGGTGCTCTGGGATCCAGCCAGTCAGCAAGCTGAAACATAGATGAGTCCCATAAACCTCTGCTGTCTCTGGGGATGCCCCGGTCCATCCAATCCTTCATACTCTCGTACTGCTGGAGAAGAAGTGTCTTATCGCCGAAAGCTTGGTAAAGATCCCAGGGTGCTGAAACTACAACATCGCCCCAAATTGCCTGGGCCATGTTGGGGAAAGGGAGGGCATTTGGAGTCACAAGAGGCGGGACACCCTTTCCGTCGGCTTTTTGTTCCGCAGCCACATCCTTGAGCCAACTGTCAAGCGTGCCATGCGTGTCGTGGAGAAAGTTGGCCGTGTTGGCGAAGACGCAGAGATCTCCTGTCCATCCCAGTCTCTCATCGCGCTGAGGGCAGTCCGTAGGTATACTGAGGAAATTTCCCCTCATTCCCCAGCGAACATTCTCATGGAGTTTGTTGAGAAGTGGCTCGGAACACTCGAACCACCCGGTCCTTTCCATATCGGTGTGAAGCACGATGGCGGTCAAGTCGGAGGGATCGATGCGCTGTGATGGCCAATTATCGACTTGAACATAGCGAAAGCCATGGAATGTGAATTTGGGCTCCCACACCAGAGGCTCGGCGCCTGCTAGAATCAGCGTGTCTTTTGCCTTGGCCGCTCGCAGCGGCCGCGTCGCAATCTCGCCATGCTCTAGCACCTCAGTATGTGTGAATGACAGAGTGTGTCCGGCGGTCGCCCCCTGCACACGGATTCGAAGCCAACCAACTAGATTTTGCCCGAAGTCGACCACGGTTCGGCCAGAGGGACTATTGAAGATCTGCACAGGTTTGATTTCCTCAGTTCGCTGGACTGGAGGCGAGTCAGGAGGTTGTAAGCGCTGCTTGTTCGGAAATGCCTTTGCACTAACTACCTGCCAATGGTCTTTGAAGTCAGTAGTGGTCCATCCCTTTGGATCGAGCCGCATGTCGCACTCCTCGCCATCATATAGCTCGGAAGAAGTGATAGACCCTGTGCTCCATTTCCACTTATCGTCTGTGACCACGGTCTCCTGAGTTCCATCTTGATACTGAACGACAAGTTGCGCCGAGAGGCCCACACGATCCCCCCAAATATTAGGTGTGCCGCCACCAAAGCCTAGCCTTCCGCAATACCATCCAGCACCCACTATGGCGCATATTGCATTTGACCCAGGCTTGAGCATATTGCTCACATCAAAGGTTTGATAGGTCAGCCGGTGGCCATAGCTGGTCCACCCTGGTGCCAGGACATGAGTTCCGACGTTTTGGCCATTGATTTCAGCCACATAGACGCCATGGGCTGTGATGTAGAGTCGAGCTTGGCTTATGGTGGCCTGCTTCGTGTCGAATTCATGGCGAAAGAGAATGGGTGTCTTTGGAGTAGACGGATCAATGTCCTTTGTTGGTTCGATCAGAGAAGCTGTCCAATCCGCCGGTCGCACTGCCAATTCGACATGAACCGATTCCGACCATCGAGTTGCCCTCGGGGTCGTTCCTGGAGCTCCTCCAAAAGCTCTTACCCGAACTGTTGCTGGCTCTCCCACTTCCAACGGCATGTCAGGCCACGGGACCAGGACTGAAGCTTCGGACGAATGCCTGAAGGACTGGCAGTGTCCTGAACGCACAACTTCCACTTCATATTCTGCCTGAGTCCAACTTTTCGCATCGCCGGCGAATCTCCATGATATCCTTGGGCGATCCTGTCTAATTCCAAGTGCATGCCGGTGATGCTCGAGATTCACATGATCAATGGACACTTCCATGTTGAAGAGAGAGATGACAGGATATAGAGAAGAAGCCTCTGGTCAGAGCGGGTAATGAATCGTGCAGATATTAATTAATTTAGCGACTTCAACGAAGCATGCACAGCGTTTTGGGAGGCTGGCCTGGAGGCGGTGTAGTACACTTGTAATTCAAATGCGAAGTATCCGCTGCCATATCACACAGCCTTCGACAGACTGGGTTTGATCGGTAGAGAGGGAGAAGAAATAGTGATGTTCGGGCAGCGGGATTCGGGGTAATGTCAAGCGAGGTAGTCGACAGGCTGGTGAAGTGAATCGGAAATAGGAGTGGGACATAATGGACCGAAGGGAGAGAAGGTTCGGTGCATCCAGCTGCCTGCGCGATTGGATACTGTTAAGGCTTCTTGGTTCAGTTGCTTTTGCGAATAGAGGCTGGTGTTGTGTATCGATGCTCAACCTGTATGGGGTCGAGATTTCTAACGCTTATTCCACCTCCCTTGTCCCACCTTTTCCTCCAATTTGTTCGCCGCTCCACCTTCACTTCCACTGATCTAGCCTCTTCACCTCTGCCCTCTTATGCCCTCCACTTCCAGGCTCTGTACCCCATAACACTGCCTTGCTTGTTGTGGACGATGATCGGAGCCATGGGCTTACTAATACCAATGCGGTGCAGCCGGCGTCTGCTGAGTTGTTGCGGGCGGCTAACCCTCAATCCTGTCCCCAATTCACGGAGGAATAGACCCCGAGAAGGGGATTGATCTGGAAGTCAGTGAATTGGTGGACTCGAGATGTGGACGCTGGGAGAATTCTGTTGGATCTCAATCCGCCGTCAACATTTTGGCCATCCAGCCTTTGCCTAATCGCAGAAATGGTTAACTCGGGATGGGTCGCGCCTTATGTCTGCGATGTTAGGTTGGACTTCGCCGTACATAGCGGGCAGCCGTATGGGTCCTTAATTCAGCAAGCACTAACCAAGGCGCCAGCTACCTGCAGCGAACAAAGGTCACTTCGCGCTCATGCAACACTTCTAAGTGCCCTCACTCAGAATTCACTGACAACATTGACCACAGTCTGGAGAAATGAAACTAATCCTAGCCAGGACCCTTTCAGGAGACTCACTTCCCACCTCAAGACTCAAACTCCTATCTCTATGCTACACAATAGTCTCGTCCGCAAAACGGATCAGAGAATAGACCGCTTGTTCCACACACAAACAGCAATCCGGAATCCCACACTCCACCCTCTATAGTGGAAATCTTCGACTGAAACATCTCTCCTCGCTCATCATCCGGCCCAATCCTGAAACTCGTTGTCAAAATCTGCTCCAATATGGTCCTGTTGAGCCCATATTTCACGGCCATCTGTCAATGTTGCCATTCCTGGGTGGTAATCCACCATCCGTGGATACGTATATCCAGGAGCAGCATGAGTGGGTCCGTACTCGTACGTCGCTTGCGTCCCGTAACTAGGATCTATTGGTTCATACGACACGTATTGAGCACTGGGATCATATTGCAGCAGCTGAGGATCCATCGGAGGCGCACCTCTTGACTGTGATCCAAGGAGGCCATTCTCATTGCCATTCGGGAGCCCGATCAAAGGCCCAGTCATTTGCTGAGTTGGAAACGGATTTTCTATCGGTCTGAAAGTAACGTCCTCGACATTCTGACCGTACTGCGTCACTTGTTGCTGGTAGTACCCATCAGGTCCAGGCATAACAGGAGCTCGGCCATACGGATTGTTGATCTGATACGAGGAGGGGTTGTAGTGATCCAATGGATGGCGAATGACCCTTCTTGGCTCGAATGGCGTCGAAGAATGGCTGCGACTCTCCTCCCGCTTCACTCGTTTGCCGCCGCGCCTGGATCCCCCCCATTCGGAGCCTTCATCATCACTATCGTCCAAGTCTTTTCTCTTCTTAGCACTACCATTCTTGTTTGGTGCGAACTTGTAGGTGGGATGCGCTGCATGGTGGTTGTCTCTCTCCATACTCGCATATTTCTCATACAACTCGCGAATCTCCTTTGGTTCCAACGGCCAGCTTGCTCCAGATACCTGCGACACAACTTGATGATTGTTCTCTCTGCAGTATTGCTTGACGCGGTCGGCATAGGCAGAGCGGTACAGCATAAAGGAGTTCATAGGCCTTGCGATGTGTCCGTTCTTTTTCTCAACCTCTTCAAGCCGGGTCTCAACTGATCTGTTGACCCATACCTCCATGTCTTTTACGGGTATTGTATAACCCTTTGTCAATACGCTGAGAGGTTGGTCGATGACTGGACCCTGCGTCTTTCCCACCTTTACAGCTTTGGGAGCCTTCCTTGGTCTTGGAGATCGCGATCTTCGGGTCATCTCTGGGGTGTTGGGATCTAGTGGCGAACCAAGCGCTCTACCACTTCTGGTACGTATGCCGGCATCGTACCCTGTGGTAGGAGGAGTGTCCGGGTTGATCAAGCGTTCGAATGTCTGTGGATAACACGTTAGCATCTCCATCCATATCAAGGGCGCTCAGGACACGAACCGGCTGTGCGGGATAGTAAGTGTAGTTTTGCGCGGTCTCATATATCGAAGGGTCGCCATACTGGTCCTGGAGAAGATCAGATACATTTTTCACCTCAACATCTGGTGCTGCCGCTTGGGAAGTGCTCACTATTTCAGGTTCGCTGGTGGGAACTGGCGCTGGTCTGATCGAGCGCGGAGGCGCATGCTTCTCCAAGCCAGCGACATGTTGTTGGACGGCGACCAAGCCAAAGTCTCCATCGTTCGATATTGGCGGCGATGGAGGCCGCTTTCCAACAACTGCAGTGGCCATCTTCGGTTGTGTTTCAAAGCTTGAGGGGAAGGAGTCTTCTTTGCTTGTTGACTGAATGACTTTCATGGACGGGTCGTTCAAGCTTTATGAAAGGAAACGGCCCAGTTTCACTGCAAGAAAGGTGACAAGGCTATCCGCGGATTCAGAAGGGTCCCTGCACGATGAGTCTCTGCCAGCTTAAATTTCCTGACAACCAGCAATTCACAGGACCCGAAATCGCAATCAGTCGGAGTCGTCGTCTGACTCTAAATTCGCGTCACAAGCGCAGACTGCGCTATGTTGCCAGGCTTCCCGCTTCAATGGAAGGCGTCTGTGTGGTAGATGGAGAGACAGTAATGCTCTTCTGATTGTCTTCTGGAAAGATCTTTCTGTCTTTGATCTAACAACTGGTAACAGATGGTCGGCGGTGGTCTTTGATGTTTCCTTGTCTGCTGTCCAAGAGGTTGAAAGGATTCGGCTATCCTTTGGATGTGCCTGTTACAGATTGTCGGAGTGATTCTGGACGAAGAATTGCATTCACTGCGGGCAGAGACAGCACTTGGCTCAAGCTCTCTCACCGATGGAACGGATAAACCCAAGGGTGCGACTGATCTAGAACGGTGGAAATGAGTTCGGCATGAAATCTTTCCCCGTACAGCTGGAGACACGGGTAGAGTGTTTTGTAGCTTCTTTGTCTCGGATAACCCCAGATAAGAGCGGCGATTGTGGTGGCGGCAGTGTTATTCAAGAGGCAATTGAGCATGCAGTCTTTGTTAGACTAGATCTGTGTCTAGGAAGGACCACCTCTTAAGCCTATGCGACAGGCCGCATCTGGGTTGACGGTGGTTGAATGACGCGATCGCTTTGAGAAGGATTTCTCCGGATGCGGCAACGTGACTGCTTTCAACGCTTCCTGGAAACAGTTTAAGGTACAGAGGTGCCGATGTCTATGTTTTCATATTGCAGATGGCACGAATTACTCTGCTTGCAATACACACGGAGCCCTGGCCCACCTCTGTCTCCATTGCTCAAGCAGTGGTGCCTGAGAATCCCCGCGACTGTGCATCAATCTAGGCTCATCGGATATCCGACCAGAAGGTTTCAGGTTTAAGCTCCTCTGTAAATGATGGTACGTTTGGAGTACCCGTCCCACCAGTTCGCAGGTGACGGTGAAGGCCAAATTTCAAGGATAAGCCAACGACAATCCCCAGTCGAAAGTCCAAGAACCTTAAAGGACAAGGGTAGAATATGCCATGTGTAGCCGAGCAACCGCTTCCATTAGCCGCATTCCTAAGAAATTTGGTGCTTCACCGCCCCTCATATGAATTCAATCGCATGAAGGATTTTTACTCTCGAGTCTATTGTACGATATGCAGCTCACGGCTCACTGTCCTTTGGGTATGTGTCGTGATCTCGACCCGTGTGGGAGGATGCATGGAAACGTGAAACTGCCGCCGTGCTAATCTTCCAATCCCTGTGCTATCTCGGGAGCCAGCATGGTCGCTTGACTATGACGGCCTCAGATAGTGGGCCAGGGGCAACTCCCCTTTGCTCTCACCGCCGTGAACGATCCAGGTTGCTGAACGGGAAGCCTTCCCATCAGTAGAAGCCCTTTCCCAGCGCATACCGAAAGAGGACGATTGCAACATAGTAACCAAAATAGGAGCTGCTTCCGGCGGTTGCTCCCGTGGCCGCCAACACGAGGAATGTCGTTGCTTGCAGAAAGACAAAACCACTGTTTGATGGACGCCGAAAGCGGAATGGCCCAAAGCCATGCTATTTTACGGCAAAGTTAACTGCAGGCATGCTAGCGTCAAACAATTCTCCGAGCAAACGCTGATTGGAGTTGCGGCACTTTGCATCACCTCGCCTCCAAACAACCTCGTTACGGCCACCAGCTCTGGTTGAGCACCAGATATTACTTTCCTAGCTGAGCCATGCCCTGACCCTCTCAAATCTAGTGACCCTTTGCATGTGGTGTCAACTAGCAGGTTCCAGCAATGTGTCTCAGCTTTCCAAGCAGGAAAATAGAATCTATTGAGAGCCTCTTGATCATCCGCAGTTACAAAATTGAGCCCTGCCTTCTCGATCTCGTGTTGCTTGGCGTTGAGGGGTGCCAATGCCTGGTTCCACCAACCACGTAAAGTCACCTGTGAGCCACATTCTGGCGTCGTACGACCTCGAGCTAGCCATAGCTCGGACGGAACGACCTTCCAAATGTGTCCACATGCATAGGTATGACATTGCTGCATCCGAGCGGTCAAGACTTTACTTCGACGACTTGCCAAGAAATGGAAGAACCATAGTGCGGTTCATGAATCACAAAAAGGAGCGAGCTCATTTACGGCCTCGCTTGCTTTTGGTCTCCCGGGATCTTCGAGGCCCAAACGCCTCTCGCCGTCAATCTCCCGTCCACACGACAGCCGTTCAAAGGATTTTGTGCCACCTAGATATAACTTGCATATCGCTATGGTTAATCCATCGACCTGGAAAGAGGGCCTTTCAGTCGGCAAGGCCGATGTGTTCTGCATGACTGGTTGTTCTTTCTGCACAAGGCTCTTCTTCGGCAGAAGGACCTTTTGTCTGTACAGGAGATCACCACTGAACTATGCTGTCGGGACTGCAATTTCTATACACCTGAAACTTGGAAGTATTTCTGAGCTAATCGCGGATTCCAAATCAGACTCCACATCCAACAAACCGGCCTCTTCCGAGAAAAGCTACAGAGGTGGGATTTTCCTGGCGGCCACACGGATGGCTAGTTGCGATGGACTTAGACAGCATGACTTGCAGGATCCGGCAGTGACCAAAGATCAGGTAAGGTTGTCGGTGCATTTCAAGAGTGCAGACTTCCATGAACAGTGCTTGGGAAGAGATGCTCGTGCACCAAGATGCAGGTGTGGGTCCTTCAGACCTTGAGGTATCCAGCGCATGCCATTCCGACATGTCGGAAAGACCCTGCGGCACTCGCACTATGAGTCATCTTTGACGGGAGGACGAAAGGCAATTTTGCCCCACCACCTTGCCAAGCGGTACCGTTGCCGACTGTCTCAATATCACAATACCATCTCTATCCCAACGCTAAGCTTCTGGTGTAGTGTTGCGGCGTTGTGGGTGGCGTCTCTGATTTCTGTTCTTCTCGTGCACTGGACGGCCTCCTTCAGATACCCTGGACGCACTGTCCCTGCGGAGGTTGATTTTCCACGTTGTCCGCCACGTCACGATGTAGACAGCCCATTTAGCCGTAACCGTGGTTGAGCACACGTTTTGGGTTAGGCGTCATCCATAACCACCAATCGAGCCTCATATCAATGAGGCACTAAATGGGCATGGTGTATAGTCCGCCGTCCGTGGTCAAAAGCTTGAGTAGGATAGTTGAAGGTTCCGATCCCACAGCGCAAATATAAGCAACCCTCGCCACCGCTTCCCTCCTTTCTTCATCTATTCCTCGGAGCGTCACAGAATAGATCTTGCTATCACCCACTTTACGAATCTCTGCGCTTTCAATCTTGAAGCAAACCTTCATGGTTGAAACTCTTTGGCAATCAAGTGTACTGGGTACTAGTGAGACTTTGTACAATCTTGAAGCGGTCCTTCATCGTTGTCTCTCACTGCAGTTTCGGTACAGCAAAAGACGCAAGCATCATGAGCGCCTTGTACCAGTCCACCATGGACCGGCTTGCGATCCGTTTCGATCAACTTTCGCTTAACGAAAGGCCCGAAACGCAGGTGCCTTGGACGTGGAAGTTCTCTTCAAGGATGGAGGAGGCATACGTTCGCCCCGGCACGCCAGTAGCTATTCCCAAGCAGGACCGGCGTGGCAACCCTCCGATCTCTCCTCCGGAGGATGACGAGGCAAAGAAGCTTCTGTTTCTGCTGTTGCAGGGTCCCTATCACAGGGAGAGGATTACGAAACAGCTAAAAGGGTGACTTCCATCGTCAACGGGGTGATGACCTACATGCGCTGCGGCGAGAGCAGAAAACCAGGGTGGGATCTTGGGAAGTATGAAGTCGTACTTGCGTCGTTTTTGCGCCCCATCGTTGCTATACCAGAAAACCTGCCTGGCGACCAGGGAAGTATGATGCAGTGTTGCATGAAGCTACAGCCCGCGAGAGCAGAAAGCATATTGCTTGTCATTCGCAAGTATGAAGCGGTGTTCTGGTCGCACAATCCAAATGGCAAACCCTCCCGTAAAGTCATCTTAGCTCGGAGTAGGTCTCTTCATCCTTCCTACTTGTCATAGTAGGAAGGTGCACCTCATCACTTAGCTTGGCGTGCAGTGTCTGGCGGTGGAGATCCGGGGGTGTACTCAGGCGAGATTCGCACCTTGACCTGGTGTCTGAGCTTAAGCCATCTTGTCTCTTTGGCGAGGTGGTGAACTAAGCGAGTCCACCGTGTGTAATTACGTGTCACTGTAGAGTATACACCAACTGCATCGGCTTGTTTGGTGATTTGGAGGACGCTGTGATCAGAAAATTTCAGAGATTCTGGACTAGTCCTTATTGAGACTGTTCTTGGTGTTGAGAATCGGCCTCCGTAAATGCTCCATCCCGTAAGCCATCAACATTTTCGACAAACCTCAAGGCATGTATATCTCAAACGCTATCAGAGGAGCACCGTTATCGACCCCATTAACCATATGTACATGATACATCCGCGCCCCATTATCTGATGTCCGGTAACGCAACTTCAATAAGAGCCCACAATGACGTGCGCTCGAAGCTTTCGAACGACAACCTTCATTCACATCCTTTCGATAATAAGAGTGCGATCTGTCAAGCATAATTCTTGATCTTCGGAGCGCAAGCCACGCTACAAAAATTAGGCGGAATGGCTCCACCTCGCAAGGCTCTCATTGCTTGAACCAACGCACACACCTCTCCATCCTTATTGCAAGGAGACTGGTAGGTCGTTGCGAAAGAGGCATTTCGCCTTCACGAAACCCCTTTCTAGCATTGATGCGTTATGGCCTAAACAGGACTGTTCATCAGCGAAGTGCTTTATCCCTTCCAGGTCTTTCGCAAATCCGGCTTCGAGGTAGACCTTGTCTCTGGAACGGGGGCCTACGAACCGGACTGGATGTCCCAAACCAACAACTAGCTCCCCGAAGACGACATGGAAATATGGGAAGACCACTCGAGCGAGTTCCGCTCCAAGCTGGACCACTTGCTGAAGCCCAGCAACATCAAATGGTAAGAGTACGGGATTTTCTTTGCGTCCGCCGGACATGCTAGCTTGATCGACTATCCTGATGCAAAAGGCCTCCAAGGCATTGCAGCGAACATGTGTGATGCGGGCAACATTACCAATGCCGTCTATCACGGTGGCGCTATATCCCCAATTATCGCGGGCAAGAAGGCAACTGGGTTCACCACTAAGGGAGAAGAAGAGGAAGACGTGCTAGAGTCGATCAAGAGCTGACATGAGCTGACGATAGAGGCAGCTGCGGCCAGTGCTGGTGCTACATGTGAGTCTGCACACCACCTAGGATCTCTCGTGCTAATATGATTCATCCAGATGTCTCACCTCTTGGGATGCCTTTGCTTTTGCAGGCGGGCGCATTGTGGCCGGAGCTAACCCGGCGGGTGCAAGTCACAGTTGAAGAAGCGTTGAAGGCATTTGACAAATTGTAGATTACGAGCAAGATGAGAAGTGGGCTGGTGGGCCTAGTGCAAGTGAAATACAGCTGCCATTCTTTTCTGCTTCTTCAAGGTCATATCCAGATCCCACGATTCGCATTGTACTTGAATGCTGAAAATCATGGGGCTTTCGCTTTCAAGAATTCCCGCCTAATCCCTGCAAATGACTTTGCTCTTGTCAAGGACTGCACATTGGATGAGATCTTGACCTCATTTAAGGATGCTCTGCAGATCTTACTAGTACGTTCTAGGGACAAACTGGTGCGTGATGGCTCAGAGGGAGAGTTATAGTAGCTATGCAAACTTCAGGCGCTTGGGGCTGAAGACCATTGTGACTCAAAATGTCTAAGCTAATTTTTGGTTCTCGGTACAAGCAACGCCGCTGCTATGCATAAATCAGGCACTCGATGTGGTCGCTCTCCGGCCCATCCTGAAGTATGCCAACAATCCAAACATGCTTAGCCCGCCCTCATATCATAAACAGTACATTCCAACCTATACCAGTTGTCCCATATGCAGAAAAATTGCACCATGTGTGCAAAACCAATGGCTAAAATGCAGGAAGGCATATTCTATTCGTGAAAACGCCCTGTAACCGAAGATTGAGGTTGGCCACCTTGTTGCTTTCACTGCCCCACTTGCTGCGGCTGATTCATCGCAGTAGGGGCCTCCATGTTGATTCTCTTCAGCTCCGCCTCTCCCACCTGCATCGGGCTTGCATTTTTGCTTGGTGTAGGCACTGGACTCTTGCTCAGCTGTCTTGGGCTTGGTGCAAGATTCTCTGTTGGCGGGAAAATCGGTGTTCCAGAGACCGAACGAAAAACGCCAGGGCCACTCGGAGTGGGGGATGTGCTGGACTTCTGTGGCATATATGCAGGCGGAGGGACCGCAGGCGAATGTTTGGTAGGGGACAAGCCAGACGTGTGATTCGTGTTTGGGGAACGCGAGAGTGGCGCAGGAGTTGTTTGAGGATAGTAATTCGAGCCGCCGTTTGAGTGATACATGCCAGGCGCCCATTGTTGTGCAAATGGTTGCGCGTAAGATGT